>Ga0070749_10003788_pt1 | contig 10069 bp, 8 predicted proteins | sample VirMetDEL_Nov_18_FD_75180 | JGI IMG/M metagenome (GOLD analysis project Ga0070749, IMG submission 75180) | Aqueous microbial communities from the Delaware River and Bay under freshwater to marine salinity gradient to study organic matter... | ecosystem: Environmental > Aquatic > Marine > Coastal...
CGTGAGATTATGAAGTTTGTTGAGAGTGAGGCCAAGAGTATAGAAGCTGCGAAGGGTACTAACCTAAGCAAGTTGATTAGTATTCGTGATGCTGCACTGGCCAATGGGGATATGAAGGTGGCTATGGAGGCCATTAAGATTATAAACGATATGCAAGGGTATAAGGCTCCTACGAGGGTAGAGCAGACCAAGTTGGACATTACGGCTACGATAGACCTTACAGCACCCAAGGAAGAGGACCACGGATACATAGACCTTGATTAATGCAGATAAAACTATACGAACCTACAGAGCCACAGAAGGATTTCTATCGGCTCATCCACGAGGATAAGCCTTTCATTGGATGCCTTGTTGCAGGTAGACAGACAGGTAAGACCTTCTTTATGCAGAACGATGCTGTGATGAGGGCTTTAAACAACCCTAAACACCGTATGTTCTGGGTATCGCCTATCCAAGACCAAGCGAACAAAGTGATGAAGGACATTGAGAGTATGTTCAGTAACCACCAAGAAGTTTGGGAAAAGATAATTAAGCGGTATGACAGGAAGGCAAATGAGATGTATTTTTACAATGGTTCGTTTATTAAGTTTAGGTCTGCTGATAGTGGGGATAATCTTCGTGGTGCCACTCTCGACTATATCTACTTGGATGAAGCGGCATATATGAAGTTGGACTTTATCAACGAGGTGTTGTTGCCTATGGTAACAAGGACAGGTGGTAGGGTAGCAGCGGCAAGTACATTCAATGGTCCGAACTGGTTTTATGATTGGTACAAGGAAGGACAGATAGAGGAGAACTGGGACCAAATAAAAAGTATCAAGAAGACTTACCTTGACCTTAATGACCCTGCGGTGGAGAAGACTGTACTTGGGATTAAGAAGAGTATGACCAAGGCACAGTTTGACCAAGAGTTCTTATGTAGACCAGTAAGTGCCAATGCTTTGTTCAGTAATGTAGAGGATGCGGTTTATGCAGATTCTGCACCTACCAATTACGAGAGGGTATATATCGGGATGGATATTGGTGTAGCACAGGATTACACTGTGCTTACGGCAATGACTGAGGACTATGTTGTGATAGATGTAGATAGATTTAATTACAAGGAAGAGGGTATGGACTACGATGAGTTCAAAGAACGCATAAAAGCGTTCTACCTAAAACACGACAAGTACTTAGCAGCGGCCTACTTCGAGGTAAACAATAACGACCTCTTGTTTGATGATATTACTGATGACGAGAATATGTACAAGCTCATACCTTTCATTACCTCAGCACAGAGTAAACCTGAGATTATTCGTAACTTAATCAAACTATTTGAGGATAAAGTCATAAAAATTCCGAAGAATGATGACTTAATCAAGGAATTATACGACTTTAAAAGCAAAAGAAACGCTATTACAGGGAACCTTCAGTTCAGTAATACTGATGGTAAACACGATGATATGGTGATATCGTTAGCCATATGCGCTTATTGTGCTAAAGAGGAACAGGACGGTGGAGTAACTTTATTTTTATAATATGAAAAAGAAATGTTCAAAGTGTAAAATTGAAAAACCATTATTTGATTTTCATCCAAAAGCAAAAAATAGAGGGGGCTATAGAGCTGCTTGCAAGTCTTGCCATAGAAAGTCTAATAATGAAAGACATCACAAAAGAAAGGATGATTTCTTTTTAGTTTATTATCTACCAGAAGAACATTATATTGGGTTTACTAAAAACAAAAGTAGAAGATTCGCACAGCATAGAGCAAATGGTAAATGCACTGAAGGGTATGAGATTATAGCAAAATTTGATAATCCTTTTGATGCAATAATACTTGAGGCTGAATTTCATAGAAGAGGATATAATGGCTTTACATATAAAAGATAATATGTCGTTAGCGATTTGTGCGTACTGTGCAGTAGAAGAGCAGGATGGAGGAGTAACTTTGTTTTTATGATAACATTTCAGCAGCACATAGACCTTATGAAGTCAGTAGATTCTACTGGAATTAAGGGATTTATAGATTTACTGAAGCCCTTAGAGCGTTTAGACTACATAAAGGACTTTGATAGTGTGTACCCACTCGGTAAGAACATTAAGAAACCTACCTTCAGTAGCAGATATTTTATAAATATTGAGGAGCTTGTGCTTGGCCAGTTCATAATGCTTGAGCAAGTGATAACAAGAAAGACTCCATTGCCCGAACATCAGATAGACCTTGAGATACTAAAGCTAATCATCCGACCTAAAAACCATAAGGAGTTTGATAACACGAACCACAGTGATGAAGTGATTAATCAATCAAACATTTTATCTTATGATGTAAGGGAAGTTTATTGGGTGCTTGAGAACTTTATGAAAAACAGAAACCAAACTCTGTTTAAGGACTACGCTGGAGTATTCTATGATGTTAATGATGACGAGGAAGAGGAAGAAGATTCAAGGGAGACATCCTTTGAAACATCGTTTAACCAACAGTGGTACTGGTACAGTGTTGTTAGGATGCTTGCCAATGAGGATGTACATAAGTACGCAGATACTTATATGCTCCCGATGAGTACAGTACTGCCCGAGATGAGCTACATAGCACAGAAAAACAAGATAGAATCAGCAAGGCAACGTCAAGCTGCGGCTATGCGTAAATTGTAAATTTAATAAAGAATAGAATGAACAACCTAACAGAACTTTACGAGGAAGTAAAATCCTTTGCAGAGAACCACTTAATGGTGAATGAATTCATTATGGCCACCTCAGAGGAAGAGCTTCAAGAGTACGACTTTAACTATCGTACACTGGTTCTTATACCAAGTTCATCTAACCTATCACGAGACTTAAACTCACCCGTGTACACACTTTCATTTGTTGCCGTTGTTCTTGACAAGACAATCAACAGAGATAGTGCTGCATCAATAAAGTCAATAGAAGAAAACATATTTGTTATTGGTCAACTTCAAGACAAGCTACTTCAGACTGGTATTGAGGTAAACTTTGATGAGATTGAATTGATGAACACCTTGCTTGAAGATTATAATATCACTACTGCATTTGCAGACTTTGATGTGGTATTACCAAGAAGCCCATACATTAAGGGAATCAACGAGTAATAGATGGCTTTTAGTGAAGCGCAATATAAAAACTTCATAAAGGTAATTGCTGTAGGTGCGGTAGCAAAGGAGTTCCGTAAGTCAGCGATTATGCAGAAGATTGAGTCCAACATAAGGAGTCAGAATCTTATTGCGACAGGTGAGCTTGTAGCGTTTAGAGCATCAAAGGCAATCATACCTACAAGGGATGACAGGTGGCTCGTTGATGAGGGAGACATAAAGATAAAAACCGTTCAGATAGGACCAAGTGCAACACCAGTTCTTGTTAACTTAAAGATAAAAATACGATACGGACTAACAGAGGGAAAGTATTTCTATCTAACCTCTGGAAGTCCAAACAAGAAGTGGTTCCCTGATGTTGATAAGATAGAAGAATGGGTTAGGACAAAGAAGGAAAGAGGAAGTGCAAAGGGAAGAATGCAAAGGGCAACCACAGATAGTCAAATTAAGTCTGTAGCTTATGCTATAGCTAAATCCATAAGTGTTAATGGCATCGAGAAGAAAGATTTTCTTGAGCCGTTTAGAAATAAAAGATATGGTGTTGAGGCATCATTGGCGAGAGCAAATAAAATAATAATAGAAAGATTATCTGAACTATACGGAACAACATTCGTAGATATTCAGAATGATGTAATATCAAACGTACTGTAAGATGGCGAATAAAGTACAAGAACTGCAAAAGCAAATATTAGAGCTTACAAACACCATAAATAAAAATGGTCAAGCAACTAAGGAGCAAGCGAAGCAACTACAAAGATTAGAGAAAGAGTACAATAAGCTTGCAAGCAAGGTTATGCCTCAGTACAGAAAGGGGCAACAGGAGATTAATCAGCAACTTAGTAAGGCTAAAAAGTTTACTGATGCTGCATCTAAGTCATCTCAAGGATACTTTGGTAGATTAAGAACTGCAATAGGCACCTTATCAAGGTATGCAATCGCATACTCGGGTGTAAACGCTATAATGACAATAGGGCGTGAGTTGTTTATCAATTCAGCAAAGCGTGCTATTGAATTAGAAAAGGCACTTGCTGATGTTGCTGCTGTAGCAAACCTCACAGCATCTGATATGCAGCGACTTGAGAAAGTTGTTTTTGAGGTAGCGGGTACAACATCATTAACAGCCGTTGAGGTTGTAGAACTTCAGAAGCAATTAGCAAAGCTTGGTACAACTGTAGATGAGCTTGAAGACTTAACCCGACCAGTAGCACTACTCGCTCAGGCATTGGGTGAGGAGCCAGGAGGTGTTGCAGCAGCATTAAAGAAAACACTAAATCAATTTCAGCAAACATCTGAACAAGCGGATAGATTCGCCAATGTACTTGTTGGTGCTGTAAACGAATCTGCATTGTCTCTAAACGACCTTGGGACCGCATTGCAGTATGTTGGTCCACTCGCCTCTCAAAGTGGCCTTACGTTTGAGTATACGGCTTCATTACTTGGTATCCTTGCTGATAATGGATTCCGTGCATCAAGGGCAGGTACAGGATTGAGAAATGTTTTACTTGAGGCTGCTAAGGACGGAAGACCTTTTGCCGACTTCTTAGAGGACCTTGCAGTTAGAAACCTTGATGTAGCAGAAGCAACTGAACTCTTTGGTAAGAGAGGTGCATCGGCAGCGATTGTATTAGCAAACAATACGGAAGAGGTAAGAAGACTTAACGATGAACTAAAGGAGAACACAAGGCTTCTTAATGCAAATGCAAAGCAGATGTCATCTACTCAAGGGCAGATAGACCTTTTAACTTCTGCATACAATAGAGCAAGCATCCGCCTTGGTGAGTACATCACTCAGACAGAGTTCTTTGTTGAGCTACTCGAGAGATTAGACCCAAACGTTGCTGGTCAAGCAAGAGCGTTTAAGTTTCTTGCCAACGCATCAGAAGAGAGGCAAGAAGCATTTGAGTCCTTAACAACTGCAATGGTTGGATTCCAAACAACCGATGAGGAATTAACAGAGGGTCTTGAGGCAAGATGGAGTATCATCGCTGAGGCTGGAATGCTTTCTTCTAAGCAGATACAAAACCTAAGAAACCAGTACGATAAGATGATAGCAAGTGGGAAGGATATGCCACTAAGCGAGTTCTTATCAATGCAGTCTGAAAGTTATGGACTTGAGGAGTTTGAGGATGCTGCGATATTCTTAGAGGGTATAGTTACTCTTGGTGCAGAGAGAGCAAAGGTTATTCGTGAGCAAAAGATTGCAGATGCTGCCCAAAACGACAACTACAAGGAAGCGGTAATTCTAAAAGAAAAACTCACTCAACAAGCCAAGGAGGGAGTTCTGACTGACGAGGAGCAACTCCGTGTTTCTAAGGGCCTTAGAAAAGAACTTAAAATGCTCCAAAATCAAAGGGAGCGTTCTGCAAATGTTGAAGACATAATCATTCTTGAAAAAAGAATAGAGTACTTTGAGAGATTAGCTGAAGCAGTAGAGAACTTAAAGAACAATGAAAAATTCTTTGAAGAAATACTAACACTTCCCGCTAAAGGTATTGGGAGCATTACCGATGGTGATATTCCAGAAATGGAATTAAGAAAACCAGCAGAGATAGTTACTAAGACGTTCTACGATAAAGTAAAAGAAGCCTTTGAAGGACTTGACTGGGGAGCGGTTATTGTTGAGGCTGTAGGCACGGCAACAGAGGCCATTGAAGACTTTAACGATACTGCACTACAAAACACTAAAAACAGACTTGAGCAGGAGCTTGATGCTATACAAAGTAGGTTTGATATTGAGGAAGACATCCTTCGTTCTCAATTAGATAATCAGTTGCTTACAGAGTCTCAGTTTAGACAAAAGCAAATAGACCTTCGTAAGGCTCAGATAAGAGAAGAGAACGATATTGAAAAACAATTGTTTGATGCTCAAAACAAAAGAGATAGACAAGATGCATCTTCAGATTACCTTATTGCGATAGCATCTATCATACCAACTCTTATTGCTTACGATAAAACTGCCGACCCAGTATCTGTGTTGACGAAGGCAGCAATTACTGGAGGGTTAGCAACGGCAGCATATGGTGCTGAGTTATCAGCGATTGGACAAAGAAAGTTCTACCCTAAGAAGTTTGCTGAGGGGGGTGTTGTAAATGGACCATCACACGAGCAGGGTGGTGTGCCATTCTCCGTACAAGGTCAAGGTGGATATGAAATGGAAGGTGGTGAGTACATCGTTAATAAGCGTGCTACGGCTATGCACAGAGACTTGCTTGACAGAATAAATAACTCATACAGAACATCTCCGATGACGGGTTCATACAAGTTCGCTCAAGGTGGATTGGTTAACGCACCGATGAATGAAAGTGTAGATTACCTAAAGGCTATTGCTGAAGCAACGACATCTACGGCTATGAACGTAAGCAAGCCTGTGAGAGCATTTGTTTCAGATAAAGACTTGCGTAGCAATGCTACAGAACGTAGAATCAGAGATAGAAACGACAGATTATAATGGCTGATTTAGTATTTAGACAAGGTGTTGCCGCACAATTTAATGGCATTGTACTTGATAAAATTGCGGATAATGTACTCCGTGAGAACGCACCTTCGGGCAACTTCCAAGCAAGGGATGTTGTACGCATTGTATACACTGATACATACCAAAAGGCAGTATATGGAGTATGCACGAATCCTACTACGGGTGAGTTTACATTTGATGAGGACGTTTATCCTGTAGGTCCATCTCAAATAAATGCAACTGTATATGTGTACAACACCACAGACATAGACACTGTGGGTGCATATAGAATCGGTGTAGACATAGAGAATGGATTGTACTCAAAAGCATACACCCAGTACGCAACAAATGTTACCTATTCTCTAATCGTACCTACAAAAAGAACTGAATACTTTGGTGTAGCCAAAACGCTACTGAACTCACCAAATGTAGTATTTGCTGACTACTGTGATAGCAAGGCTTATGGCGTTGGATTCTCGGATGGTAGCCTCGACCTACTAAACAATAGATTCAAGTCTTCTTTAGAGTTTAATATCGCAACACGATAGTATGGAATTTAAGTTAGAAATTAGTAGAGACAATTTAACATATTACGATGTTGACTTGTTTCCACAGCAGAGTTTGGAATACGATTTAGATTTCTATGATAGCTTTGAAATTGATAAGATTAAGCTGCCATTCTACACAAACTTACGCATACCACTAACAACAAACAATAAGGCATCAAATAGATTTAATTTTGAGCCTTCAACCTCTTTATCAGGAGATTTCCCAAGAGAAGATTTTTACTTTAAGATTACTGTTTTTGGTGCTTCATCTACAGAGATTGCTGGTATATTAAATGTAAAGTCTTTTGAGTATAATTCCTCTGCTTCATACATTGAGATAGAACTAAAGGACTACATATCTAAATACTTAACTACCATCAAAGATGTTAAGTTAGGGGACCTTTACACAGATACATACTACACATCAAGACACAGCTTCTCTCAATTTAATTTCAGCACAGCATCGGGAGGTGAAGGTGGTACAATAGGAACAAACCCAGACTATACCCGACCAATATCTTTTCCATACATAGACTTCTGTAATGATGTTAATGGAAAGTTTGGATATGCAGCTCGTCAGTTTGTAGAGTATGGTCCATCATTAGATAGAACAGGATTAGCACCTGCTTTCTCAGTACCATTGTTTTTTCAGTACTTAGGTGCTTACATAAATAGTGCAAGCTTCCCAGTTCGTGTAGACTCAAAACTTTTTGCATTAGGAGATTATGCGGGTAGTCCTGCGTTTGCAGACTTCCAACCCGAGAAGTTGCATATGCTTGTGCCATCACAACTACTTGCTAAACAAGATGTTAACACAAGAAACTTCTCTGTAAGGCAAGCACCTGCTTGGACAGGAACCAATGAGTCCTTAGAATCTGACACCGACTTAGACGGAAACCAAAAGCTAATCAACACAGGTTGGTTTGGCAATATGGAAACTGCTGGTAACTACGGAACAGATGTAGAAGGGAATCCTATATACGGAACATTACAATGGGGTGCTGAGAAGCGTATGGGATTCTATCCCGATGACAACAACGAAGGCATTAGAGGTTTCTTCTGTCCAAAGGTTTCATTTAATTCGGGACTATCTCTTCAAGGAGGTACTGGTGCGATAGACATAATAGACTTAAAACTTGAGATTCCAGTAGTAGGCGAGGACAAACTCGTAGAAAGAATATTCTCATTGTCTGCATCTACAACAATGCGTTTTAAGTTTTACATAGGCATCTATGAGAATGGACTTATGGTCAAGAAAATACCTATGCAAGATAGCTTAGGTGCTGATATTATTCTTGAGCCTAATGACATACAAAATGTACTCCAAGGTCCTTCAAATAAAGATGACAATGGAGGAACATATGACTACTTTAGTTGTAAGGATGGTGACCCTTCCATCATATCACCAGGAGCCATCTTCTATGATATGCTTTTGTTTGAGCCGTTCCAAGCATACTTCCCACAAGACGAGGAGATTATGGTTTACGGAGGTAGCCAATACAGCGTAAACTATTTTGTTGAGCCATTGGATGGTGAGTTAGATATCAATGTTGTTAATGCATACGATAATGCCAACCCACACAATGCTTCATCATTACTTCAGTCAACATTTGGTGTAAACGACATAAGAAAGGCAATTACGAGGTTAGATAATTATGGGCCATTAAATGTTATATTCACATCAAATGCAGATACATTTATTACTTTGCCAAGTGATGAGTTTATTATATCGGATTCTATAAATCAAACTTGCCCTCTAACAGTATCGGAAATATTAGTAAATGTTTTAAAGCGTTTTGATTGTGGTTTATTTTATGAGTATGATGTAACGACATCTGAACACATACTTAGAGTAGACCCATTATCTATCGTTAGAAGAGGGGGACAAGATATTGATAATTTAGTTGATGACCTCAAGTCCGTTAAGATTGACAATGGAGGTGATAAGGTAAAGACACTTGCCATAAACAACGAAGACTTTGGATTGTATTACGATGACTTAGACAACGATGATGTAATCATAGGTTCTACATTGCAAGAGATTAATAATGAGGGTATTGCAGAAATAAAAATAGATTTAGATTCTTCTATATACTATAAATCTGTTTGTGGACCCGAGTCAGTTAACTCTGTGTATGCTTCAAACTTCGGTGCATTTAGTGAAAAGGAATTGGGATTCACACCTAATGTGTTTACTAAAAACAAAGACATAGGGATTAGATTCGCATTCCTTGATAAGCCGTTGTACAGAACCAACCTACTCACTCCTCACGTTAAGTTAAAAGGGAATGACCAAAGCGGTAAGATGGAAACTGAATCGCAAGTTATATACATAAACTATGGACTTGGGGACCATATCTTTAATGGCAGATTATTCCACTACAACACGGCAGGATGGAACCTAATGTTTGAGGATGAGGATGGCAACACAACAGATACTTACGACAATATCTTTGCTGTATCCGAGAAGATACTTCAATCAGAGAACCCTCGTATAACCTTTGATATGGTTGTTCCTACATCAAACCTTGCTTCATTAGACTTCTTCTTACAGACATTATCTGCTACAAGATTTACAGCAAATCCTATATTGGTTAAGAGTGCAAAGGGCGATGTGTTTGATGATTATGCTTACCTAACAATTGAAGGCATACTACAATAATTGTAAATTAATACGATGGCTACATACAACGACTATCCAAAATCTGCTACCAACAACGCCAAGAAAGTTCTTGAGTGGAAGGAGAAGTATGGTGATGAAGTAAAGGGAATGACTGCTGTAGGATGGGCCAGAGCGAGACAACTTGCATCAAGAAGAAAACTATCATATGAGACTATTGCTCGAATGGCTGCGTTTAATCGCCATAGAAAGAATGCTATGATTGACCCTAAGTATAAGGACACTCCTTGGAAAGATAGAGGCTATGTTGCTTGGCTCGGTTGGGGAGGAACGAGTGGTATTAACTGGGCAATTAGAAAAG
>Ga0070749_10003796_pt1 | contig 10060 bp, 4 predicted proteins | sample VirMetDEL_Nov_18_FD_75180 | JGI IMG/M metagenome (GOLD analysis project Ga0070749, IMG submission 75180) | Aqueous microbial communities from the Delaware River and Bay under freshwater to marine salinity gradient to study organic matter... | ecosystem: Environmental > Aquatic > Marine > Coastal...
GCTGTGCCGTCAACCACTAGGGCATCAGAACCGAAAGTTCCCATGACGATCTTATCGTCTGAGAAGACTTCCAGAATTGGGAATCCTGAAATATCATTTACGGACATTAAAGATCCTGAAAAAGAATCAAGGACGGAGAATAACTGACCCTGTGCTCCTTCGACGTCGAATAAAGGATCTGATAGTCCTGAGCCGGATTTATTGATTATTATAGAACCTGATATTACATTAAGGTCAAAGCTTGTTAAGGTAGTGGATCCGGATAAATTGATTGCCGATCCTGCCACTACTACAGGTGGGTTGGAATACTGTCCGATATTGACGGTATTGTCTGAGAAGACTTCCATCACCGGAACCCCGGAAATAGTATTGACTGAGAATAAGGAGCCAGATAATCCGTCTACAACCGAGAATAACTGCCCGGATGGACCGTTAACATCAAACATGGTTGCCTCCAGGCCGGTACCCTGTACCGACAGTACGTTAGATGAACCTGTGGCCACAAACGGCCCTATTGCCTGTCCGGAAACTGAACCGGTTAAAGAACCAGTAACCTGAGCTTGTGCTCCTACAGTCTTTAAAGGGTATACTCCGTATCTACCAATGTTGATTGTCTCATCAGAGAAAATTTCTAATAATGGTAAACCTGAGATTGTATTTACAGAAAATAAAGAACCTGATAGTCCGTCTGTTACCGAGAATAATTGACCGGCTGTACCTAAGACGTTAAATAACGTACCCCCGCTTGTACTACCTTGAATAGTAGTTACATCCGTTGATCCGGAAGTATACTGAGATCCGGTTACGGATAATGTTCCATTAATTCCAGTATTACCTTGTATATCTGCAGATCCGGTTACATAAGCCGAACCTGTGATTGAGGTAGGACCTTCTACATCTAAAGATCCTGATAAAGTAGTAGAACCGGAAACTGTAAAACTATCAGTTCCAAAGGTGGTAACCTTAGTATTATCTACCGAAACAGCAAGCGAGCCGCTGGCTATTCGGTTTATGTCATTTGGATTTATTCCGGTATACTTCATCTTACTTTTATGGTGTTATTTCAAGTGCTGATACAATAATGTCTGCAGAACCGGCTGTATTTGATCTCATCTTAAGAGTATCACCGGTTTCCATAACCACTTTTTGCTCTCCTCCTACCAAAATAATATTTGATCCTGGGGGTATCAGACTTCCAGAACAGAGGTAGGCAGTATTTAAACTACCAGATTCTTCTAGTAGAACATCTACTAAGATATTGGATTGAACCCGGCTTGAAACCGAAACCCCAATCACGGTAGTTGTGGTGTTGTCAGGAGCACTATAAATGGTAGTTTCGGCAGTACCGATTGAACCTGAAATGCTGTTTATAAAAGTATTTGCCATGATTTATTATAAATATTAGTTTATCCTAAAGCAATCGCCATTGCTATTGCGTTATCTACTACATTAATTCCGTTTGAAATAACGGGCCCTACTACATCTATACTTCCCGTTAAGTAAATACTACCTGTGTGTATAGTGTCTCCTAAATGAGATTGGCTCCCTGAATGGTTAAAGCTACCTGTTAGTGTTAGGTTACCGTTTTGGGTTAGAGTTCCTGTTCTGTCTGTATTTCCTGTTAAGGTAGTATCTCCAATTTGGTTGTAACTACCTGTGTGTAATAAGCTTCCTGTTAGTATTAAATTACCATCTTGGGTTAATGTACCTACTCTACCAGTGTTTCCTGTTAATGTAGTACCCCCAATTTGATTAAGACTACCAGTATGTAATAGACTTCCTGTTACTGTAAGATTACCATCTTGGATTAAAATACCTGTTCTGTTTGTGTTTCCTGTTAATGTAGCATTACCTATTTGGCTATAACTACCTGTGTGGTTTAAACTTCCCGTTAATGTTAAATTACCATCCTGTATTAAAGTACCAGTACGATCTGTATTACCTGTGTGAGTAGTGTCTCCTATGTGAGAATAACTACCTGTATGGTTAAAACTACCAGTTAATTCAATATCAGTTGAGGTAATAGTACCTTGGAATGATCCAGAGAATGAGCCAGATATACCTAAAGTTGAATCATCTTGTAATGTTCTACCAATATACCTATAACCTGTTAAATAAATATTTCCACCAGGAGCTGTACCTACAAACTGCACTACTCCTGATTTGTAATCAAATTGGTAGTCGTTTGGAGAGATAGTATTACCTGTACCTGTAGAGGTAGATAATACTACTGTGTACCCAACAGGGGCAGGTAGTTGTGTTTCAGCATTTGAAGTAGCTGCAAAACTAGGGCTAACATACTTGTTTGATAACCAATTAGTTAATTGATTTGTTTGTACTGTCTGAGGGTCGGTGTTTGTTGCTGGGGAAGATAAAGCAAAATATGTCTGGTTACCTTGATCATCAGGGGTTAATCTTAGTCTATAGTAGTAGATAGCAATGTCAGTAGTTCCATCTGTACCTTTTACAATTAATCCGTTTTGAGCAGAAGATGAATAAGGTATACTCGCTGTAGGTATTAAATTAGTTTGTGAATATATTTCTCCTACACCTAAATCAATTACCTGAGTGAAAGCTTCTTGAGAGTCAGCAGTTGCTCTTGTATACCTTTTACTTTGAAGTAGTCGGTTGGATTTTATTTCTTTACTAAATGTTGCCATTATGAATTACTTTGTGTTATTGCTGTTATGGGTGTAAATGTGTTTTGATTTGTATATCTAACTAACACTACAAAATCTACATACGGAGTAGGATTTGCATCTGGGTTTAGTATTTGTTTTAGGCTTGAAACAAAATCCATTTGGTATTTAGTTGATGATAATTGACCTCCACTATTACCGTATACATTAATAGGTTCAGCAAACGGATTTGTAAAATCGTTATTTGTTTGACCTGTTAAAATACTTGTTGATGTCAAAGCACTAATATCAAATAGTACAGGATAAGAGTTACCAAATATCAAAGGTAAGTTTCCACCTGCAAAGGTTGAGTTAAATATAATTGCTACTGAAACCCCATCAGATGTAGATGTCCAGTTGTTTAGTGTTTTTCCTACATCGATAAATAAACTACCATAAGAAGTCGATACTCTAAAAGATCTAGCGTAAAATTTATATGTTTTAGATGAATCAGGATCCCCTAACCAATAACCATAGTTACTTCCTGGTCTTACTAAATAGCTAGGTTTTACTTGTAAGTCTAATGCTCCTAAGTTATAAGCATCATAAGATCCTGTAGTAAATTTAGTACCATTCTGGTATGAGCCGGTTAGTAAAGCACTATCTATTTTTAGTCTGTATGTTTCTCCTAAAAATGTTTCTGAGGTGCTTGTTAAAAGACTAGGATCAGTTCCTTGTCCTCTTCCAAAATATGCCATTGATCCAGAACTTGAAGGCTGTCCAAAAGTACCTGCGTTAAAATAATTAGTTGTTACATCTACAGTTGTACTATCTGCTGATCGATTCCATGCTCTTCCTCTAAAATTAAAACTTAAAGGTGTTATACTTGATGCTCCTATGTTGGTATCTGTTACTCCTGGGTTGAAAGTAGCTGTTACTGTTGTTGCTACAACATCTGTTCTAAAAGGTATTGTACCTGATCCTCTATTAGTAGTGCCATCAGCACTATATACTAAACTAGTTCCAGAAATATCACCACCACTCATATTTTGAAGAGTGGTTCCGGATGTTATGCTTACAGTGCTAGGGCCTGTTTCTGAAACTTGGAAAACAGTACTTGTTCCTCTATAAAGAGGTTCAAATATACCTGATGCTGTTGATTCAAAAGTATATGTTGCATCTGTAAGGTATGGAGCTCCTGATAATGATCTTGAAACAATAGTTGCAGGAGCAGAAGATTGTGTAAAGGTTAATGTTTGGGTTGGTATTGAGATATTGGAAACAGGGGCAGCAAATACTTTAGTGTAATTATTTTTAAATGTACTAAAATCTGAACTTCCACTCTTTACAGCAATTGATGCACTCAAATGGTACCAACCAGAAGCGCTTACACTTGTTTTAGTTATACCTCCATTATAGAAAGTTGAACTTAAAATATTTGTAAATTTACCATCTTGGAACAAATTAGGAATAACTGAAGGGTTAGCGGTATTAATTTCTCGTAATGTTAAACCACTTCCTGGGCTTCCAAAAGTTGATCTAGATAGCAGGTGTTCAGATTGTGAAGTAACAGTTACATTTTGATCGAAATTATCATCAAATCTATAATTTAATGTTCCAGATACACTAAATGTAATTCCTGTTCCTCCTAATCCAAATAATTCAGGATCTGCAGAAGATGTTACTGTTGTACTTCCGCCAGCATCACTTGTAAATAGATATGTAGGACTTAATTGTGTACGAACAGTACCTACTCCCTCAAATATAGTAGAGCCAGTATTTGCAAATCCCTTACTGTTTAAATATAAGATATCGGCTCCTGTAGGATCTTGCGGTACATAACCTGCTATGCTGCTGTTTCCTAATGATGGATTATTGTTTACTACCGCATTATAATAACGGTTGTTAGGTTGAGGGGCAGGGGCTGATTCACTAATCAGTCCTGCAATAAATCTTAATATAGTTGCTGTGTCGGTATTATGGTTAAAGAAATTAAAATATGAACCATCTAATCCACTTTCCCACTGGTTATTTCCAGCAGGTATACCTACGTTATCTGAATAGTTCCAAGCAGATTGACTATTAACAATTGAATACTTAGCATTGGTTTGTTTATCTGGGCTTTGTAATAATGTACTACCAGTTAATTCCATTGAGCCTAGTATTTCCACACTGGCTGTTTGTGATGTAGGGGTATCTTTATTAATTAAAATACCTGCCTGGTTAGTAACTGTAAATAAGTTATTTGAGCCCGAAGCTACTCTAAATGAATTAGTACCTGTTCGTACAGAAGCACTAACTTGAGAATCTGCTATTTGGGTTAAATTTAATCCTACAATTCCTGATGCAGGAATATTAGTTAAACCATCTCCGTCTCCTTGAAAAGATCCTGAAAATGATCCAGAAAGTGTACTTGATGGTGATGTTAATGTAGCGAAATTGCCTGTTGTACCATCAAATGATCCTGAAAAAGATCCAGTAGCACCTGCTGTTATTCTAACAGAGCCAGTAACTTCTAAATCTCCTACAAGTTCAACTCCCTCTATAGAGCCTGTTCCTAATTTATTTATAGTTACATTAGATCCAGTAGAGTATATATTGGAATTTACAATGTGGTTTCCTCCATCTCCTCTAGTTATTGAGTATTTAGAAGGCCAAGTTATAGCATCCCTAGTTAATGCTCTAGGACCTGCCATAAGTCCAGAGGCATAACCTTCGGTTGTTGAATCATAAAACCAATGGTCTAATTCAGCATCGTACAACAATGAACCTGTTGCCCCCGATCCACTATCATATACCTGTAAACCGGCATATCTTTCAGCGGGAGAATCAGCGTTTAAAATAATAAATGCATCTCCAATTATTTTTGCTGATCCTGTTACTGATTGCAAATATGAAATAGAAGCTGTTCCTTGAACAACTAAATTTTGGGTTACTTCTAAGGAACCAGTAACTACAGAATCTCCAGATGCTAAAAATCCTCCACTACTTCCTATTTTAAATAAAGAAGTACCACCATCAGTAACATTAAAAGAAGTAGTTCCTGTGCTAACTGAGGCTGTTATATCTGATGATGCAATCTGGCTTAAATTTAGTCCTACAATTGAGGAGGCAGGTAAATTAGTTAATCCATTACCATCTCCCTGGAAAGATCCTGAAAAAGAACCTGAATAACCTTGTGTATCATTATCGGATAAAGTACGTCCTAAATACCCATATCCAGATATATAAAGGTTAGGACCAGTAAATTTAGTATCATCTGTAAACTGTAGTACTCCTGTTTTATAATCAAATTGGTAAAAGTTAGCATTTACATCAGCTGCTGATGCAGTATTAGATCCTTGGCTTATAATTACAGTATAACCAGCAGGAGAACTTTCAGCGTTTGCTGTACCTGCTAATACGGGTGTGATATACTTATTAGAGATCCAATTTACTACTTGGTTACTATCTACAGATTGAGGGTTAGCGGCCGCTGCAGGTACAGGATCAATAGAAAAGAATATAGGTTCCCCCGTATTCGATGGTGTCATTTTTAACCTATAATAGTACTTAGCAATAGGTGTACTCCCATCAGTTCCTATTAATGTACTTCCATTTTGAGCAGATGCAGAATATGGTATACCAGAGACAGGTATTAAATTTTGCTGAGAGTATATTTCACTAGCATTTAAATCTAGTACTCTAGTAAATGTTTCACCACTATCTGTATTGGCTCTAGTGTATCTTAAACTTTGTAAGAGTCTATTTGATTTTATTTCTTTATTAAACGACGCCATTTTAGGTTATTTTTATTCTGAGTCACTGTAGGTTATAGATGATATTGATGTGCTTGTTCCTTTGATTCTTATTAAGACTACAAAGTCTACATATGCTGGGCTAGCTCCAGTGTTAAGTACCTGGTTTAGTCCCTCACTAGAAAGTGATGGTATTTCATATACTGTTCCACTATTATAACCATTATTATTACCATAAATATTTATATTTACTCCAAAAGGATTTTGAATATCATCTGGTGCCTTTGAAGTTGCTATTTTACCAGCAGCTGTAGCACTTATATCAAAAATAGTTGGATCTGAATTACCAAATAGTGTGTTCAATCCAGCTCCACCTAATGCGGAATTAAATATAATAGCTGCAGATACCCCATCTGATGTTGAAGTCCAGTTTTGTAATGTTGTACCTAAATTAAGATATAGACCTGAGTAGAAGCTATCTACTCTAAATGCTCTAGCATAAAATTTATAAGCTTTAGTATTATCAGGATCTCCTAACCAATACCCTTTACTACCACCAGGTATAACTAGATTACCAGGTATTAATTGGGCATCAATGTCTGTTAGGTTATAATAATCTTCAGATCCTGTAGTGAATTTATCTCCATCTTGGTATGAACCACTTAAGGCGTTATCCGTAATTTGCAAACGATATGTTTCTCCAGTAAATGTTTCTGTAGTATCTACTAAGCTGTTAGTATCGCTACCTTGGCTTCTACCATAATATCCTAATGATCCAGAATCTGATGGTTGTCCAAATGTGCCAGCTACATGGTACGGTATATTTGAACCAGAAGCTACATTATTTCCTTTCCTATCTTCTGCGGTTGCCGTAATTGTAAAAGTAGAAGGTGTTACTCCTGCGGTGGTTACATTAGTTAATGTACCTCCTGTGCTAGCGGCAGTGAACGTTGCTGTACTACTTAATTTGATTATATCTGTTTCAAACGGTATTGAACCTACAGATCTTTGAGTTGCTCCTGTAGAATCAAATACTAGACTAGTTGTAGAAATTTCCCCTCCAGACATTGCCTGGGATGTAGTACCGCTTAAACCTACACTTGAAGGTTTTGAAACAGAGAAAATTGGAGAAGTTTCAAAATACAAAGGGTTAAATACTCCTGATGCTGTATCTTGGTAATTATATGTTGCTCCTGTTAGGTAAGGTGCCCCAGAAAATGATCTAGTAGCTACTGTTAAAGCAGAAAAGCTAGGGGTGTGTGTAATAGAGTTTGTAAAAGTATTATCTATAGTAGATCCATTATAAAGTTGTGAATGGAATATTCTTGTATTATTTGTTCTATTAGCATAGCTAGATGTAATCGAACCAGATGCTAACCCTATAGTTGCGTTAATTTCATAATAACCAGAGGCTGATACATCTGATAGGCTAATTCCTCCATTGTGTATAAATGAATCAAATACAGCTGTAAATTTACCATCTTGAAAGGCAGAAGGTATTACTGCGGGGTTAGCAGAATTAATAATTCGCTTAGTAACTGTATCTACTGTTTCTGGAGCATTCCCTGTTAAAGATATTAACTGTTCAGATTGAGAAGTAACAGTTACTACACTATCATTAGCTTGTTCAAAATTAAATGTTATACTTCCCGAAACATATACTTCTGAGTTGATTGGCCCTAATCCAAATAATTGGGCATCTGCTGATGATGTTATAGTTGTACTTCCACCTGATACGCTTTCATAATCAACCCCATAGTTTTGGTAGTATATACGTGATACATCACTGAATATAGTAGAGCCTGTATCTGCCCATCCTTTAGAATTTAAATAAACAATAGTACTATTGGTAGAAGACTGTGGTATTCTACCTTGAGGGTTAGATGTGGTTGAGCTTGTATTGGTTGGTGTTTTATCAATAGAAGCAAAATGCTTATTGTTAGGTAACGGTATAGGAGCAGATTCACTTATTAATCCGGCAACAAATCGTAAAAAATCAGATACATTTGAATCTGAGGTGTATGTACTAAAGAATGAACCATCTAGTCCTGAGCCCCATGGGTATTGAGGAGAAGGTACTCCTAAATTGACTGATTTGCTTACATTCATCTTACCTACATTACTCAATGTCATCAAAGTTTCTGATCCACTTTGTACAGAGAGTGATGTATTTGCTGTGCTTACTGAGGCTGTTACAGATCCAGTAGCAACTTGTGATAAATTTAAACCTACAATTGAAGAGGCAGGTAGATTTGTTAACCCAGCACCATCTCCTTGGAAAGATCCTGAGAAGGAGCCTGAGTATCCAGTGATTGTTCCGGATCCATCTACTATTTTTCGCCATCCACTATCATTAGCTTTATTAGCAGCATCTACTAGAATATATAATTGGTTTGAGCCAGTTTCATATACTATTAAACCTTCAAATGCTGGACCTCCTAATGCTTTTCTAGCAGTAGCGTCTGCTACTACGATTCGAGTGTCGACTGGGTCAGAAGTACTTATATTAAACCCGGTTATTAAATCAATTGCCATCTTTTATACTGTTATTGTTAATGTAGCATTACCGAACTGTGGTGTACCGGTACTCACATATATTTTATAGTTCCCTACGTTGCTTAACTGTTGAAAATTACTAGTTACATCAAATCCACCTTGTGTTATTTTTGTTATATTACCTACAGAACTATTGTATATTATATATAAATAACTTCCGTTTTCGGTATCTACTGTATCAATAGTTATTGTTTGTCCATTAGGGGATATTGTTCCTTTTTCAATTGTTCCAATAGTACCTCCTAATGTAGTATCCCAAAAAGCTAAATCTTGCAATTGGGCTAAAGAAAAACCGGTGTTGCCGGGTGCTGCACCATACCTTAAACTCCTAATTCTACTATAAGAGAAGGAAGCGTTAGTTGAAGTTGTAGCTGTTGGAGAATTAGTTCCATCAGGTGATTGATAATTTGCTGTTAATGTAGCAGATGGAGTATTAGTTGCAGTTACTGTTATAGGAGAAAGTGAACTAGATACTAAAGAAACTCTTTCCCATCCATTATCGTTTGCACCATAAGCTGTTGTAAAAGATATCGACCCAGTTGCACCTTCTTCAATACCACTTGTTGTTCCTAATTGAACAGTTGCTGAAGGGGTTATAACTGGATTTGATGGAGCTCCTTTAGAAAGTGTTCCTCCGGTTGTTGTTCTTGTTTGAGTATTAATACTACCATCTAAAGGACTAGATGCAGTAACGGCAACTCTGTATGATTGGCTACCTGAAGTCGTTGTGTTGAATGGTAAACTAGTGCCTGAGGTAGTAGCTGCTACTTCGTCTCCTGTAGACAAATCAGTTATAGCTGCTCTAACTAGACTATAACCACCTACATTCCATGTAGCGGTAACTGTATAATTGTCTGTTTGTAGGTTGAATCTATTTGTGTTAAATGTTCCACCAAATCCTATTGAAGGTGCAGATGGTACAGTTGGTGTTCCAAATATAAACTTCAAATTACCGTCTACGTAAGTAACAGCAACGTTATCATCAAAATCTGCAACCTGAATTGAGGTAATTAGTGGATTAGAGCCTGAATTGTACTCTATACCTACTCCGGATAATCCTGAACCGTCTCCTAAAAATCCACTAGCAGACACATACCCTGAACTGCTTACAGTCATTAAAGTAGATCCGCCGTCTTCTAGGGTAAATGA
>Ga0070749_10003797_pt1 | contig 10058 bp, 16 predicted proteins | sample VirMetDEL_Nov_18_FD_75180 | JGI IMG/M metagenome (GOLD analysis project Ga0070749, IMG submission 75180) | Aqueous microbial communities from the Delaware River and Bay under freshwater to marine salinity gradient to study organic matter... | ecosystem: Environmental > Aquatic > Marine >...
CAAAGAGCCACCCAGATACGCTCCGAGTGTTAGTTGGACTTTTAGTAGAAAAGTCCGTCCCACTGATAGCACACAATTTATTCTTCGACGCTGGCTGGTTCATGCGGGACTTCACCCAAGACTGTCAACAGCGGTGTGGACTCGGCAGTAAAGAGCCAGGGCTGTGGCTTAATTGGCAGGCCTGTACCTACGCACTCTATAGACACTTAGCTAGTGAGGGTTATCCTGGTCAGCAGTATGGCCTTAAGAAGGCGCAGAAGGAACTATTAGGATGGACGGAGACAAATGAAGCTGAGCTTGATATTTGGCTTATCCAAAACTCATACGTGGGCAATATCAGTAAGCAGGCAAAGGAAGGCTATTACCTGTTCCCTGGCTATGCGCTTGGGCAGCGTGAGCCTGCGAAGACGCTGCCGGCTGAACTTGGACCGGATGATAGGTGGGTCTCGCCGAAAAAGGAAATGATGTATCTAGCTCCGCCAGAGATACTCGGCAAATATGCTCGCCTCGACGCAGTGTCCACACTCAACCTTTATAATGGCGTACTGCTGCCAGTGCTGCAGAAATTCGAAGGATTGCAGTGGTATACGCATGAACTATATATGCGCTTTTTGTACCTTCTCACCTGGCAAAAGGTGGCTGGCGTTGCCATCCACCAAGATGCACTTGACGCGCATCGGGTCTCTCTTGAACAGAGGATAGTCAATCTTAAGCAGCAATTTCTTTCCAGCCCTGAGGTAGCTAAACATATAGCTGCCTATAACCAGTCCATCATTGACGAACACAAGGCTAAAGAACCTAAACGCATCAAGGGCGAGTGGCCGCCCAAACCGCCAGCCAGTACTCACAAGAAGGATGGCAGCCCTACTGCCGCCTATCTCAACTACCAAACTAAACTTGAGGCCGGGCCAGAAATTAGCCTTAACTGGATTAAGTGGACTGAGCGTTTAGCCGAACTCTCTAGCGAAAACCAGTTTAACCTCAATAGTGGGCAGCAGAAAGTTTGGCTATTCTATGAAGCTATGGGCTACCCCGTAAAGACTACTACCGAATCTGGTCAGCCTGCCACCGATGACACTGCCCTTAAACATTTCGGTGAGCCAGGACGGCTGCTCTCTAGCTATGTGGAAGCTGAGAAGGAGCTGGGCTTTAATGCCTCGCTCCGCAGCGTCATCAACCCCGAGACGAACAAATACCATCCTAGCTTTAAGGTTCCCGGCACACACACTGGCCGTCTCTCTGGTGCTGGTGGATTCAATTTTCAGAATCCTCCCAAGTCCTTAGACTATTTGGCGAGCTTTACAGTCGAGGAACCCTACGTACTTATTACCTGTGACCACGCCTCATTAGAGGACTACGTCTTGGCCGAACTCTCGAGGGATGCTAGTCTCTGGGACTTCTACGCTACAGGGAAGCAGGGTAACTGTATGTACCTATCGGTGGGCTCGCGTCTTCCTGTACTAGGCGAGCGCATACGGGAAGTGGGATACGACCCAGAGAACTGGACTCCCGCCTCAGTCAAGGCAGCCAAGAAGTCTGCGTCTAAGTGGAGACAGATAGCAAAGAAAATTGTACTTAGTTGTATAGCAGAAGGTACATTGGTGCGAGTCAAGGACAGGGGCTATATGCCCATTGAAAAGATTACCAAAGGTATGCTAGTATGGGACGGGACGGATTGGGTTAAGACTGATGGCGCTGTATTTATGGGCGAAAAAGAATGTATGAACCTCCGCGGGAATTGGATGACTTATGACCACAGGATACTTACGAAAACCGGATGGGCAGTGGCAGAAAGGTGTGACACCACACAATGCGTTAGACCTGAGCAAACTAGTTACAGTTGGTCAGATGTTTGGAACTTGGTGTGTAGTATCTTCCGAGGCTAGACGTGTGGGTGGCTATATCCACATAAATGTTGAATGCACTGGATGTAAGTTGGTAGATTGGCGCGACTTTCATAATATGAAGCGAGGGCAGTCTACGGGCTGTAATAAATGCAAGGGAAACAAAAATAGGGTTAGACCTAAGGAACATTCATATCTACGTAATCGTTATTATGCCATGCGTAATCGGTGCCTAAATGAAGATGACCCTAAGTATAAAGACTATGGAGCTAGGGGTATTAAAGTTTTATTTGATTCACCCGATGAGTACATCAGTTACGTCCTTAGTTTACCTGGTGCAGATAGAAGTAAGGAACTAGATAGAATTAATAATGATGGAAACTATGAACGTGGGAATCTACGTTGGACTGACAGAGAAACACAGACACGTAACACACGACGGAATAGGTGGGTACTATATGACAATAAGGAAATGGTTTGGTCAGATTTTGTACGTGACTATACCGACATATCTCTGTCAAAAGCTGATAAACTGCTATCAGAAGGTCTATCACTGGAGGAGATTACGCGATACCAGCCTCGTAATGTCGGGAGACGTGCGCAAAACTTACGACTTGCTAAATTGCGGACCGAATAATGCGTTTACTATTGGCGTTGAAAATCCACTGATAGTACATAACTGCAATTATGGCGCTGGTGCTAATAAGATACACGCCTCACTACTGGAGGATGGAATTGATATTCCGTTGCACGAAGTTCAAAAGATGCACAAAGGATTCTGGGAGCTTCGTAAAGGCGTAAAGGTCTGGGAGCAGGAACTTAAAAGGCAATGGAAGGACAATGGCGGTTGGCTGCTTAATGGCTTTGGCAGACCTATTTGTTTAGAGCCAATGCGAGAAAGGGATGTAATATCAGGGACTTGCCAGGCTAGTGGCCATGACGCTCATATACTGTTCCAGGTACTTGCTGCCGAGGAACTGAGTACTAGAGGCTTCGACTGGTATCCCTGGCACATGGACCTACACGACTGTCTTATCTTTGCAGTCCATAAGTCTCAGGCCAAGGCAGCTACGCAGCTATTAAAGGAAGTAGTTTACCCCGAACTGAATCGCTACCTAGGCGGCGAGATTAATCTTAAAGGCGAACCTAATGTTTGCCGCAGCTGGAAGGATGATAAGGATGAAGGATACAACTGGGAAACGAACGAAGAAATCCAAAACTACCTCGGCCCCCAAGTCTCCCCGAGTAAAAACGCCGTCTAAACTTACTAGCCTAGAGCGAGACCTAGGCCCAGTCCTAGGCCAGGCCCTCAATGGCACAGTACTTGCCATCGACCCCAGTAGCGGTAGTGCTAATAGTCAGCCAGGTTATGCCATATTTAAAGCTGGACAATTGCTAGATAGTGGCTTAGTTAGGATACGCAGCGGTGACCATATTAGTAACCGGCTCTATAGACTTGCCCGTACCCTTCGTGATGAATTTGAGGCACCCGAGCTGCTGGTCACGGAGAATATACCGCCATTCATGGGCGATGGTCCTGGGGCTCAGTTCGCCACCCGTAACGTCATTAGCCTTCATCAATCGATAGGCGTAGTTATGAGTGTCTGGGATGTAGCCGTGGTTCAGGTAAGTCCTCGCACCTGGCGCTCACGCGTACCAGATAACTACCTGAAATCTGACGAGAACGATGCCATTATGATTGGCTGGTCAGCCATACAGACAGCGAGGGAGCTTAATGGTGAATTGCCTGAAAACTTTTCTCCCAGTCTGATTAAGAAGTTAACAACAGGAAGCTGGGAATAACTTGCGCATTACAGCGTAGTACTGTATACCTAGATAAGGCATAAGGAGAACTAGCTAATGGCCACAAGTATCGACTTCCTTCTTGTATTCTATCCCGGAACTGATGAAGCTTTTTGTTTGGCCGAGGCTAAAAAGTATGCTGAACGTAGGGCTGAGTTTCGTTTCTTCGAGCAGTGGGCGCATACTAGCCAAGTCGTTGATTCCGCTGAATACCCTAAGCGTTTAGTCTATAAGGTGACAGTATTAAACAAATCCCCAGGAGAATAATAATGACTAGTCGTAACGAGCTATTAGAAGAATTAGTCTTTGAGCTACTTGAGAGATTTGGTGTTTTAGCCGATACTAGTGATGATGCTGAGGAGCTGAGTACCGATAGCATCGCAGGACTTGAGGCTTATGTTATGGAATTAGAAAAACCAGCTTATGTTATCTTCCCTGAAGACGTGCAGATGCTACTTCAGGAGATTACCTCAGTCCTCTACGATAATTATAGGGATGAGAATTATCTGCCAGTAGACGAATTTGATACTGGACTTGAGATTGAATTTACTCTTGACCCACGACCAGTAAGAGATGAGGATGAACAATGAGTAAGCCAAGTTTAAGGAAGGGAGGAGACTGGGTTGATATCTTCCTTCAGTATAATATCGATGTACCAGGCAGGGTCATCTTCATCAATGGCAGCATTGATAATAGTACCCTCGACCAAGTAGTCTCCGGTCTACACCTGATTGGTCCCGGCAAGGAAGTTACTATACTTATCAATAGTCCTGGTGGCGACCTTACGGCTGGGCTTGGCATTTACGATGCTATCAGCTTTTATGGCGGCCCTGTTACTGGTAGGGTTATAGGTGAGGCCTGCTCCAGTGCCTGCATACTGCTTCAGGCCTGTGACCTCAGGGAAGCTAGCCCACATAGTACACTGATGCATCACGTAGGCGAGGCTGCTTACAATAATCACGCTAAGAATTTTCAGCTCTTTGCGGAATACTACAAAAAGCAGCTTGAACTTATAGACCACTTGATGCTAAATAGAATTAACCTCGCAAGGAAAGAGAGGGGCGAAGACTTAAAGGGCCTTGCTTGGTGGAGAGAGAAGAATCAATGGGATAGATGGCTTATGCCAGAAGAAGCCTTGAGTTTAGGATTAATTGATAGATTATATATAGGAGAACAATAATGTTAAACAGGCTAATCCTTACTTTCAGTTTACTAGTAGCTGGCCAAGTCAGCGCCTACACCCTACTTGATAGACATACTCCAGTTGAGCCTAAGCCTAAGCGTGAGTATCGACTCCTCGATAGCATTACGCCCGCTTTAGCCCTGGATGAGTTTAGCATCAAAGTAATGAGATTCGGCTGCAATAGAGAATTCCAGATTCCAGAGATGCCTTGCACAAACTGGACTGGCAGGACTGCAGCTGAATTCAACCTCATTCTGTTTAAGCATGGTTTCTGGCGTAATAGCCTGCATGGTGAGGGAGCCATCGGTAAGTTCTGGATTATTGGCTGGCACTGGGAACTGGGCTTTAAGATAGGCAGTCAGATTGAACTGCTCTGGGAGCACCATAGTAAGCATACCATGGATGTGGAGCAGCCTTACTATTACAGTAGGCTGGATGGTAAGATTAAGCAATTTAATTATCCAGTTGAGGATAGCTACGGCATTCGCTTCAATATCTATAAACGCTAGTAGGACGTCAGTTATATAGATATCTGCCCGTAAGTATGAATATTAGACTAGTAGGGGGAACTAATGTCTATTGACAAGGCTGTGCCAGCTGGCTGGGAACTTCGTCCAGTGCAGCGGCAGATTATGGAGCAGATAGCCGCCAGGCTTGACAGCTCAGATGTATTCATCGTCCGCGCCAGCGTTGCCTCGGGCAAGACTCTACTAGCCATGACTATCGCTCGCTACCTTCAGCAGCAGAAGAAGTGGAAAAGCCGCATCCTAGTCCCTAATAACATGCTACTAAACCAGTACATGGACAGCTTCCCGAAATTGGCTACCCTCCAAAAGCGTGAGAGCTATACCTGTGAACTCTACCATAAGCAGACTGTGCAGTATGACTGTGGAACTCATAGCCAGATGATGGGCAAGAGCGGTAAGCGCGGCCCCTACTGTAAGGGCTGCCCCTATGTCTCGGCCCTAAAAAAGTCTAGGGTAATGCCCTACGTAGTTATAAATAACTATACCTATCTAGCCTATAAGATGTATGCCGAGGGATTAATACTGGATGAAGGTCACCTAATCACTGGTATGCTAAAGGATATGGCTGCTAAGAAGCTCTGGCACCATGACTATCAATTCCCTAGCTACATTAGAACTTATGGGCAACTCTTTCGCTGGGTTGAGGAACGTCTTACTCGCCTGCCCAATGACCGTAAACTTAAAGAGCTTAAAGCCGAGCTGATATCTAATAGGGTTAGCTATCTCATTGAGAAGGGCTCTGCCCTGTACAGAGGCGAGGAGCGGCCTTGCCTAAAGCTAATACCTGTAGACGTTAAGAACCAGCCGCCTCTGCTCTGGCCGCAGGGCAAGGTTAAGAAACTGTTCTTTCTCTCTGGCACTATCAACCGTAAAGATGTGGAGGATATGGGCCTCGGTGATAGGCGTATCTGCGTTATAGATGCACCTTCCCCTATACCAATTGAGCGTAGACCACTGGTAATGGACCTGAGGTTTAATCTCTCAGCCAGTGCTGGAGGAAGGGATATACCCGCCCTTGCTCAATACCTTAGAGACCTGGCAAATACTAAGGAAGGTAAGGGCTTTGTGCACGCTCCTTACAGCCTGGCCAAGGAATTGGAACGTCAGCTCTCTGACCATCCAAGGTTTCTCTTCCACTCCTCTAGCAGTAAGAGAGACGTGTTTGAGGAATTCAAAGAATCCCAAGATAAGATTATGGTAGCTTCCGGTATGTATGAGGGCATAGACCTGGCTGGTGAGCTAGCACGCTGGCAGGTAATTTCTAAGGTGCCTTGGGCAAATCTCACTGAGCCTGCAATGAAGTACCTGGCTGAGCAGGATTCGGAGGCCTATGCTAATGAAGCGGCTAGACTGGTAGTACAGGCTTATGGCAGGGTATGCCGCTCACCTACCGATTACGGCGAAACCATTATCGTAGACCGTTCCTTCAATAGGCTGTATACTAATTACAGGGAATTGTTCCCTGGTTGGTTCTGCGACGCTACACGCGAGGGTTAGGCATGGGTAAGGAAGAGCGCAAAGGAAAAGTCTGGTCCTTTAAGGCCCAACTGGCCTTGGGCCAGCAGGCTGAGAAGGAATTCCTGGAGCATTACCACGAGCCACTTATCTTGGCCGCTACCCGTAGCTACGACTTCACCGTAGTATCCAGCGGAGCTAAGCTGGAGCTTAAGACAGATGACTGGGACCACGAGAAAACGCCTAACTTCTTCATGGAACGCTGGAGTGATTGGCATGAGGAGAAGCCAGGAGGGCCTTGGCAGTCAAGGAAGAAGCGGGTGGATAGGTTCTGCTACTACTTTAGCCGTAACGGAATCTACTATGAGTTTAATGATATCAAGCTACTATGCAAAGAAGTAGAGAAATTGGTAAAGAAAAATAAGATTCAGCCGATACTAATAAGGAACCAGGCGTGGTTCACGGCGGGCTATAAGGTACCTCGTGAGCTACTCTCTCACTTGTACACTCGGTACCAGGTTAATTCTAAAGAATTAACGGGTGCCTCGGAAAAGGAGAAATAGTTACATGCAATCAAAAAAGTATGAGCTGATTTCAAGTGATAAACCGGGCCTATATAGAGTAAAGGCATTAAAGGACTTCTCAGATATTAAGGCAGGAGATGTAGGCGGATATGTGGAATCTGAACATAACCTAAGTCAGTCTGGAAATTGTTGGGTTTATGATAATGCACAAGTCTATGGCAATGCATTGGTCTATGGCAATGCGTGGGTCTGTGGCGAGGCAGTGGTCCATGGCAATGCGTGGGTCTATGATAATGCACGGGTCTATGGCGAGGCACAGGTCTCTAACAAGGCACAAGTCTATGGCAATGCAGAGGTCTTTGGCAATGCAAGAATCTATGACAATGCACAGGTCTCTAACAATGCACAAGTCTATGGCTATGCATTGGTCTATGGCAATGCGTGGGTCTGTGGCGAGGCAAAGGTCTCTAAAGGACATGTAAGAGTTTGTTTATATTTGCAGCAATTTGGACACGCAATTACAGCTACTGATTCTACTGTAGGAATTGGCTGCGAAGTGCATACTTGGGAACACTGGGATGAGCACATTAGAGACATAGGCATTAAGCATGGCTACACAGAAGAGGAAATTGAGGAGACCAAATTATTTCTTAGGGTAGCTAAGACTCAAATAGATGGAGAGTTACAGAAATCCAAAAGAGGAGGAGAATAGATAGATGAAGGTCAAGGAGTTGCGGGAGCTTATGGAAGAGCTGGATGAGGACGCTGAAATACAATTCTCCATAAACGACGGCTGTTGCGGTGATTATTTAGTCTTAGAACTAGACTTCTCCGATGCAATACTAGCTGGGTTAATGGAGCTTAGGTTTAAGGCAATCGCAGGTTACAAGAGTTGCGTTCAGTCGGGTGCAACGAAGCAGGCGGATAAGGATTACTGGAACAGGATTAACGGTACTACAGATAAATAAGGAGTTAAGGCTATGAACCTGTCTATAGATGAAGTTTGTGAATATATTGAAGACTACGTAGTAGACATCGAAGTTAGTAAAAAAATAATTGGCTTGCTGAAATCTGGACATGAATGTAGAAACGCTTTATTATCTCTTTGTCCCTACTCCTCTTGGGCGGAAGAAATTATAGAACGCTACGATGAGTACTGGCTTGGGTAAAAAATAGATTGTGGTCCATCACAGGAGATTAAGGAGCTAGGACTATGAGTGAAATACCCGCAGATAAGAAACCTTTTCGCATAGCGACCCTCGCCTACAATCCAGGCGAAGAATATCCCTGGACCCTAATAAGGCTAGGTCAAACTGTTGAGCAAGGTGGCTTCTCCTTCGGTACTTCCAGGGCTGATTTCGTGACGCTAGAGGACGCGCTGGAATACCTGAAGGAATCCGTCGATAGGGATATCAAAGAGATTGAAGAATTTATTGACACACGTAGGGGAGAGTAATATGAACCTAATCGAAGCTATTAATACTGGCCTACCATTCAGACGCAAAGGCTGGGGCGAATACTACACTAAGGATGAATTTGACTTCCTGATAATGGCGGATATAATAGCGGAAGACTGGGAAGTAGAGGTAAAGAAGGTGACTATTACTGAAGAGGATTTCAACAGGGCTGTAGCTAGAATGGGTAACCTCTACTACCAAAACCAATGGTACTGGGCAGATGCTTTAAAAAAGGAACTAGGACTATGAACCTTATAGAAGCATTAAAGACTGGTAAGCGGTTTACTCGCAAGAGCTGGACTGAGAGTCTTGGCGCGGCAGTTTGGATGAGTTCTGTTGATGGTTGCAATCTATTAAAGAAAGATATCCTAGCTGATGACTGGGAAGTTGAGGAAACTGTAGTACCCATTACCGAAGGATGGTTTGATGCAGCATGGCAACGTGCTGTAACCTCCTATCCGTCATCAGGACCTTGGCTAGATGCATTTATGCCTACATTAAAAAAGGAGCTAGGACTATGAACCTAATCGAGGCGATTAAGAGTGGTAAGATGTTTAAAAGGTCGGATTCGAGGGAATACCTCGAAGTAGACCTTGCAAATACAAACGACTTTGTTCCACTGACCCCGGAAGACATACTTGCTGAAGACTGGGAAGTAGAAGAAATTATAATACCCGTCACTGAAAACACGTTTGATTTGGCGTGGCAACGTGCTGTAAATTCCTATCCACCCTCAGGGCCTTGGCTAGATGCATTTATGCCCATATTAAAAAAGGAGTTAGGATTGTGAGGCGGCACCTAGTCACGGTTAAGCGTAAATGGTGCAATGGCTGCCAGACTCGTAGGCCTCACGCAGAACTCTGGTACGCAGGACTGGCTGGCACTTGCATTTTCTGGGACGCAGAGACCGGAATGTGCGGCTGTAGCACCTTTAGTCAGGCCGAGCCAAAGTATCCAGCCGAGCCCTGTCACGGCGGCTACCGTCAGGCCTGGACCTGCTGCAAGTGCATGACTACAAAGCAGAGCTTAGAACCAGGCTGGACGTTGTGTGATGATTATGGTAGGATTCCAGTTAAGAGCAGACCTGGACCCGAGTCGATGCCGTAGGCAGCCGACTGGACCCGAAGGGTATTGGGGATTGCGACGATGGTGGCTAGTATCCGACTAAAATATAATAAGGAAGACAAGGCATGGCTGAGTACAAAGTAAAACCCGCTAAAATAAAGAAATCAACCAGCGAGCAATTATACCTAATGTCGGAAGAA
>Ga0070749_10003798_pt1 | contig 10058 bp, 6 predicted proteins | sample VirMetDEL_Nov_18_FD_75180 | JGI IMG/M metagenome (GOLD analysis project Ga0070749, IMG submission 75180) | Aqueous microbial communities from the Delaware River and Bay under freshwater to marine salinity gradient to study organic matter... | ecosystem: Environmental > Aquatic > Marine > Coastal...
AGACATTCAAGAACCAGAAGCAGGGCTATACGAGAATGTAGCCATCATGGATATTAAAGCGATGTATCACTCTAATGTCAATCTTCACAACATCTCATGGGAAACATTAGATGAGAACGGTGTTGATTGTGGGAACGGTTCATGCTTTAGGCAGGATAAAACAGGCTTATTGGGTCGTCAAATGGATAAGATGACTGAACTCAGAAACAAATACAAACGATTGATGAAAGAAGCAAAGACAGATGAAGAAAGAAAGCGATATGATGCCCTACAATACGCTACAAAGTCCTTAGTCGCTTCTATGTATGGTGCTGCCGGTGATTCTAAGTATGCGCTATACCACCCACAAATCGCTTCAGCAATCACCTTCACATCAAGGCAGACATTGGGTCGCCTTCGTAATGAATGTGAATCGCAGGGCTATCCGGTCATATACGGCCATACCGACTCTATTTTCTGCCTTATCCCTACACCTGAAGAAGGCGTTGAAGTGATGAATACTATCAATGCTAAACTCTATCCGATTGAAACTGAATTTGAACGCTTCGCATCTTCCATGCTCATATCCGCTAAGAACAGATATGTGGGTAATGTGACATGGGTTGATGGAGAGCATGTTGAACCACAATTTTACCTCAAGGGTATGGAAATCAAGCAATCTCGTATGCCTAATATCATGCGTGAAACTGTTGGTGATTTGCTTCGTGGTATGCTTAATAATGAATCTAAGTCTGATATTGACTCAAAGATTTGTGATATAGTCAAGAAGGTCATGGCCGAAGAGGTCAATCTTGATGACCTCACCATGAAGGGCAAATTGACCAATGACCTCAGCAAATACAAGTCTATATCAGGTCCTGCTGCTGGTGCTAAGTGGGCTAATGATTATCTCGGCAAAGGTTATCGTGCAGGTGATTACTTCAAGTGCTTGATTGACTCGGATGGTAATTATATCGCCTTTGATAAGGTTGATGAGATTCCATCATGGGTATCAATAGGCTACTTTCACCTCGTTCAGCGATTCATCATTGATAAGGTTCAGCCATACTACGAAATTGCAGGTTGGTCAATGGTTGATATTGAGAATGCTCGTGACGGTAAAGGGTCGGTTGAATGGCTATGAATACCTTTATAACCCTATGAATGAAGGTGAATATATGGGAATCGGAAAACGGCCTATGGTTGATGCAACAATCCGTTCTGCGATTGATACATGGTTTCTATACTTTCAACATGACTCATTTTGTGGGACTCAGCTCCATGATTTTATCGTTCACATGGATATGATACCTAATGCAGTCAAGGGTGGTATTAGTCAAACGATGGTATGCAACAGGCTTTCTGCGTGGTTTAAGTCTGGTCGGTTGCCAATGCTGGAAAAAATATCCTCTTATCCACACACATTTAAATGGAGGGAAGAAGAATGACTGAAGGTTCGTATAACCCAAGCGAAGGCACACTAAGATTGAGCAAATCCTCATTTATGACATATTCAAAATGTCCTAAACTGTATTGGTGGTCGTATATTCAAGAACTCAACCCTCCGGCTTCGGAGGCTATGATTCGTGGAACTGAAATCCATAGCGTATTAGAATCACATTTGCTTGAATCAAAGCCCATCACTACTGCAGCTGCAGACTTAGGTATTCAGGATGCTGTTGTTGATGAACTGAATATTATCATGGAACAGTTGTGGGAAGAAAACCCAACATGGACTTTGGTTGAGGCGGAAAAGAAACATGAAATTCCTATCACAGTTGAGCATGAAGGCTCATCATATCAAGTTATTCTCGTTGGAAAAATAGACGGTGTTTTCCTTGATGAGAAGAAAAATTTAATCATTGTTGAACTCAAGACGGGGGAGCTCACGAAAAGCAAAGTGACCCGAACAAAGAAAGAACTCAATTTCTATCGGTATATGCTTGAATGCGCTGGTTATAATGTGGGGAAGTGTCGCTATATGGTTATTGCTCCTGACGCAACAGACTTTGCTGTTGTTGAACAACTCGCTAAGAAGCGTTCAACTCAAATTGTGGCTATGGGTGAAATCAGCGGGATTGCGTATATTGATAATCTCCATATGGGTTCATACAACAATACATTAGGAAAGATTAATACATCTGTGCATGGCATTTACGCTGAAGATTGGCCTGCCAATTGGAATGAATGGTATTGTCCTGAATATTGTGCTTATCATCTATCATGTGAGGCGGAAAGATATGAAGATTGAATGTGAAGAATGTGATAATCAGCAAGAATTGGCTGGTTCTAAGACTGTATTGATGGGTCGTGCGGGTGCAGGAATTACTGTTGTTTGCGCTAATTGTGGTCATTATATCCATGTTGAGTGATTAGTATGATTACTCTTGACTTCCCACGACAGATAGGAAAGAAGAGAACAACCTGTCTAAGTGCTCGTGATTTCAAGAATTATGTTGATTTCTTAGGAGATAAATCCTCATGCTACACTTCACTATACGGTTTCAAGCGTCTGCATGAAGATGGTCGGCCTGATTATTCAACGGCTATCATTGACAGGGCGTGGTGGGATTTTGACTTAGGTAAAAATGGAGTCACTATTGAAGGTGTTAAGGATGAGGTTTGCACTCTTATTCAACGGATATATGCTGACCATCCCGATTCCGATGTGCGAGTTGTAGCAACGGGCAGGGGCTTTCATGTTCATCAGATGTTCAACGAATCAATCAGCGGTGTCAAGTGGTCTGCTGAATTACAGCGATATGAAGCATATATGGGTCGTGATTTGAAATCACTTGACGGTATTGGGTATTCCGAAAAATTGACTCGGATTCCTGGCACATACAATCCCTCAAGAAAGCGATGGGCTGTTGTTATCAACCCGAAGGATTTCATCAGCGATGTTCAAGGTTATACCATCCCTAAGCACCCAATCAACATGGAAAAAGACCTTTGCCCGTTTTTTGGCATTCCTGTGCCTTCTATGGCGTTTTCTTTGGTTAAGTGGGTGAATGACCACCCCCAAGAAAAGAAGGCCGTTAAAGCGCATTCTAAGCCCTTTACAATGGGTATTGCCGGTGAAGTGCCTTTGCCCCCATGTATCAATAGCCTCATCAAGCAACCGAATCCTGAACACAAAGCCCGTATATTCCTTGTTTCCGAGATGGCCTACAACATGCGCTGGTTTTGTGATGCTGATGCTTTGACAGCAGAACAACAGCAAGAAATTGAAGATAGTATCTGCGATTTCATTTCAACACTCGGATGGCTTGACTATAACCCATCGGTGACTCGTAAGGCTGTCAAGTCATGCTTATCATACAATCCACCCTCATGTCGCACGATTGAAAGGCGTGGCTGGTGTCATGGTTCTTGTTGGCGAGATGACGGGAGTATGGGGTGATAATATGGGTTCAATGACTGTTAAGAAATACAAACGCTTCAGGGACTTCTGCTATGAAGTAATGAAGGATGAGAACATAGGATATACAGTTGAAGCATTGTTGGATAAGTATTCTGTTCGCAAAGGAGTTTATGGGAAGCCTTCATCAAAGATATCTGCTGGTAATGTTATGACGAGGGATAATAGGTTTGTTTCTTCTGATAAAATGGTTGGCTGGCAAAGTGAATTTGGCTGGCGTAGCGGTCTTGAATGGTTTCTTAACGAGGATTATGAGGAAGAGGTTTATATGAATATTGAGTAATGCACATTTTATGCTGTATATTGACGACAGGGAAAATCCCGTCATTATCCAAAAAACATTAGCAGTAATGGGCGATGGAAGTATAGATAAAAGAGGGCAGGCAGAAGTAAAACGGCTCAAATCGGGCGACTATATCATTGGTGATTGTGGTATAGAGGCAAAGGAGATAAATGACCTATATCATTCAATCATGGGTCACGGCAGAAGCAGAACAATTGTAGGACAACTGATTGAACTCCAAGAAACATTTCCAGAACCCATGCTTGTAGTGTATAACAAAAAACTCAAACCAATGATAAATGGCCGACCTCTTAACGGACAAGCGGCTGTTCGTGAAATCGCTAAGATGGTTGCTGTAATACGCAAATTTAAGCAGGAATTTTATTCCCGATTCCCTAATATCAAATACATGGAATTTGACAGCATGGATGAGATGGTTCAGTTCTTATCAATCCACCACTTCCAAAAAAGTTTGTCTGGTCATCTCATTGTTCCCGAAAAAATACCTATACCAACAAAAAATCTGGATGATAGAGTTGCTGTCTTATCTTCTGTTCGTGGTGTAAGTATTAAGAATGCAGAAGACCTCTTAGACAAATTTGGTTCAATACCAAAAATCCTCCGTAGCCGGACAACCCAAAAACAGTTGATGGCTGTAAAGGGAATTGGCAGAAAAAAGGCTAAGGCAATCTTAGAATTGCGTAAATCTGTTTATTAATTCCCTGAATTAAAAAAAAATAAATGCTACGCTGTCTGCCGATTAGCGAATTCTTTTTATTTTTTGAGGGGTGTCGCCATCAAGGGTTAAACCCAAAGAATTCACCGCTGTTGAATTCAACATTGTTAAATCTCTGCATCTTAGTCAAAACAGAATGAATCTTGAGCGTGCTGTATGCAGCTGAATCATCCCCTTGATTTGCTTGTCGGTATAATGTAATTTCAAGAGTATTACCTGCAACATCAGCACCATTTACATTTTGTGTAAATAGATTTAATACACTATTATCTGCAATACTTGTGTTTATGTTGATTGTTTGTGAATATTCACTGCCGGTTTCTATACATTTTACAGAACAGCCAAGAACAATTGTTTCAAAACCAATGTCATCATCATCAATGTTCTTAACGCTGGTATTAATTGAAATAGCAACATTGTTTGAGGCTACATCAACAGGAACTGTTTGAGTAATTTGATATTCATTTATTTCAGGTTGAACAGTATCAGAATCAGAATTGATACCTGGAAATGCAAAACCATCCGAATTGATAACTGATGTTCCTGATGTTGGAGTAAATGTGTCTTGATTCCCTTCCAAAAACCTGCCACCAATTGAATTTATCAATTGTCTTTGTTGTCCTAATAACGAAAAATTGCTGTTATTTGAGGGGAAATTCATCTTCCCTGTTTGGCGAGCAAATGCAGGTTGGCTTATCATATTAATACCACTTATGCCACTAAATTGACCAGACCTATTGTTATACTGATTTCCACCTAAGCCAGAAGGGGGGTTTGATGATACGGGGGGTGAGGAAGGCTTCCATTGGCTTCCCTGTTCGTTTGCATCGGATACTGGGTCGGGCATACCACGCCCACCCGTATTCGGGCTTTCTCCGTTGTTTCCTGAAGCCGCTGGAGGTGTGAATTTTGCTGAGTTCAAATCTGATTTTCCAAAAGTAGTAATGTCTGTCAAAAATGTGGATTGGTCGGTGCTTAAATCAAATCGCACTTTTTCGTAGCCAAGATTGTCAATACTCCATTGTATTTGATTAATGATAAGAGGTTGATTTGTATATCCATAATAGGAATCAGAATAAGATAATGCTGTTGATACACGATAATTAATATCATCTGTCACGACTAAACGAGGTGCATACCATACTGTTCTTGTATCGTCTGCTATACCTTTTACATCATCCCATTCCCTTGCACCCAATGGGAATATGCTATCTGCATTCGGAGTTCCTTCAGTAATTCCAAAACCGCTTGATGAATGAGCATTATCCCCAAGAGCAGAAGCAGTTGAACCACATCGCAAACGAATTAAAGACTTTAGGTATTCCCGATTAAACGACACAATAATTTTCCTGTCGGATTCAGATGCAGGCGCAGTCCCATCAGCCCAATAAGTAGGGGGGATAATGACTTCACGGAAACCATTTTGTAAATTTGCAGTAATTGTTCTGTAATCTGTATAAGCATACCCATATCCAGCAGCAGTTGCATTCGTATAATAGGCTGAACTTCCATATGCACTTTGCATTTTGGGGGCAGCATCTGATGACCTTCCTGAATTATCATAAAATACAGGGTCAAGACAGACTAATTGGAAATTAATTAATTCGGCTGCTTCTTCAACTGTTGTGTATGAACCTGCACCTATACCATCCAAAACAATAGCAAAACGCAATTGATTTCCTGTGCTGTTGCTAAACTTAGGGAAATTCTTAGGAACATGGACTATTTGCATAGCATATGAAAGAGAATTAGCACCATACCAAAAGTGATTATCAGTATTACCTATTGTCCCAGCCGACCAACCAGACGGTTCATCTGATGTGCTTAAATTACCATCAATACCACACACCATGCCTGGAAACCAGCTGTTTCCTCCACGACCATGAGGCAAAATAGCACCATAGGACATTCTTGATGGGTCAGATAAATACCCATATCTGGCATTTCCTATCATGAGATCTGTGTATGAATCATCACGCATTACTTCAGCAGTAATCTTGGAAACTGCTTGTTTTGCTTTATTGTAGTATCGCTTTGCTATTTCTTGTGCTTCCTGCAAACCACCGACATTAGGCATATCCAAAACAGCCCACCGAATATTTTCATCAGATACTGTTGTTGGATAATCAACAAAGGATTTTTGTTGATTAAAATACACACGAACATTCGTAATTTGAGTTTGCATATCAGATGAGAAATTTGAAATTATCAAATTATTCCTGTCAAATTCATGGAAGGAAGAATAGCCTGGTCGGAATTCAACTCTTCCATCAGGACCAATTTGATAAGTAAATGTTGAAATGTTTGAATTAGCCCCTTGACCTGATGTTCCTTTCATTTTGGTTAATGCGCCAAAATATGTTGAACCTTTAGCGTTTGTAATTGAACCAAACGAATCAAGAGTAGCAGCATCATATTGCCAATTGGAAGCAACAGCCATATCTTCTGAAATAGGGCAATTGTTAATATCAGCCATAGCAGTTGTGTGTGACCGACCAATCCATGTTTTTGTCAAAGCAGCCATATTCAAAAAGCGAATTTTGTCATGTTCCCAATATGTGCCACTATTAGGAGATTCAATATTACCTGATAATTTCATCATAAAGCGCATATTGTTGATAGGTGCTAAAGTGTTATAGGCAGTTAAGGTATCATAATCATCAACTGCAATAGAAGAAGGACAACTGTTCCGAGCACTCCCATTAGCGATTTCCCAAAGAGTATTAATGATTGTTTGAGCAGCAGTGCTGTTTGTTGCTGTTGATGCAGGAACACTATAAATATCAACATTGTAAAGAGTGTTTGATGCGTCATCTTTGCCACGCCACGCATAAAACCATCTAAATACAGTTCTATTTTGTCCTTCGCCACTTACACCTTGTAATTGGCCTACACCGTATTCATTCCATTGGCTTGTATCTTCAAGTGTCAAGGTATATCCATTTGAAGCAGATAAAATCGCTGTAAAATCAGATGCTACTAAAGATGCGTCATGTATGTAATCTAATTGATTTACATGAGCAATAAATGGATTATCAATGTTTTTATAAGAAGGCATTCCTTCAATCCAAAAATTATCCATCATAATAGAATTTCCACTATTTACTGCAAAATAATCTTGGAGGTCTGTTCGCCCACCAGCCCGTTGATAGGATTTACCTCCATTGGCTTCTGTATTAAGATTCCAAAATTTGCTTGTGTCAATAATCAAAAATGAACCTGCTTTATCTTCCCAATTGTGATACAGCGTCTCTGATTCTGAATTACTTCCTAAAGATGACCAAGCGTTTCCTGATGCTGGTTCAACTGTTGAATCAATTTCCCAAATATCAACATCTTCACCTATCTTTAATTCGCTAAACGATATTGGTTCACCATATACATCTGTCTGGTCAGTATATTCCATTGTTAGCTGATAATTATCTGCTATTGGGAACAACAAACCAAATTTGTCTTTCCGTGTTCCACCATCTGCGTCTGCTTCACCATTATTACGCATATCAGACCATAATACCCATATGTGCTTATAGTCGCTTCCAACACTACGAATACGCACTTCAGCACCTATTGCATGATTTTGACGAGCAAATTTACACCCATCAATTCTTCGGTATGAACCAGTGCTTAAATTACTTAACCCACTAAAAGTAAATGAATCAACAGTCCCATCACTATTCAAAAATTCTCCTACTCCACCACTTGATGCCAAAGCAGCAATTTCAGCATCACTTGAAAGCAATTCACCTGCTGGAACTGTAATCGTGGTTGAAGAAGAGAATGCTGGTGCTGTAAATGCGCTTAGTGAATTAAAAGTAGCAATTGGTCTAAATCCAATTTTACCAAAAGTCTTTTGAAACCATAACGATTGAGGCAAATCTTGAATCCAGCGTGCATGAGCATTCCGTGTAATAACATCTTCATCATAACCAGTTGGATAAGGGGATAAAGAAGCAGCAGATATATTTGTATAGCCTTGTTCAATACAAAATGGCAACTCTTCATCAATTAAATACCATAAAGAATATCCTGTAGTGCCACTAAAACCAGTTGAGCTTCCAGCAATATCACCATAAGTCAAAACAGGTCCTGATACCCATGTCACTCCTGTTTCGTATTGGTCTGCTGCGCTTTTTGTTTTGCTAATATCATTCACTTCATAAATTGATGTGGCGTATAAAGAAGGTGTGCCTATTAGAATTCCTATTTTACAGCCAACATACAATTCTCCAGAGGCATAGTCATGGCTATCTGAAAAATTAACCCAAGCAATAGGAGTAGGACCTGTTAATCCATTATCGTAAATAAAATCAACATCTCCATCGTCAGCTCTTGTTTTTCCATGACTTAAGCCATAAGTGCCAAATCCTGCATAGCCGTATGATTCAGACATTTGCATTTGCAGGGTATAGTATGAATTAGCATTTGCGCCATTATTGCCTGTTGTTATCGTTGTATTGTATCTTCTATCTGCCATTATGCTATTAGTGGAATTAGTCACCCCAATAAAACCATTGACAGAACCAGATGTTCCAACACCTGATGTAATAATTGAATCAGTTCTTTTATCACCATTAGCAGTTTTTCTTTTATCAGAAATAGTCATTTGAGTTAAATCTGCAAAACTCCCATCAAGGTCAATAACAAATGTCTTTGACATATTATTTTTGGTCGGATAAGATTTGTCTTTTGCACTATGAATACCACGAATAAAACCTGTTTCTGTGTATGCTTTGTCAATGTAAAAATAATCAGTTGATGGGTCAGTCACCGTGTATGTTCCATTATAATTAGTGGTGTTGGTAATTGTGACAGACTCACCATGAACAAAACCATGAGAATAAGAAAGACACTTAAGAGGATTTGTTAATGAATATGAATTAGCATAATCATCATCTGCTTCTAAAAAGCCACCAATAAATCCATAGCCTGTTATATCCCAAATTGTATCAGGCGCACCTCCTTCTTCATTATAGAGTTGAATAGGGTGAGCAGAATGCAAACGCATTCTTGAATCAGTTTCTTCAACAAAATTAGGCTGCTTGAATCCAAGTGTGGGGTTGCCCCGTTCTAAACGAGAAGAACCAAAGTCCATTTTTTGAATTAAATTCGTTGTTTCATATGGTCGCCAACCTTCAGGTTCATCTTCATTAATGTTATTTGATTGTCCGATTTCCCATATTGGGATGCTTCGGTCAAGCGCAGCCAAAGCGTCACGAGCAGTTAATCTTAGTGTTTTTTGATTAATTCCTTGTTCAATGTCAATCTTTTCAATATGACCTCTCCATATACAGCGTGTGAGGCCATCTCTAAATAACATTAATTCATTCATTTGGTTTGTGTCATTCTTAAAAATGCTATGAGCAGGTAATTCATTATCATCATCGTGGATAAGCAAAGTCATGCTTGAAATTGCATTTGAGCGGTATGTGATATTTGCTCTTTCCATAACGGTATTAGGAATGTGGGATAAATCACGCCACATATATGTCCTGTCAATAAGAGTTGAAATTTTAGCACCAGCAAATGTTGCTGAAGGCGATAGTGCCATATCCATTTGCCATCCGTGTATTTCATCCGATGTGTATTGAGCTGATGTTGCTGGGTTTGTTCCAATGGTTGTTGTCGTTTTGACTACTTCG
>Ga0070749_10003801_pt1 | contig 10055 bp, 9 predicted proteins | sample VirMetDEL_Nov_18_FD_75180 | JGI IMG/M metagenome (GOLD analysis project Ga0070749, IMG submission 75180) | Aqueous microbial communities from the Delaware River and Bay under freshwater to marine salinity gradient to study organic matter... | ecosystem: Environmental > Aquatic > Marine > Coastal...
AAAATAGCCAATCTGTTTCCTAAGAAATCTAGTTCTTTTGCACCAATGTAGTAAGACCCCGCTCCGTTAGCTGCTGCTGCTTGAGCCAAAGAGTAAGCTTTACCTAAACCTTTGTTTCCGAAGATATAGAAATCAGCATCATCTTCTACAGACTCACTTAATCCGTTGTAAACGCTTGTTAATACATTTAAAGCATTAGATGCGTTAATGTAGTTAATGTTACCACTTGTAAAAGTACCAGCATAAGAGCTTGTGTCAACTGCAACAGTAAAAGTAGTTGCGCTTGTTACTGTGATAGGGAATGACCCGCTAACATTTGCCCAAACTGGATCAGATCCAACAACAGAAGAAAAAGTAACAACATCTCCAGTCTGCAAGTTATCAGTAGATGTTAATTCTACAATAGTTGGCGCACCAGCAGTAATATCTACAATAGCTACTTTAGTAGAGTCTAATTTGTTAACATCGCTGCTTGATTCCATTAAAGGAATAAGACCAGTCACTACGTTAGAAGATGCTGAAACTGTAATTTTAGATAATTCGCCAGCAGCTACACTACCTCTCCAGATAGAAGCGTCGATGAACTTTGAACGAATAAGTGCTTGTTGCTCAATTAATGCTTCTTCAATAGTTGCAGGCGGAACAAAATCTCCAGCACGACCTCTTGGCTGCTGACTTGCATACCAAGTAGCGTTTAATGTTTGGTAATCGTACTCTACCGCTTCCATGAATTTTTTAGGATCTAAATATTTTTCATCTAAAGTTAAAGATCCAGCACTATTGAACGCAGCTACAGAGTCTTGTACGTTAATTGTGTTAGCCATTGTCTTAACTACTGCTCTTGAGTCAATATCAGTATGAACGGTAATTAATCCATTTTCAATCGTTCTACCTCTTAGGACCGACTGCGCTATTATGCCTTCTAAATCCTTTCCAGCATAAGTATTTGTTGTAATAGTTGGTGTTGCCATTTTTTTATTTATTTAATTAGATTGTGAAAATTATTTAAATGTTGTTGCCATACTGGAGTATTAGCGTTATTAGTTGTAGATGGGCTTTTAATAGTTGTCGGCTCTACAAGATTTTTAATAGCTTCTTTTACTTCGTTTTTAATAACATCTGCTATATTTTCTTTTTTGTCCTCAACTACTTTTTCTTCTACTGGCTGATCTTCTTCTTCTTCTTCCTTAGGCATTAAGGCAGCCATAGCTTCCTCTAAAGCTACTAATCTTGGCTCAAGAATTTGCATAACTTCATCCACAATAGCAGTTTGTTCTTCTGGGGTAACTTCGTTTTCTACTTCATTTTCAACAACTGGTGTTTCACTTTCATTAGAAATTTTGTCCCAAATTTTTTGCAATAAGGTCTTATCCTCATTTACAACTTCTGGCGTTTTTTCTTCCATTTGTACTAATTTTTGATTATTAAATTGATTAGGTATTAAAATATTTTTATTTTCAAACATGGATTTAGTATAATTAGCAACTGTGTTTATGTTCCAGCTATGACCTACAAATCCATATTCTTTAGCTTCGTTAAATGTTAACCATTCCCCATGTCCGCCATTTCTGGACATTAATTTATTTAAATCATCTTGAGAAACACCTAAAGTAAGGTATGCTTGCTCTAGTGCCGCCTGCCATTTATCGAGATCCTTAATAGTCTGCTTTAAATCGTTGCTATTACCATCTGCAATGGTCATGGGTTTATGTATTAAATATAAACCAGTTGCATCCATGTATATGTGATCTACGCTTGTAGCTGCACTTCCTATAATAGTAGCAGCGGAAGCATTTGCCCTCTGTAAAATGTATTTATTGTTGCACCGCTATTTTTCAGCATGCTATATATTGCCAAAGCATGGGAAAGGTCCCCGCCTAAACTCTCTATAGTTAAATTAATAACACTTACGTTTAAATCTTTTAAAGCATTTAACTCAGCGGCTTTTGTTTCGCTTGTGTTTTGCTTGTATTCTTCATAAGTATCTGCAAAGGAATTATAGCCAATATCTCCAGTAATAGAAATCTCGGCAATTTTATCGCTTTTCTTTACATTTAAAAACTGAGTAACTTTCATAAGTCAAACAAATATAGTGTTGCTACTTTATAAAAAGTATAAATTATTCATACAATAATAAATAATCCCTTAAAATTATACAGACTTCGTAATACTCCATTTTCTCATATCTCCGCAAATACATTTCTATTGTGCTTCTATCTTCTTCATCTAGCCAGTCCATTATTTCATAAGGAGTCATTTTTAAAATAACAGAGTCGGAGTAATTCCTAGATCTAAGGACATCTTCATTTAAAGTATTATCATCCATTTATAATCTTCATTATTGCGACTCTACTATATCCGTATTTTGCCGCTAGTTTATCATATAGCTTTAATAAATGACCGTTCTCGACAATCTGTCTGTTAAAATCTTCCTTAATTAATGATTTTATATTCTTGCGATCAAACGCCCCTTTGTCTGCTAGTTCTAGGCTTTTATTAATAAGTTCTTGCTTGTTCAACATTTGATACTTTGGTTTGTAGTTTAGTAAAATCCTGCTCTACGTTAATTACTTGTATTTGTCTATTTTCGTTTACGCTTACTAACTCACTAACTCCCCTGCTTACTTGATCACTTATTGTCCCAGTTGGTGTAGGTGTAACGTACCCCCCCTCCGCAAACATTTTAGGGACCCGCATATTGTTTAAAGCATTCATGAAATTAACTCCATAGCTATCTACTGCGCTTTTTTTCATAATGTACTCTCCGCCCTCTGCTTCAAATCCGCCACGCCCAGCAACAGTAAAAGGCACTCCTCCTTTTGAATGACTTGGTCCTTGAATAAATCCCCCATCTTGAAACTTCTGCGCTGCAATTGTGGCTACTTGAGCAGCACCTAAAGCGCCAATAGCGATAGCGTTTGCAGTTCTTAATGCTTGTACTGGTGTAAAGTCCGTAGTTTCTGCTAATGTCTTTATCACCGCTTGAGCCGTATTAACAATAGCCATACTAATCTGCATAGCTTTCTGTCGTTTAAATGCTCTTTTCTCTATTTGCTCTAGTTTTTTATCCGCTTGTTCTTGGCTTAAAACTCCTGCTTCTACCTGCTCTTGTATTTTTTGTTTATTACGCTCAGTAATAGTGGTCATTAAGTTGCCTACATTGTTTAAAATGTTTGAAACTTCGGCTAAAGAAGCATCTAGTTTTTCTCGACCTTCTTCATCTAGCCCTAAAGCATCAAGCAAATTAAATCCTTTTTGCGCTGCATCATCTTCTACCCCATTAATAGTTTGACTAACCTTAAGCATTTCACTATTAATGTCGTTTAACTGCTTTTTAAGTAGTGCTTCTTCTTCTGGAGTTAATGGCTCAATAAGCCCATTCCCAGCATCTGCGGTTAAACCCTCTAATTGTGCCTTAATTAAATTAGCTTGACTAGTGAGTGACTCTAACTCTGCTTCGTTTCTTAATCGGTTATACTCTTTGTTTATTTCAAGTTTCTGTTCAGCCGTTAGGTTTTCTTGTTCTAACTTTCTAAACTGCTGATAGTCTAATTCTGCTAATTCATTTTCTAGCTCTTGTTTTCTATTTTGTTCTTCTTCTTCTAATCCTTTTAGTTTTAATTCTGCTATCTTCTTTTCGCTTTCCGCTATAATTGCTTGACGTTCTTTTTCGCTTAAATTTGTTTGTTCTAGCTGGGCATCTCGTTTATTTTCTTCTATTTTTATTAATGTAGCCACTTGATCTCCACCCTGCGCTTGAATAAGTTTAAGTTCTGCTGCTAAATTCTCTCTTTGTAAAGCATATTTTTCAGCCGCTATCTGTTTTTCTAATCTAACTATTCCGCTCTTTTCATTTGCTTGTGCTTGTAAAAGGGCTATTTCTTTTTGCGCTAATTGTTCGGCTTCATCTGCATTGTCTGTAGCTAATGCGCTTCTACCTGCTTGGATGTCTTTTTCTACTTGTGCAATGTAAGTAAGGTTTTTTAACTTTTCAGTTTCCTTTTGTTTGGCTTCTTCTAACTTAGCTATAATTTCATCTTGTGATAAATTTGCCTTATCGGCAGCATCTGCTCTTAACTGCGCTATCTCGCCCTCAAGTATTGCGTTATCTTTTAATAGTTTTCTGCGCTGAAATACTAACTGATTTTCTTTTTCTTGTAATGCTGCTGCTTCTTCTGCATCTTCTAAAATTTCTGCATAAAAACCTTTTGCCGCTTCTTTTGTCGACTCCCAAGCATCGCCTAAATTTTCTATGCCCTTTTGTGTTTTACCTATTACATCTTCTACCCCAGTAGCACCCTGCAAAATTGCGTTTCCTAAATCCTTAAAGCCCTCTTGCATATTATCAAGTCCTCCGCTGAATATTTTAACTATAGCTTTTCCTGCTAAACTAAAAGCTTCTAGCCTATTCATTATATTGTCTTTTATGGCATCTCCAATTCGCTTAAATAGATCGCTAAGTTTTAATTCTTTGACATTGTTAAACGCATCAAAAATAATCTTACCAAAGTCAGCCATTTTGCTTGTGATATTAGCAGTAACACTACCCAGAGCAGCCATAATAACTTTGAGTTTCATCGCCCCCTCTTCCGTACTTTTAAAGTAAGCTACTAAACTTCCCACCACTACCACAAATGCACCTATACCAGTAGCAATCAAAGCAAGTTTAAATACGTTCATGGCTACTTTCCCCGCTAATGTCGCTACGTTCAAAGCTTTCTGCGCTGCCGTTTGTGAGTTAGTCGCTGCGGTATGTGATTTTTGAACGCTCTCAGTAATTATTAATGCTTCTAAATGTGCTAAAGTCGCTTCTTTTGTTTGCTGAAAACTTCTAGTTAATCCACTCAAGTTAGTGCCAAAAATTGTCACGTTACCTAAAGCATCTTGAATAGACTCGGAGTAGTTACCTACGTTTCTTCTATTATCCCCAACTGCGCTTTCGTTGCTTTTTAGCTTTTCGGTAAGAGCAGAAATTTGTTTTGTCATTAATTCCCCTTCCTCGCTGCTTTCTCTTTGCTCAGCACTTAGGGAGTTATACTCTTTTGTTAATATAGCTAATTGTGCCTTTAATTGCTCGTTGCTGCCTACTTCTGCATCTAGTGCTATGTTGTACTGGTCAACTTCTTTTACTGCCGCTCTGCGCTCTGCATTTAAATTACTTAATTCATCTTTTTGAGTGGCTAAAACTTCTTTTGCAGTTTGAACGTTTGCCGTTAATTGCTGCTCTCTGGCTATCTGTTCATCTGTTAATTGACCGCCTGCTTCTTGTTCTTTACGAAGCGATGCTAACTCTTTTTCATATTCCTTAATTTCATTTTTTGTAGTCTGTATTTCCTGCTGCTGCTCGATCTGTAATCTAGTAAGATCTTTTAAGCCTTTTTTTGCAGCATCTAAATTTTCTAACTTTATGTCTATTATTACTTGTTCCGCCATTACTTCATAATTAATTTAGCTTTCACTAATCGTTTAATAATATCATAGGACCACTCTACTATCTTATACACTTGGTCTTTATAAATGTACTCGCGTCTGTTGCTTACTATGGTCCCCAGATCATCTTTAAATGTTACCTCAATAATTTTATTGTTTTTCTTTTGGTTTAGGGTGTTAATAAATAAACTATTTACAAGCGATCTAAATTTAACTGGATAATTCCAAGTTATTAAAGCATTTACTGTCGATGTAGTTAGGTCCGTATTTTCATAAGTTATATTCTGGGTTGCTAAATATACATATGAGCCAGAAGCACCCCCGCATAGTGATGTAATAGTATTTTCAAAATCATCAACTCGCATTGGATTAGAGCCAAACGCTGATCCTAAATAATCAATATAATCTAAAACTATGCTAAAATAACTTTTAACTTCTTCTGATGTATTTTTCCCATAAGAATTTACTTTATAAAAATAGCTTCCGTAACCTTGATACGGTAGAATTTTTATAGCATCAATTTCACTAGAAGATTTTACTAATTGATTAAATGATATTATATCGCTTTGTATGTAAGATATATCTGTTAAATATTCGTTTTCAATAATATTATCTAATTCTACTGATTCGCTTGCAATTCCAGATATAGGGGTCCCATTAATTGGGTCAAACCCATCATCTTGTAAATCAATATAAACATTATCTCCATTAACATCTAATACTAAATTAAATTGAGTTAAAACCCCTTTTAAAAATTCATACTTAGTCATATCTAAGCCATTTCCTATCCATACGTAATCTCCAGATTGGACCGTATCAGTTTCTATTATCATGTATTCAATAGTTACATTACCAGTAAAACTTCCCAGAGAAAATCCACTTTTAGGATAAGCAAAAATAGTAAACCATAAATAGTCGTTTACTCCTATTGATGTATCAAAATTATATGTAACTTCATTATACCCCTGCTGAAGGTTTGCGCCCCCATCTTCAACAGATGTTCTGTGTATTGTCGTGTTTGTACTACTGCGTAAGGTTATTGAAAATTTAAAATATTCAACTTCATTATTTGGATCATCAAAATAAATTTTTGATCTTATTCTTACGCTATTAGATGCTCTTGTAAAAACATATTTATAGCCAGTAGTCGGGACCGTTGTATATATCGCTTCAGAAATTGTAGTATTACTTGCGCTTGCAGGACCAAGTCTTTCGTAATTATTGTTTGCGTTATTTATTATGTTTCCAGTAGATCCGAATGTATTTGCAGTTGTTGTTTTATTACCTATTTTCCCAGACGTATAATAGGAATAAAGCCCATGATTAGTATTAAAATAATTGCTTACTACATTATAATCTGCAAACATTTTTATAATTAAATCTTTAATGTTTAAATACATCGCTACAGAGTCTAATTTAATTACATCTACTATTTGATAAGGGCTTGAAAACATAACTTTAACTCCAGAAATGGTAGTTGGGCTTTGCATTAATGATTTTACGTTAGTATCGTTATATAACACTAAATCTCCATCATCAAATAATTCAAACATTTTACTTTGGCTTAAATCTCTTATAACGTCGTTATCCTGCCCCATAAATAGGCACTTAAAATTGTAGTTATCGTAGCCAGTAACGTATAGGACCCCCTTACTAAAAATATTCCCCTCAATAGTAATATAGGCTTCTCCGCTTGTTTGCGTTTGTGCGCCCTCTGTCGTGATATTACCAAAAGCCAATTCGTTTTTAGCCGTTCTTGGCAGGGAAAATTGAGTAGACGCGGTCCCAGTTCTATCGGTTAGGTTTTCAATCTTAGTTAAACCGCCCTTAATAATTAAACCGCTCAGCGAATCTTTCTTGTAGTCAAGTTCTATTCCGTTAAATGTGATCATTTAAAACTTGGTTTTGTTTGTGCGTATCTGTATTTAAAATTGAAATCCATGCCGCGTGATTTTTCTACTAATTTAAAGCTTCCATCTAATACATTAATAGGGCGTAACTCTCCGTTGTCTACAACCCATTGTAAAGGACTTGCTACAAAATCTTGCAATTCGCCCTTATGTCTGCTTGTGAAAAAGTTGCCACGCACCTCATAATCCTCAACGATTGACTGGTTTACCTTTACGTTGTTAGCTGATGTATTAAAATAGTTAGTGTTACCAGTATGGGTATATCCCCCAACTAAATAACTTTCACTTGATGTCTTAACGCTTTCATAATCGTATGTTTGAAATTTGATATTTTCTTTAACACCATATTTATTAATAAACATAAACTCTTGCACCTTACATCTATCCTCTACATAGTAGTACATTCTTCCCAGTGAGTTGTGTTGAACTCTAAAACCCTTATAACTTGTGGAAAAAGGCTGTGGCGGATAAGGCGAAAAAACTAATTGGCAATTTGCATTTAAAAAAGTTCTATTCAATGGTACGCTAATTAACCTGCCTTTCCAACTTGCCACGTCTATGTACGCATATTGCTTTACTGGCGTTTTGCCATTTGGTTTTGTGGCATTGTATGTAGTTATTCTTAGTACATCAAACGATGCTAACCTTGGCACAAATATTACGCACCTATCATATGCACCTTGATATTTATAAGGAAAATTAATTCCGCTTAACTCCGAGCCGTAAAGCATACCTTTTCGGTTTATGCCGTCGTTTGCAGTCTGGTCGTTTGAGTATCTTAATCCATCAATATTAGCAAAAGCATAAAACTCATTTGATGTCAATGCCGTTACTCCGTTAATAGGGTCGGTTACTTCGACCTCATATTTGCCGTATAAGTCATCTAAATGTTCTATAGCAGTTGTACTATACCCTTGCGTAGTAAATACGTTTAGAATGGACTTAAGATAGTTAGATGCGTCAAATGTGAATGTATTATTTACGTTTAATGCTCTGTACTTAGGCACGTTAGGAATAGATGCACCTGCTTGTGTCTTTAATTCAAACTCCAAGTACGCTGGATTGTTGGCCGTTTCAGTCGCTACAAACTTTACTGGCAAGTAAGCTGAATATAAACCGTCTGCCGTTGGTTGTTCTGTTAATGCTATTGCCATAATCTATAATGCTGCTAATAAAACAATAATTTCATCGCACAAAGTGTCCATACTTGTGATTAAAGATGCTTGAGTGCTTTGCAATGCAGTTATCTTTTCATCTCTGACATCTATAAACTCTGCGCCATCAGTTGTAAATGTTTCTTCATTTATGGTAATGGTCCCACTTGTTTGCCCAGTTATCGCAGTTTCTTGATCCACCGCAGCTTCATAATTTACTGCATCTGCTTCAAGTTCTGCTATCTTTGCCTTTATACTTTCTATGCTCATTTTATGCTAAATTTAATTCTCTAAATATAATTTTTTTTGCTAATCTGGATATCTCTTTTTGATTTGCTAAAACCTTATCTATTATCTGTAAATCTTCTTTTGGAGTGCTACTACCCTTAGCGTATATTTTTCTTTGTATAGCAGTTGCTGGCGGAAATTGCCCGCCATATCTTGCCTGCTTATTGCTGATCCATTTTTGAAGATCTGCTAAAGGGACCAATGTCCCCGCAGGCACTCCATTGTTAATTTGGTCCCAATAATCAACTCCATAAATGTAAAGATGCCCATCCTTTATTTCTTCTCTTAACATTTTCACAGACTCCCCGCTAGCAATACGCTTATGGTAATCCATTTTCTGCCTAATAGTTTTTATCAAATAATCCCCTAATAGGCTCATACTTCGTAATCCTTTAGTCTGTTCAGCACTTTCTCCATCAAGTTGTCATAACCCTCATAGTTCAAATTGTTAACCTTAATGTCAGTTAAATGCACTCCAAATTTAGCACCATTAACTTCCATTGTGAGATCCACGCTAATAGTATTTTTATTCACTTGCAGATGAATGCTATCTTTATTAGCTGAAATCGTTGGGTTATCTATCTCAATTTTAAATTGTTCAAATTTATACTTTGCCATATTTTCTTTTTTAAGTTAGTGATGCGCCATTCCAAGTAAACTGGCGAATAAATATAGTTTTTCTTGTTGACCCTTTAGTGCCACTTGACAAATTAGTTCTATATCTATCTTTGTAAAATCCGTGTAAAGTATTCATGTGGTACGTTGTTGATGTCCAAAAGGAATCATCTCCACTAAAACCTTGATAGAATGGATAATCCCCTAATCCATGTGTACCAGCATAATCAAAAATGCTTAACATTTCATTTGCATTTGCAATATACCAATCTCCAAACCCATCAGTTGTGTAAGGCTGACCAGCCATCCAAGTTGCCCAATTTTGAGTGCCTAAATTCAAAGTGCTTTTACTGCTTAAAATAAAGCCTAAAACATCCGTGCCACCATCCCAAGTAGACCAATCAATTACTATATTACTGGTAAATGTTTGACCACCTAATATATCAGTAAATCTATCTGTAGTTCCGAATCCATTATTGTAAGGCAATGTAGTATAATTCACTAATCTTCCACGCTGCAAATCCCCATCATCGTTAGTAGCATAGCTTGTCGTTTGTCCAGTTTGTAAAGGTAATAATCCCTTTGCAGAACATCCAGCAGATGTATCAACGACTATCTTATTACCATCAACTTCAAATGGCGATATTGGTGTATCGCT
>Ga0070749_10003804_pt1 | contig 10050 bp, 10 predicted proteins | sample VirMetDEL_Nov_18_FD_75180 | JGI IMG/M metagenome (GOLD analysis project Ga0070749, IMG submission 75180) | Aqueous microbial communities from the Delaware River and Bay under freshwater to marine salinity gradient to study organic matter... | ecosystem: Environmental > Aquatic > Marine >...
AGTAGCACTAGCCCCTACGGATAGCGTAGCAAGACTCGTCTTACCACCACGCTTAATGATTGTGCCGCTATCAGACAGGTACCCATTCTCAATGAGACTTACGCTACCTGGCTGCGCCAGTTGATCTCATCCATCCCACTTATGAATGTGTCCTGATACCAATGTCGTGACCCTCTTGCCAATCTCTACCTCGTTGCTATGTACGCAATATCGTGGTTAGCACCGCTACTTGTATCCCTATTCAAAGTAAACCCATCCGCATCAAACGATACAAGAGACCCATCCGCATCAGGAGTCGCATCATTATCATCTAGGATACGATAAATCCTTCCTGTGCCGCTGGACTTCTGACCATCAGTAGAGTCAGCACGAATCGCAGAAGCAACCTCACTGCTCGTGTCAGACGCAGCACCAAACCCAAACATGCCCTCGCTACCAGAAGCACCACCACCACCAGCAGTAAACAGCATAAGATTAGTTGGACGAAACCCAATACCAGTAAACGACTGATTGCCAGTACCAGTAGAAACCGTAATCTCACCAGTCTTAGCAAGGCTAGTCGTATAGTTGCTATACCACGTAGCAGACGCATAACACTCAATCGTCATCTTCGCACCAGCAGGCAATGGCACACTCGTATTCCCCGTAGCCGTACCATCAACAATAGTATCCGACCCAGCCCTACTAATCGTCACCGCATTGCTGGATACATTGATAATCTCAAACTCTAATCCAACAGACGCAGCAGGAAGCGTCAGAGTCTTACTGGCACCAGTGGTGAATACAACCTTACGCCCACCAGTAGCCACGATAGAGCCACTGTCAGCGAATGACTGTACCCCCATCAGCGGAGCAGTAGAGAACGTGTGAGACCCCGTCCACGTAGGACTATCGGCTGCCTCAAAGTAAGTACCAAGGTCAGTTATGTCAGACTCAGTATGAGTATGACTAGAGATCTCACCATCAACGTATGTCTTATTCGTGAGGTCATCACCCGTAGCGGGGGCTTCATTCTGCTGAAACTTATAGCCCGCACCAATCTTCAGGATACCTGCAGCTGACCTCTGCAAGGACACATCTGTAGCGCCAGTACCATCACCCCAGAACATCTGACCAGTTGGGTACATGAACCAACGGTTGGCAGCATCGCCGCTAACCCTGGTTCGATAACCAGCAGCATTGGATGTGGATGGCTGCACATCTATGTAGGTACCACTAAGGGTAAGCACACCAGTCATGGTGTCGCCCGTTACAGCAACAAAGTCCGTAGCCGCAGATGCGGCAGCAGTACCAGCATCCGTAATCTCGCTCAACGTATGATTGTGACCAGTAGGAGTCCTGGCATCAGTCAGACGAGTATCATTCCCCTTGACTACCTCACCAGCTGCAGCGTCACCAGCGGCAGCCACATTAAGCGTGGCACTTGTACCAGCATCGGTAATGTCAGCCATGACATGAGTATGACCACCACCAACCGCATCAATCTGATCCTCAAGCTCTTCCAGTACGGTCTGTACGTCAGTGCCGACACCATCCAAGTTGGTACTATCAACACTGATTGCAGATGCATCGTGAGCATCGTTTGAATCAGTAATATGGTTGTTCAGCTCTGTACTCGTTGCATACGAACCAAGGTCTGTGATGTCAGACTCAGTATGAGTGTGAGTATCAATCTGATCCTCAAGCTCTTCAACAACCGTCTGAACATCAGTGCCGACACCATCAAGGTTTGTACTGTCCACACTGATAGCACTGGCATCGTGAGCATCAGTCGTATCATTGAGGTGGCTTGTCAGGCTCGAGCTAAGCGCATACGATTGCAGGTCACTTATCTCTGACTCTGTATGAGTGTGAGCGTTTGGGTCACGAGTATCCGTCAGACGAGTATCATTCCCCTTGACCACTTCCCCAACAGCCGCATCGCCAGATGCAGGAACATTAAGCGTAGCGCTCGTCCCAGCATCCGTAATCTCACTCATAGGGTGAGTATGAGCATTAGGGTCACGGTCATCAGTCAGGCGTGTGTCATCTCCCTTGACAACCTGAATCGTGCTGGCATCACCAGCAGCAGGAACATCCTTGCTTGCTGCAGTACCAGCATCAGTAACATCCGTAAGCGTATGCGTATGAGATGCAGTAGCATACGAAGTATCAAGGTCAGCACTACTGATACTACCATCGAGGATATCATCCCCGGTGATACTCTCATCGATTATGGCATCGGAACCTATTTGGTCAACAAGTGACTCACGTTGTACATTGTACCTGCGACCCACCTTTACCCAATCTTATGGACATTGGCAGAGTAGGTACCATCCGTTCTAGCTGTCACGTTTGCCCTGACCCACGTAGGGGGAAACTCAACAATGACCTCATCAGCACCATCCGCACTTACAGTTACGGTGCTAAGGTCAAAGTAGTTAACCTGATCTTCCGACCCCTGAACCTTGACAGTGCCACCAGTGGTAACGTCAGATGCGATAACGAGAACAGCACATGCACGTGCTCCCGAACCGCCACGGGTATCAACATCCGTACCAGCCCCAGTAGCCGTAACAGACTCGAGTGACGCTATTCCTTTTTCACGCTTCATATCAATATTCCTTCCAGATTATGACTACATACTTTACACTTACCGTCTGTTGGCTCTGACCAAGACAAGCAGAACCGGCAAGCGTATCCCATCTTCACAGCTGCGTTATCAGCAGAGTTCAAGACCCACTCCCAATCACCATTAGGATACTTAGCCTTGGCAATAGGAATCATAGGCTGACCAGCATTACGCCTACGCCTAACATCCTTATGCGTCCACTCAAGATGCTTACGAGGAACCCTGAGCGGAGTACCAGGGACCCAATCGCCTACGCATTGGTATCCCCGGTCTCCAGTGGCCTTGGCCTTTTCTTCGATAGCACGAGCGAGTTCATCGGTCATGTCTATCTCTTTGTCTATCGCAGCGGATTCGGCTTTAGTAATCTCGGAACCAACATTGGTGATAATACCACCCTCGCTGATCTTCCTACGCTTGCGATTAAGACTTATACCAATGTCACCTATAGTATCACTCATGGCTTATGACTCAATCAGTGGAATGTAGAACAGGTCTACAGTACCAGTAACCGACAGGTTCTCAGCTGAAGTCTGATCCCACGTAGATGCGATGTTCAGGAATGCACTAACAGACCCAGCAGCAGCATCAACCTGATTAAGCGCAATCACATCATGATCCTCGCTGTTGGTATCAGACCCAGCCTTTGTGAGGCCTGTCATGGTCTGACCAGTAACAATATCCTCAAACGTAGAGGTAGCAGACAGAACAGCAACAGCACCAGTACCAATCACAGTACCAACACCAATCTCACCAGCAGTAGACCCAAGCCCATCAGGAGCAGTAAGATCCACACGCAGCTTAGCTGCAACAATCAGCATATCCTCAGCAGGCAACGTACCCAGCTTAATACCAAACCCCTCAGCAGCATCAGCAGCAATGGAGTTCACCTGATCTCGAACAGTGTATCGAAGCCTCACAACCGGTAGAGTCTCAAACCGGTCAGCAATGCTGGACGCTCCAAGATTAGACAGTGTGAAGCCAGTGGACGCATCCGACTGAGCCTTCGGGGTGCCGAACACGGCATTCCGTACTCTCTTCAACTTCATAGTAACTTACCCTTCTATAGTGCTGGAGCCTCGTCAGAAAGCTCCACCTTTTCCTTGCTTGCCTTCTTATTGAGCGCTTCGATAGCCTCAATAACTTCTCGCCTAGGCTCAGCCAGCTGCAGCTCATACCGCATAGCTTCACGTAGGTCAATGCCCGTTCCATCAAGGACATTACGAATCTGTGCAACAGTCATGTTGTCCCAGTTGCTCATGCCACCCGGAGGCGGTACCTCATCATCCGTAAGCTTGCGAATGTTATGAGTAGATGCAATGGCAGGGAAGCGCTCGAGAATATCATCGATCTCTTCAACCTGCTTAGCGTGGTCAGGATTGCTCATGTCAAACTCTTGACTCACATTACCCTGACGCTTGATTCCAGCAGCAATCAGCTCCAGCGCTGGAACACGGATACTGTCGAATGACCCGTCATTCAGCTGGACTGTTCGCTTACCCTTGGAACGAAGAGCAACACGACCCTTGTTCATTGTGTACTGTACCTTATGGTTGAGCAGCTCCGACTCTAGCTCACCCGGTTTACTTTTCTTTGTAGCCATTATTCCCTCCTAGGATTATGGTGGGGGCAGGGACGAATCCCCACCCCCATTAGCATTAGCCGGTTACACTGGTGATTGCGGCCTGATGTTCATCATGACCAATAGCAAGTCCAATATCAGACTTGTATGCATCCATGACACCATCACGGTCATTCTCCTGAATATCCACCTCAAGCTCCATGAAGCAGCCAGCGAACTTCTTGAGACCCATGTCTGCAGGGTCAACAAGAACCGCATATCCATCCCAACCGGATGGGGCAGCAGTAGAGCCAGGGATACCCTCGAGAGCGTGATCCGTGACGATCTTAACACCGACACCAACACCAGCAAGATACTCGGTGACCTGAACGCCCCACTTGTTCTCCGAACCAGGAGTAGTGATGCGCTGAGAGTCTCGAGCGAGCTGGCTGATTGTCTGTGATACGAAACGAGATGCGAAGAGCACCTTGTCCTTACCTGAGCCATACCGAGTATTAGCACGGATGAAATCATCCAGCTCATCTTCGGTCAGCGTAGAGATAGCCTCAGTGTTGCCAGCAGGCACGTAGCTGAGGATACCACCGGTGCGGGTTCGGCCATTGGCCTCCGTACCGGATACACCATGCCACAGGGTGTTGTTGATTTCCTCACAGTGTTCCAGCAGCTTCTTGAGTCGCTGACGATTGCGAGCATCGCCAGAGTACTTCTTCATGTGCTGTTCCCTGCGAGACATACCAACAGCCTTGCGGAATGTCAGCGTGTAGTTGCTCAGCTGTGTTTCCTGCGTGGTAAGTGAGATAAGCGCACCGGATTCAATCAGGCGGCTATTCTCTTCAAACGTATTGCCGATTCGCACCCACTGTGCGCCAGAGGCAATCGTAGAGGTTACACCACTCAGGCATGTAGCTGAGATAGTTGCGGCTGCGGTAGCGTTAGCCGGAGCAGCAGACACTCGGTAGATGTGACCCGTAGCAGGAAACTTGAGTACGTCTCCCAGAGTTACATACACGCTAGTGGAATCACCAGCGAGGTTGAGTGCTGCAGTTGCGCCTGACGCTGCCGAAGCAGCAGATGCACCTGTCGTTCCTGACTTAGGAAGGATCTCATCCTTCTGCCAGTAGAACAGGTTATTAGTAACATCCTCGCTTGGGAGGCTGTTAGCGAATACCATCAAGGCATTCTTGTCGTTTTCAAGCATAGAGAGTTTATCTGCAACGCTGACTACTTCATCAATAGCCGATACGTCACCAGTCTCCCTAGCATCGAGAATAGATGTAGGAGTACCTGCCATCTTTATGTCCCTTCGTGTAGGTTAGTTATTGCACTTACAAGAAAGGGTGCCCCATTACTGGAGTCCTTGCTGCAAATACAATAGGGGTGCCCGCATCGGCTGCGAGTTCCTATTGAAATCTGCCTTCGTTGTATAGTTCCACAAGCTGGTCAGGAATAGCCTGGATTCCGCTAGGTGCCTCGACACGGGTTGCATCGCCAGTCTCCACATGCTGTGGAGGTGCCGGAGGTGCTTCCTGCTTCTTGGCATTAGCGGCAGTCTGAGCCTGCCATGCTCGTAGAAAACTTTTCTCAACCAGACCATGCCACTGATCCGGTGGTGGCGGATGCCCAGCCTGTTCCGTGTATGACTTCCATTCAGCCTGGAGCATTTCTGCAGCCGGTTCCTGAAGCTCAGGGAACACTTCTTTGTAGTCTGGATTCTCAGCAATATCAGCCACGATACTGTCGATGCCCTGCTCAATGAGCCGTGGCATCTGCTCAGCATGACGCATTTCCTCATACTGCTGCAGCTGTGCCTGAATCATCATCTGCTGCTGCTGCTGCTCGATCTTGAATGCTGCGTGCCTAGCCTGTTCAGCTTCAGCCGCACCATGATGTTCCTCAATGAAACTAATCACGTGAGGCACAAGGTCTGGCCGCTGTGCAACCGCCAACTGGAATGTGTTGGCAGGATCTTGTGCTACCTGCTGACTCAACACGTTCATATCAACTGGCTGCTGCGCCTGCATAGCCTGAGCCTGCTGCTGCTGCTGCATCATCTGCTCCTGCATTGCAGCCTGCACCTGCTGCTGTACCTGCTCTTCAATCGTGGCTTCCTTGCGATTGATATAAGCGAGCTGGTCCTTATAGCGCTTCTCCCAGTCTACTTCGTCAGTAGAATCACCATAATCGTCAGCGTCAGTATTGTCAGATGATTCCGTCTTAGGTACATCTTCAGTCTTGTCCACCGGCTCTTCGGTGGCTGCTGGCTCTTCTGCCGGAGCATCTGCTTCTGTAGCTCCAGGTTCCTCTGTGCTATCGGATTCCTGTGGTACGTCACTCGACTCATCTTCTCCCCCGAACTGTTCATCCAGGAAGTCACCAAACTCTTTGACTTCCCCTTCCGTAACTTCACTCATCATTCAACTCCCTCAATGTCGAATAGATTTATAAGGTTGATGTACGCTTGGTACTCACCCTGTAACTTCGCAACATAATCCGAATCTCCAGCATCAGCATTCACCATGGCACGTTCGGCCACACTGATCGCCTCCTTCTCGAGAAACGGTATGAAGTCCCTGCGAAAGACCTCAATACTAGCTAGGTCTGCGACCCATCCCCGACTCATTGGTTCATCACCTCGTTCATGTTATGTACTTCATCCTCCACGCTTGGCTCGATATTAGCCCCTCCCTCGGGAACACCGGGCATACTTGGAGGCGTCATATACTCCTGTGGTATGAACACATCGCCAACATCTATGTCATAGTTGCTGACAATGCGCTCAATAATCTTCTGGATGCTGACAGCAGTACCATCATGCATTGGCATCATATGCAATGGACCAAGGAGATTCATTACCTCAATCATGCTGTTGCGCTCAACACTCTTGGACAGTGACTCGCTCATGCCCTCCGGGATAACATCGAGGAACATTGGAATCTCCTCAACGCTAGGCCGGTCAGTCTTGAGACCATCATCGCCAACGATACGGAACAACTCAAAATCAGAAAGATACTGATGATTCAACTGCAGCATGAGCTTGGCAATGCGAGCCTCGAACAATCGGAACTCGAGCTTCTTCATGGCCATGCGCTTGTTGCCTTCCTCCTGCATGATGGAGGCGCCAGTAGCGGTTTCCTGATTGATACCGAAGGTGGACGGGTCAGCACCAAACATGATTGGGTTAGCACCCGTCATCTGCTGGACAGCACCAATGTACGCCTCAGTCAGACCCCACGAAGGAGCTGCGTTAGCGTCAATACGGATCTGCTCAAACTCTTGACCACGTGTAGCCGGAATCTTCAATCCAGGACGGAACGTAAGATTCTTCCACCCACGGATAGTAGGATCAACCTTGAACACCGGATTCAGTGTCAGGCTAATCGCATCAATACGCTGATTGTCCAGCGTCCAGATGGCCTGCTGAATGTGCTCAATCTTCTCAACCTCAGACACACCAACAAGCGAATGGTTGCTTGGCTGGCTACGGAACGTAGAGTACGGAAGATCAAGGTGAGCAAACGGTGACTGGATATTCCTGATAAGCACGCCATTACATACGGCAATCAGGTTACCCTCACGGTCATGCATCTCCCAGATAGCGTACTTACCCTGCCTACGAGCCTGCGCTTCCTTGGGAGTCTCACGAACACTTCTACGGTTACTGGCATCCTGTACGGCTGCCTTGACTTCCTTGACATTCTTATAGACACCAGCACGCTGCATCTTCTCGAGATACGCCATAGTGCGCCAGCTACGATCAGCGCCCCACTCCAAGTCCTCATCACGGATAGCTGTCGGGTCCCAACGGAAATCCTCTGGAGGAATGTACTTGATAGTAGGACGATTCTCGACCACGCGCTGTTCGCGCTTCATCTCGGGGCTTCGCCCCAAGAGTTTGTCCGACAGCGAGCGTGGAGGACGTACGAGTGCTTCCTTCTTGGTCTGTTTCCAGATTGTCTTGGATACGGCTAGTCCCTTGACACAGCCATCTTCAATCCATGAGCGCTGTCGAGTAACGAAGCGATCCATGTCCAGCTGCTTGCGAGTCAGCCGATTCCATACGATGCTCTTCTTGGCATCAGTAGGTTCGACTGGCATGAATCCAAACTTGGGGCTTGGGTCCATGATGCGAGGAATGATTGTCTCAATCTGCTGCCATGCCCAAGGAATGCGGAGCCTGGACTTACCATTGTCCTCCTGCTTCTTGGGGTCTTTGGTCTCACCGTGGTACACACGGTCAAGGCGTGCCCACTTATCCTCGTAGCTTTCTACTACGGGGTCGGACACAGCCATTCGTTCTTTGAACAGCTTGAGAGCTTCTTCATCGCTAAGGCGAGGCTTTGTTACGTCCTCGCTACCCAATGCCACCCTCCATAGGTGGAGCTGCCTGCCCCATCATAGGATCGGCAAGCATCATAAGTGTCTGGGTGAGTACGCCCTTCTCGCCAGCGAGTTGAGCATCCTGCTGTGCCCACCGGCCCATAACAGCCTGCATGAGCATTCCGAGGATTGCATCCTCATCTGGCATGGCAGGAGGTGCCATAGCTGCGGGGTCAGCTGGAGCAGGTGCCTGTCCGAGCCTGACCATTCCCATCATGTTATCCATAGTTCTAGTATCCTGTTATTTCACTAACTGTCGGTACGTGTACTTCTGAGTGGTATTCCTCAGTATGCATGTACCCTTGTCCTCTAACCTCATCCGAGGCAGTAATACAAAGACTCATAACCATATCGTCCCATGCGCCCTTAGCAGCCTGCGGCTTCTGGCCACGGTGCACGAACGATGCCATCTCTTCCAGCGTTCGCATGTCAGGGATATCGATGTTACGTTCCCTGACCAGTGCAGCAGCTTGGGCAATCATAACAGGTCGTGTTACCTGATTCGTATTCCAGCCCCACTGTTGCCGGACTCCACCGCTCCATTCATCCTGATGCTGATGGTAGAACAATCGCTCATACTGCATACGCTGTAGCGCCAGCAGGCAAGCTCTACCGCTGTTGTTTCTTTCAACAGCAATCAGCGCCCGATTGTACGCCAGCCCCATAAACTTTAGCTGGAGCGCAAACTGGTCCTCATCAAGCTTGCCCCTGAAAGTAGCGACAACCTTGTTGGTGTTCAGCTCCAGCACGTGGGCTGCACTGAAGTCCCTGCTTGTTCCGGCAGCAACGTCAGCACCAATCACATAAGAATCACCCGGCCTTGGCTTCTCATAGATACGCCAATCCCCAACAGGGTGTTCAAAGAACTCGGGGCGATCCTCGTCAAAGACCAGCGTACCTTCCTTGTACTCACGCTCCCTGGCATCAGCCATCATGGCCTGAATGGATGCCTTGTCGAATACTGGCCTGCCAGTAATCAGGAATGCTTCTTCCTCAGTTGCAGGATTCTCCTGCTTGAATAACTCAGCATCCCCGTCACAATCATCCTCGATAGACATCCTGCGCCACAGGATCTGCTCCCGGTCGATATTGTGCTCGGCCATCAAATCTTTTTCTTCTTGCGACAGCGGAGGTGTACCGGCCTTCCACTCTTCCCGATTCTCCTCATCCCAGAACCATGGGAGGAACACGGGAATATAGTTGCTCTTCCCGGCCTTGGCCCGCTTCCACTGACGGGCGAAGTAGTTGCCCATGCCATTAGCGGTGGACTCGATAATGACAGCAGACTTCCCACCCTTGGGGATACTACTGTTCAGGCCGAAGATGATATCCTCAGCGTCATCGTAGAATGCCATCTCCGATAGGTGACAGTAGTTGATCGTGTCACCACGCCCAAGATTCTTGTTGCCAGCTGTCTCAACATGGATGCTGGTCATCTGGTCGCCACCCCAGCTCAGCTTCAAACCAGTCTTTTTGCTGTTGC
>Ga0070749_10003805_pt1 | contig 10048 bp, 24 predicted proteins | sample VirMetDEL_Nov_18_FD_75180 | JGI IMG/M metagenome (GOLD analysis project Ga0070749, IMG submission 75180) | Aqueous microbial communities from the Delaware River and Bay under freshwater to marine salinity gradient to study organic matter... | ecosystem: Environmental > Aquatic > Marine >...
GAATTGGAGGGTGTGATTGGATGTGATGAAGACGGTTACATTTTTGATGAAGAGTGGTTTGAAGAGTGGCTAAAAGAAAATGATTTAAAATAGAGGAGGAAAAATGTTTACAAAAAGAGAAGATGAACTGTGTGAAAAGCTAGGGTGGTTGGCTTGTCATGCTGATGAAGATGTTGAATATAAATCAAAGCATTTAAAAAATGCTATTGATAACGCATGTTCTTATCTTGAAGAGATAGGGTGGTATGATTTTAATGCAAACAGAAAGGATAAAAAATGAGTGTAGATAATAAAGGTGACTTGAGAATAGTAGGTTGGAGTATTAACTTAAGTTGGAGTGACGGTAAAGAAAATGTATTAGTAAATATTCCTGATGATATTGCAGGTATGATTGATGAATACTTAACAGAAGTGGAGGATGAAGTTAATGATAATTAAAGTAGAGTTAAAACTTCATAGGGTTTTAAATTTATTGCACAAGTTAAAAGTAAAACTCATTAACAACAAGGAAGTTACACTTGAGGAAATAAATAATATTTATAATAGACTAGATATTATTTATGATACTATGAGGGCGAACAAAAAAGATGTGTACAAAGATGTTTATAGAACTTCAACTGGTGGTAGTATTGTAAACATGCCTATAAAATAACTGGAACAAAAGGAGAACAATGAGTGAACATAAAATAAAAATATTATTAAATAAACAATCTCATTATGGTAGAGATTTATATTATATAAATGATGATAAAGATAAATGGTTAACTAATATTTATAATCAAAGTACATTAACTAAAGATAATATAAACTATCTTAAATCAACAGGACACTTTGAATTTGAATTAACTAAAGAGGATATATAATGTTTACATACTTCATAACCTTTAAACCTAAGGGTGAAAAGAAATATAGATTATATACTAATCAAATCTTTACTGAAGTTAAAGAGGCTAATGAATTTGCAACTAAAAGTTTAGGTAAGAAAGGTGACTTTGATGTTGTGACTTTTAATTCAGAAACATTTGAGGAATACTGGACTTAGTTATTATAGATATAATTAAATATTGTAATGTATTGTATAATTAATATTCTTAAATATTCCTATATAATCTTTAGCAGATTTTTCTGTTGTCAAAAAGAGAACAGATTAAGTACATGTCATGTTATATTTACATGGCAGGTATGCAATAACAACATATGTGGTATCTTGTTTTTGCCACATTTGTATAGTAAGGAGGTACTATGAAAACAAAAAAAGAAATCATGGATACATTCAGTAAGGATGAGATTAAAATTCTTATTGATATTATTCATGGAAGAAAAGACTTTGATACAATGGGTGAGTTAATCAAGGACTTCTATCAGGATGAGTTAAGTGATTACTATTTGACTGAAGTATATGATGACCATAATATTATGTCAGAGGATGAGGCATTGGTTAATGACTTGTTAGAAAAACTAGAGTTTGATTTGGAGGTAGCAGGATTAATATGATTAAATCAAAAGGACAGATAGCATATGATAAACATCAAGCTAAGTTACCTAAGAAACCAGTAGGTCAGTTAGCTTACAATCAACATTGGTCTGTTGAGGGTTTAGTAAAATCAATTGGTTATACACAGGAGGAAATTAATTTATGGGCAAAGTCAAACAAGCACTTGATGAAGTAAAAGTAGAGATAGAAGACATGTTAATAGAACAAGACATTGATGTTGAAGATGTAAAAGTTATATTAAAAAATAAATATTTTTTTCATAACAACAGCAATCCTTATTTAACAGATGATAAAACTATAGAAGAGTTATACTCTGAAATAAAAAAACAAAACGAGGAGTACTAATGAGAATACCTAAGAGAGAATTTACTTTAGAAAATTTACAAATATATGCTGAATGGGTTGCAGATATATTTAGACAAGATGATTTGTTTAAGGATGGTTGGAGTGAGGGTATTGTAAATAACTATACCTTGTCACCTGATTGGGACTATGCAGATTTAAGTAAAGTTGCTAAACTAAATGATGTAGAATTACTTTGTAGATGGGGATTAGATGAGGAGGGTTATAGACAGGAGTGGTATCAGTATATAAACTATGATAGTGAGGAGCAATGGCTATCTGAATATGACCGAAACTTTTCTAATGATACAACATTAAAGTATAATAATGTAGTACAACTAATACAGCCTAAGGATAAACAATGAAAAAATATGAGGTAAGTATATTGAAGAGAGGATATATCATTGAAAGAAACTTTGTCATGGCTAAGGATGAAAATGATGCATATGAAAGATATGAAGATGATGAGTATCTAAATGATGAATGGGAAGTAACTCAAGATGATATGAGTACAGATGATGTACAGATTAAGGAGGTTAAGTAATGAAGTATTGGATGTATTGTTTTCATGAACAGAATGGTGAACATGAATATACTCACAGATATATTTATTCAGATAAATGCTTAGAACAGATTGGTTATCAGGATGAGAATGATGATGCTAAAATACTAAGTAATTTTTTTGGTGATGAATTTAATGAAGATAACATGGATAGTATAGGTTACTGGACTGATGATGGTATGAGGTTAGTTTATGTTGAAGATGTTATTGAGGTTGAACCTAAACAATTTGAAACTTTAGAACTTGCTGGAGTATATGTGCATGAAAATCATGAGCCTGAAAAAGAAAACAAAGAAGATAAAAGTTAAGACTGCTTTGTATGGTAAGAAAGTTTTTGCTAGTGAAACTGAATATAATTATTATAAGTTATATAAAAGTTTAAAGTTAGATAAAAATTTTGTTCTTGATTTACATCAAGCAGTAGGAAGATGTGATGGACATATACCTATACAAAGTATGGAAGAAGAAGTAAATGCATGGCAGTATATTATTGATACAGGAATGCATATTCATTTAGGTGTTTGGTTTCAACAACAAGCTATGACACTAATACATATGGGAATATGTAAATTAAAAACAGTACATTAAATAGGAGGAATGATGATGAAGAAAAGTAAAAAGAAAAAAGATTGGTATGATACTCATGTAGAAGTACTAAGCTTTGCTAGTAGTAAACAAGATAAAAAATTAAAAGCTTTACTTAAACAAAAAATAAAAGAAGATTTAATTAAAACTAATGGAGGTATATAATATGTTTTTTGAAAAAGAAAAAAAGATAAATAAATATGTAATCATGTCTAAGTTTAAAGGCTCAAGTAATTTTTTTGTTGAGCAACAGTTTGATAATTTAACTAGTGCTGATACTTATGTTAAACTTATGATTGATAATGAGAAGAATAATAGATTAGAATATTTTTTATTTGAACAATCAAAGGACTATAATTATGCAGAAACAACTGAATCTATTTGAAGAAGATAAACGAGGCGAGTGTGACTTGGAAAGAATTATTGAAGAGCAGAAAGCCGAAATTGAATATCTTAAAGCTGAAGTTAAGTACGAAAGATTGTTAAGAACAAGAGGAGTAAAGCATAACAATGAATAAATAATTGATTTTATTAATTAATTATTGCCTTAATTTTACCACATTATTATGTTATAATAAATTAATTATGTTAACAAAAAGACAATTACAATTATATAACTTTTTAAAATCTTATTCTAAAGAACATCATATCATGCCTAGCTTTGAAGAGATGAAAGTATTTATGAATGTTAAATCTAAAAGTGTTATTCATACTATGCTAGGATATATAGAATGGAAAGGGTTTATAAAAAGATATGAAAATAAAGCAAGAGCAATAGAAATAATAAAGGAGTATAACTTATAATGTTTGATAAAGATAAAAAATATAAAGACATACCTTTAGATTCTGAAGTGTTTACAAAACTATCTAAATATGATAGTAATGAAGCTACAAATTTAGGAATGCTGTTAGCTAATTTAAGTTTCCCTTATCTATGTTGTTGTTGGGAAAGTGAAAATCATTTTAACAAATTACTTTCTAAATATAAAGTAGATATATCTTCTTATGAAAAGAGAGATAAGAATAAAGAACATAATAAATCTGAAATAGCTGACACTCTATTTAACCTAATAGAAACCAAACAATATAAAAAAAGAAATTTAATTAAGGAGTTAAGAAATAAATTTCCAACTACTAATGCAGGTGTTATACATAGATTGATAAAGAAATATTTTTCTCTAAGAATATTAGAGATAGATACAAAATATAAAACCAAACCCTTTGTAATTAAAGGTAGATATTTTATTAAACAAGGATAATAAACAATGAGTAAATTTTATTTAAAGAAAACATATATTAACTTAGACATGACGATTGATGATTGCTTTGATAATATAACAGATGAAAGTAAACTACAAAAGAAAGTACAATTTACTCCCAATTCTTATATCTCTAAACGAGATGTTAAATTATTACGAAGTACAATTGAAGAGATAACCGAGAAAGAATACAAAGAAAAAATAAAGAAAGCAAACAATAAAAAAAATAAAACTATTTCTAGTGATGAAATAAAAAAAGATTTATAATATGAAAACAAATCAATCTATTTATGATAATGATAATTCTTTTAAACTAAGAAATTTTTTATTAACAAGTGAATTAATTTTATGGAGGTCTGTTATTGTAAGAACTATTTTAGATTCCCTAGGCATGGATATACATGCTGGTGGTTCATCTAGAAAAAAAATAGTTGAAGATGCAAAGGCATGGTTCAATAAAAATAATTCTGATTTTAACCAAGTATGTGACTATGCTAATCTACAACCTTACTTCTTATTAAAGATGTATGATAAGATTGTAGAAAGTAATAATAAAAAATTATTTGATAAAAAAAACTTACATAAATTTTTATTAGAATACTTATGTACTTTTACGGAGGAGCAATAGTGAAGCTAAATAAAAATGATAAGTTTGATATAGACTTAAAGTATGGCAAAGTAAGAGAGAAAAGAGTAGCCGAGTTACTAGGGAAAGAACAAATAGAAATAAAAACAGAAAGGAGTTGGTGGAGAAAGACAGGTAATATAGCAATTGAATATGAATATAGAGGTAAGCCATCAGGTATAGATAAGACAGAAGCTAAGTGGTGGTTTCACATTCTTGAATTAGAAAAACAAGAATATTGTATGTTAGTATTTAGAGTAAGTAAGTTAAAAAAAATAGTAAAAAAATATAAAGCAACACACACAAAAAACATAGGAGATTATAAAGCAAGTAAGTGTGTAGTAATTCCAATTAAAGAATTATTTAATAGTAGTTGTTATGATATATAATGTATGGCACAAAAAGATTTAATAAGAGAATTAAAGTCAACGATAGCAGACATGACTAAAGAAAAAAATGATGCTATAAAGTTAGCTTCAGATAAAGATTCAAAGATTAAACAGATTCTAACACAACTAGAACAAGCTACCGATGATGTTAAAGCTATGGGTAAAAAGATAGCTGAACTAGAGGATAAGCTTAAAGGTGTTAAAATAAAAAAAGAAAATGAAAGTGTTGACAGCAATTAAAAATTATGTTAATACTTTTACAATTAATAAAAATAATAGAGGTATAAATAATATGGCACAAGTAGAAGGTACAGCATACTGGGCTTCACTAACAAGACCTAATGAAAAGTTTGAACCAATGTGGCGATTAGATTTAGCAGTAGATGATGCTACAGCTAAAGAGTTTGCTAAGGAAGGTTTTAAATTAAGTGAAACCAATATAGATGGTAATGTTGTTAAAAACATTATCAAGTTTAAACGAAAAGTTTTCAAAGCTAATGGAGATAAAAACCAACCACCGATGTTAGTGGATGGTGCAAAGAAACCATTAGATAAAATTGTAGGAAACGGAAGTAAAGTAATTGTTATGTATAAATCTTATGACTGGAATTACAAAGGTAAGACTGGCAAAGGTTTAGACTTACAAGCAGTACAGGTAAAGGAGTTAGTTGAGTACACTCCTAAGGAAGACTTTGAAGTTTTGGAATCAGCAGAAGGAAATGTTGATGACAATATTAAAGAAGATTTCTAACACCTGCGAATAACCATAAGTTATAATGTCAGTTTCATTATACTTATCTCCAAGGAGAGTCGGCTCAAACTGGCTCTCCTTTTTTATGAAATCAATTAAATATAAAGGGCGACAATGGAAGAAAATAATAATGGCTTTGTAAAGTATCATTTACCCTGTCCACTTTGTTCAAGTAGTGACGCACTATCTGTAAACAAAGATGGTTCAGCTTATTGTTTTTCATGTCAACAATACATAAAGGATTATGATATGGAAATTACAGAGGGTTCAACTAATGGTACAATTGAAAATCAAACAAAAGATTTTTTAAAAGAATCTATTTATGCAGAAATTGTAGATAGAAATATTAAAGAGGAAAGCTGTAAGAGATACGGTGTTACAGTTAAAGTAGATAGTATGGGAGTTATAACTCATCACTACTATCCCTACCACGATAAACAAGGTGCAAAGATAGCCACCAAAACAAGATTCACTAAGCTAAAAGAATTTAGTATTCAAGGTAATACTAAAATGTCAGGTTTATTTGGTGAACATCTTTTCCAAAAAAATAAATATATAATTATAACAGAGGGTGAGTTAGATTGCTTATCAGCTTATCAAATGTTTAAGACTGCTAAGTATGAAACACCAGTTGTAAGTATTAAGAATGGTATTACTTCAGCAGTTAAAGATATTAAGGGAAGTTTAGAATGGTTAGAAACTAACTTTGATAACATCATTATTAATTTTGATAATGATAAACATGGAACAGAGGGAGCATTAAAGGTAGCAGAACTATTTAGTCCAGGTAAATGTAAGATAATGAATTTACCTGAAGGATTTAAAGATGCTTCTGATTGTTTAAGTAAAAATAATATTCAAGTTTATACTAAAGCTTTTTGGGATGCTAAGTTATATGCACCTGATGGTATCATTAATGCTAATGTTTTATTTGAAGAGATTGCAAAACCAATTGCAAGAGCCTTTGTTCAATATCCTTTTGAGGGTTTAAATAAAATTACTTATGGTATTAGACCGTCTGAATTAGTTACCTTTACTGCAGGTTCAGGCTTAGGTAAAACTCAAGTCATGAGAGAGATTGTTCATCATATGATTAAAACTACTGAAGATAATATTGGTTTGCTTATGTTAGAAGAAACACCAGTTATTACTTCTAAAGGTTTGATGAGTGTTGAAGCTAATCAAAGATTACATTTACCTGATGTTCATGTTAGTAAAGAAGAATTAAAAAATTACTTTGATGCAACTGTAGGTACAGGTAGAGTATTTATGTTTGACCACTTTGGTTCTAACTCAATTGATAATATTGTTTCTAGAGTTAGGTACTTAGCTAAAGGTTTAGATTGTAAGTATGTTGTGATTGACCACGTTAGTATCATTGTATCAGACCAATCTAATGGTGATGAACGAAGAGCCTTAGATGAGATTATGACTAGGCTTAGAACACTTGTTCAAGAAACAGGAGTATCTATGATAGTTGTATCACATCTTAGAAGACCTGATGGTAAGGGACATGAAGAGGGTGCGGCAACATCACTATCTCAACTTAGAGGTTCGGCAAGTATAGGTCAACTAAGTGACATGGTTATAGGATTGGAACGTGATGCTCAAAATGATGACCCTGTTATTAGAAACACTACAAGGGTTAGAGTTTTAAAGAATAGATTTTCAGGTACAACTGGTCCTTGTTGTGATTTATTATATGATGGAGATACTGGAAGACTTAGTGAGGTTAAAATAGATGAAGTTTAAAAAAGTAATATTTGACATTGAAACAACTATGACTGCAGATAAAATATGGTGCATAGTTTGTAAGCATGGAGAGCATTACTATCAATTTAAAGACGGTAAAAATCTTCATCGTTTTGAAGAGTTTGCTAAACAGACAGAAGAGTTTATCGGACATAACATTATTGGATTTGATGTGCCTGTTATAAATAAATTCTTTGGTCATGATATCTTTAAGAATTGTAAGATAACAGACACATTAATCTTATCAAGATTATTCAATCCTATTTTAGAGGGTGGACATTCACTTAAAAACTGGGGTGTTAAATTAGGATTTAAGAAAATAGAATATGACCAGTTTGATTTTTTAACAGAGGAGATGTTAACTTATTGTAGAAATGATGTTGCATTAACAGAAAAGCTTTATAATTTTCTTAGTAGAAAGATGAAAGACTTTGGTGACTCTATTGAGTTAGAACATAAGACTGCAACTATTATTCAAAAGCAACATGAGTTAGGTTTCAAACTTGATATTGTTGAAGCTTATGGATTACAATCTTTATTTCAAGAAGAGATGAATAGGTTAACTACTGAAGTTAGAAAAAGTTTTCCTCCATTAAAAATAGAAGAAGAGTTTATTCCTAAATCTAATAACAAAGCAAGAGGTTATGTGAAAGGTGTTCCCTTTACAAAGGTAAGTTTTAAAGAATTTAATTTAGGTTCAAGACAACAAATAGCTGAACGACTTATTATGCTTGGGTGGAAACCTAAGAAGAAAACAGAAAAGGGTCAGGTGATTGTGGATGAAAAGGTATTGAGTGAGATACATGATATACCTGAAGCTAAATTAATTAACAGGTTTCTTATGCTACAGAAAAGAATTGCTCAAGTAAGTTCTTGGATTGAAGCGGTAAGAGAAGATGGTAGAGTACATGGCAGAGTAATAACCAATGGTACAATTACAGGAAGAATGAGTCATCAGTCGCCCAACATGGCTCAAATTCCTGCTGTGTACTCACCATATGGTAAAGAGTGTAGGGCATTATGGATAGTAAATAAAGGATATAAACTAGTAGGTGTTGATGCTTCAGGACTTGAGTTGAGGATGTTAGCACACTACATGAATGATGAAAGGTACATACATGAAGTCGTTAATGGAGATATACACACAGCAAATCAAATTGCTGCTGGTTTGGAATCAAGAGATAAGGCGAAGACTTTTATCTACGCATTTATCTATGGAGCAGGTTCAGCCAAAATCGGAAGTATCATCGGAGGTACGCAAAGAGATGGAGAAAGAACTAAAGAAAAATTTCTTAGAGCAACACCAAGTCTTAGAAGCCTACGAGAAAAAGTGGAGCGAGTGGCTGAAAGACGATACGTCAAAGGACTTGACGGAAGAAAAATAATTATTAGACATGCTCATGCCGCATTGAATACTTTGTTGCAAGGAGCAGGTGCAATAGTTATGAAGAAAGCCTTGACATTACTAGATGAATATGTTAAGATAAAACAAATAAAAGCATTTCCAGTTGTTAATGTTCACGATGAATTTCAATACGAAGTTGAAGAAAGTAGAGTCAATGAGTTTGGAAAACTAGCAGTTCAATCAATTATAGATGCAGGTAAACTATTAAAAGTGAGGTGTCCCCTAAATGGAGAATACAAAATTGGAAACAACTGGTCAGAAACGCATTGATACTTTAGCTACCGATATCAAACAATTGATAGCTGATATATCTAATGGCAAACCTGCCAACATGACTGAAGAAAATATAAATGTATTTCTTCAGAATATTAAAGAAGCTATACTAGCTTGGAATAAACCTAGTGACAGAACAGAGAATCAAGGTAAGCTTAGAATGTCTGTGATAGGTAAACCACCTAGACAATTATGGTATGATAAGCATAGTCCTAAAGAAAGAAAAGAGGATGATGCAGGATTAAATTTAAAATTTTTATATGGACATATCATTGAACATCTTGTTTTATATCTTGCTGAATTAGCAGGACATAAAATAGAAGACCAACAAAAGAAGATTGAGATTGATGGTATCACAGGACATATAGATAGTAAGATAGATGGTGAGATATGTGATGTTAAGTCAGCCTCATCATTTAGTTTTAAAAAATTTCAATCAGGTGAGATAGTAGGTGATGACCCTTTTGGTTATCATGCACAGTTAGCAGGATATGAAACAGCTAACGGCACGAAAGCAGGTGGCTTTCTTGTTGTTGATAAATCAACTGGTGATATGTGTTTCTATAAACCTGATGACATGGCTAAACCTAATGTTAAAAATTTAATTAAA
>Ga0070749_10003806_pt1 | contig 10047 bp, 2 predicted proteins | sample VirMetDEL_Nov_18_FD_75180 | JGI IMG/M metagenome (GOLD analysis project Ga0070749, IMG submission 75180) | Aqueous microbial communities from the Delaware River and Bay under freshwater to marine salinity gradient to study organic matter... | ecosystem: Environmental > Aquatic > Marine > Coastal...
TACTGAATTAGCACCAAGTTTAATAGCTATTTGAGCAGCTTTTCTATAACTACCAACAGTTGTAGCAACTTGTGTTGTTCCACTTTGTTTTTCTACACCTATTTGAGCTAGTCTTTGGAACTGAGGCTGTCCTGAGATTGCTGATTTGATTCTTGCAATTTCTGTATCAGAGATTTGATTTGCTGTCCCGATGTCTCCAATTCTTCCTCCTTGAATTCTAGCAATATTTCTTCTTCCTGCTGATAAGGCTTGATTAATGTTTTCATCTGTTATACCTTGTTTTTTTACTGTTTTTTTTGCTGCATTTAAATAATCTGGTGCTGATTCTTCTGTATACCCTTCTGATATTTCTTCAAATGTTTTTCCACCTTTGAAAGATTCATAAAGTATTTTTTCTGGATACCAAAGAACTGCTTGTAAATCTGCCATAGTAATATCAATATTGTTATCTTTCAACAACCTTGATTTTACATCATTAAATATCTCTCTAATAAACTTCCTCTGTCTTCCCCCTTGCGGTGCTTCTACTTCTCCAGATAAAGATTTACTTAAACTAATACCAGCCCTACGTATTTCATCTGTTAAAGGATTCGATGATATTATGTCTCTAATATCTTTTTTCATTGAAGCTTTCTCTACTTTAGTAGCTAATTCTGTTATATTTAATTTACTAATCGGGCCCAATGTCTTTTTCATTATATCAAATGCTGCCGGATTTAGTTTTGCTAATTTTACAGCTTCTGATAATCTTTTTTTAGATTTTTCTATGGCCTCTTTGTCTATTTGTATTAATGAGCCGGTAACTCTTCCCCATGTCCTCATAAACCACCTATCCATTGTTAATTGGTCAAATTGCCCCCATAGGTTCATATAAAATCCATTCCCTATTTTAGGCCCCAAAATAACAGCACCATAAACCATCTCATCTGCAAGTTCTCCACTAACAAGATTCTTTACTTTTCCATTGACCTTTACTTTTAAATCACCAGCTCTGTGTTTTGATGTCAAGAAATTTGTAAGTTCCTCTATACTTATTCCAGAATCTAATATGCTATTTATTAACTTTAGTGTCTTTTTTATCCCAGATTGCTGAATACCATAGTTGCCATTTGGTTGAAATCTTCCATTTTCTTTAAAATATTTGTACTGTTTTTCTGCTAAATCAAAATTAGTATCAACAAGATTCCCATTTGACATAACGGCTAATGGTAATATAAATGCAGCTCTAGAATTTTTATCTGTTGATACTTCTGGGTACAATACAGATATAACATCTAAAGCACCTCTAGTCTTTTCGTCATACCAACCTATTGCCTCAGGATGTTCTTTTATTGCTAAAATAGCTTCATCAGTAATAAAATCTGAAATATATCTTTTTGTTGTCTCATTAAAAGAAGTAGGGTCTAAATCTTTTCCATACTTATTTTTTAAGCTTGGTAATGATGCTATAAAAAGGTCTTGTATAGCTTTTTTAAATTCTATTTTATTTTTAAAAGACGAATTATTAGCAAAGTTTTTTATATTACTAAAAAATACAGGATTATCTCTTTGAAATTGTATAGAATTATTCGTATTTAATCTCTTGGCTGTATCTCTGTTTTTATTTATATACTCATCAAGCTCTTGATTCTGTAAAACAGAACCTGTTCTAAACTTTTCGGTTATAAAATTTGCAAGATTAATTAGGTCTCCTTCATTCTGAACATTTATCAATGTTTGTCCTTCACCTATTCCAATGCTCTTAAGCATATTGACAACAAATGCCTTAATCTTTTGGAAGTTTGTTGGATTCAGAACAATCCTACCATCAGCTATACCTGCTACAAAGTCTGTTATTGCTTCTTTCTTCTGATTTGTATCTCCACTATAACTAGCCCTTGCTTGTTCAATAATAGGTGCTGCCTCAGGAATATTCTCAAGTTCACTAAAAAACTTATTGATTACTTCTGGATTTCTTGCTTGAAGGTAGTCTAGAATAGGATGGAATCCCTCATGAAGCATCGTGTCTGACTTAACCATATCAAAGTTCAGATGTATACTTCCGTCTGATGACATATAAAAACCTCTACTGCTAGCTTGTTCCTGAGTTCCACCTGCATCTAATACTGCTTGCTCAAATGTATTCTGATTGTGTATATTAACAACAATATTGAACCCTTTAGATATCGCTCTTACAACCTTCGCTATGTCATTCAATACTTTTTTCTGAATACGGTTTCCTTTTATATTATATACATCATCTATATTGTCTGCAGTAATCCTTGCTATAGCTGGCTCTACTTCTATCTTTTTGCGGCCGATATTGCGATCGCCAGTATCTGCTTGAGCGGCCTCTTCTTGCTGCCTGACTTCTTGAGCTCTCTGACGTTCGCCGATATCGCTTGCTGTACCGACTTCTTGGACTTGTTTTTTGCTGATTTGAGTGGCATCTTTTTGTGTTTTTATATTTTCAAATACTGTAGCAATTTTATCTCCATTTACATAAAGCCTAGCCAGTCTTCCCATACCGTCTTCAACCTTACCATCAACAAGAACAGCTGGGATTCTTTCTGTGTTTGAATATTCAGAAGTAAACCTATCTTGTTTCTCTCCCCTTTCCGCTTGTACCCTAGTCCTAAACTCTTCATTATTCTCATAAAGCTCATCTAGGTCTATAGTGCTTGCTATAAAATCTTTCAGACTAAATGACATTATTTTATCAAAGAATGATTTAGCGCTTTTATCGCCAACCTGCGCAATGATTTCGCTGACATCATTCCCTTCATATTCAACACCAATCTCTGGCTCTATTACCTCTATCTTTTTACTTGGCTTAGGGAGTGATTCGTTGATCATCTTCTGCTGCATTTTCCTTTGATATGCAGAGTCAAATGCCTTTACCATCTTTGATATATCCGATTTCTTAACATCACTTATAACATCAGATAATATTTTTGTTAATGTTTTTGGTTCTATCCTACCACCAAACATTGCCAACAAAGATGGTAACTTAGCTTCCTCTTTTGTCATCTTTGGGCCATCGTAAACACCTGGCTCAAACTCTATATTTGCCTCAGATGGGTGAACGCCAATATATTGATTGTATTTACCAAGCTTTACAACTTGTCCATCCTGTGTATCTATAACAAGGTTGCCGTTTTGTACACCAAGAGTACCACTCATATTTATGTTGAACGGGAACCTGCTAACCTTATATGATACAGGCTGACCAATCAATCCATCTATTGTTGTAGATGAAGTTGGCTGCTCAGGTATGTTTAATTTTTTTCTTAATGCATTAAGATTTTGTTCAGATTGACTGTATTCTCTTAATCCTTCATTATAGTTTTTATTAAGAGATAAAAGATCTTTACTCAAGTTGCCAAGTTGATCTCCAGCCTTCTTATTATAATTAAGTTGCACCCTAGCGTTTCCAGATTTTACATCATCACGAAAACTATTATCAGCCAGCATTTCACTTAACTCATCGTGAGATACTATATATTTATCACCATCTTTATCAACTACCTCAGCGTAGTTGCCATTCTTTGTGTTTAAGTAGTCAGCTGCAACTTCTCGTGTATTTTCAATTCTTTTGTTAGCTATATCTAAAGCTTTTTGCTTTGCCTCTTCACTCATTTCCTGCCCTTCAATTTCCATAAGACCATCCTGCATACTCCTTACGTTTGCCATAAGACCAGCATACACAGACTGTTGTTTTTTATTTAGCCCAGACGCTTTTGCCGTTTCCATGTCTGAGCTAACTTCACTCATAACAGACTTCATCGTATTAGCGCCTTCTTCGGTTATCATACCGTTGTGCATCATCGACTCAAGTGATGCTATGTTTGCTGCCAAACCGTTTTGTACTATATTATTAGCCATTGATTGTATTGGTGCAGTAGATACCCTCAATGCCCAGTTTGCTGTTTGGCTTATCGGCATATTTTCCCTTGAGCTCTCAACTATAGATCCAGGTATTGGCATTATTATAGAAGCTGGAGCAACATTTAATGCAGTCCTATAAACATTCGATATATCAAACGCTTTACCGAAATCAAGCTTTCTATTATTTACAATAGCATCATCAGATTCATTTTGAATAACTTCCTGAAGAGTCTCACTCGGTATCTCAGCACCTATATTTGCACCAAGTTTTCTTAGTAAACTTCCTTTTCCGAATTTACCGAACATAGCAGCTGCATCTATCATAGATAGAGGAAGAGTTGCAAGGTATCCAGAATATGTTTTACTAGAGCGTATTCTTGCCTCTTCTGGATCTAATCCCTGCGCAACCATTGCTTCATAGTTTGAAGCCCTAGCCTGTGATGCTTCGTCAAACCATTGAAGAGTTCCTGCAGCAAGTGTACTACCAAGCCCAGGCCCTAACAAACCTCTCGTTGCTACGGATAAAGCTATAGAGGGAGCCATTTGTGATATCATTGTCCCTGATGACAACGCGAACTTTGTTGGATCAAAAAAATCTTTTATGGAGTTTATTTCTACAGAAGGTGTTTTTAATTTTTTTGACAGGTTTGATGAAAAGTCCTTAAAGTCAGTAGCCCACTGCCAATCGTTATTAATAATTAAATTAGTAGCAATATAATTCTGCCAGTTTGCAAGGCCAGTCATATTTGCAAATCCAAAAGTTTGAATTGGTCCACCAAAAGGATTTATACGTTCAATAATTTTAAAAGTAGAAAGTCTTTTTGCTTCATCCTCCTCATTAATATCGATTAATGCTTGCTGCATCAATTTTGATATATCGCCAGCCTGCTTTTTACCTGTAACCTCAAGTTCTTTCATCGCTCTGTCATAGTCCCCTTTTAGCTTAGACGCAACAGCAGAATAACTTGAATTCATTCTAGAAAATTTCCTAGAATACTCATCAAATGCTTCTCCAACTTCTTTTTGATAAGCTTCTTTATATTCTTCCTCAGTTTCAAAGTTTTGCCTTATAAAATCTTCATTTGAATACTTTTCCTTAATACCATCAACATATGACTTATATTCATTGTTTAGTTGACTTATTTCTGAAGTGGCTCTATCATTTATACCCATTATCTTATTAGATACGCTGTCTGATAATGTTTTGGCTTTTTTTACTATCTCCTTATTTAAGTCTATAAAGTTTTCTGGTATGTCTATCTTTTGCTCTTTAGCCATTTTCAAAACCTTATCTTTTATGATAGGTTTTTTTTCTTCAAATAATATATCAGACCCTATGTTATTAATAAGATATTCTTCAAACTGTGTGTTTGCTGATTTAGGGTACTTAGTCCTAATAAAAGATCTTAGCTTAGCGTTATCAACATATGTGCCACCAAGATTATCTTTGGCTGTAAACTTGTCTTTTTGAGATATAACATCACTCTTTAAAACTTGTATACCTGGATCTAGATTGAACTTGGTTTTAAACTTTTCAAAAGTCTCATTTGCTTGATTGTCATACTTTAATGCAGACTTCTTGTATTCTTCTTGCCTTTTTATAACATCGGGGTTAAATCCAAATGGCTGTACTGGGGCCTCGTAATTTTCTTTTGCTACACTAGATAGAGCCCTTAGTTCCTCTAAATCTGCAAAATCCTCTTCTATTGTCTTTTCTTTAACCCTAACATCTTTTTTAGACAAAGACTTGATGACATCACTGAACATTGGAAGTTTTTGCTTAGAGGGAATTGGACCCTGCAAAGCTGGATTAACATAATCTGAAACCATCTTTCCTATCTCCGGCTTCTTTGATACAAGTTTATCCAATATTTCATCGTCTGATAAACCAGAAGCTGTTTTATTAATTGACCTTATATATGAAGCCAATTGTGCTTTTGTTGGAGCAGGAGTTCCGTTTTGTTTATCAGGCATTGAATATATTTTTATATATGCAAATTTAACGTTTATTTACTACAGGATTAAACTAATCGCCACCAAAATCTATATCTTGTAACACTTTCATCAATTCAGAATCTGGCTTGTATCCAACAGATTCAAGTTCTTCTAGAGAAGGGATTATATCATCTCCTGCAATTGGTTTATTTGTAGCTCCCCTTGTTCCTTGAATAAGTATATTTTTAAGTTCTTGAGAACTCAGATATCTACCAGTCTTGTCTGATGGGGCTGTTGTTTTTAAAAGATATTTTCCCTGTTTGGGGTCATATTTTATATATTCAACATTAGCATTTTCAAATCTAAACTTAGGCAATCCACTAAATCCTTTAACATCACTAACTTCTACCAATTCTCCAGTTGCCTTAGCATCCTTAAACTTTTGACTCTTCTCAAAATCAGAGATTGTTTTTACTGGATCTATTTGACCTCTTTTTTGATCTTGGTCTCTTTCTTGTTGTAAGGCTAATCTTTGTTGGCTTATTCTAAGTAAAGCATCTCTATATGCTTTGTCTTCTGCCGATTTTGCACTTTGAACTTGTATAGATGCTCCAGATGCATCTCTTTTTTGTTCTATAACTTTTGGTCTGATATATTTCATAGAGTACAATATGGCTGGCGTTACAGCATCTTCTGCAATATCAGGAATTACACTCTTAATATCTTGTATATATGGATCAGGATTTAGCTTAAATGATTCATATAACTTATTTGCCATGTTTGTTATCGCGTTATCTTCAGCCATTGCTAGCTCCACAGCTCTGATGGTTGGCTGAACTGGCATTTTAGATGTCTTAGTTCTAATTATACCAGTAATCGGCGTTTTACCAAACTTGGTTATTTCATACGGATCTGCTTCTTCTGAAACTTTAGGAATTGCCCCCAGCATAGCGAACTTATCATTGAGCGCATCTTCATTTGGCTTTTTTGGTATCAACTCATAGTCATAAGCGGAACGTATTTTATTAACATCTATGTTATCTATTGGTGTCGAAAGAAGTAGGTTGTAGTTATCGTTTATTTCTTTTGGTATAGCTAGGCCAGAAAGCCTTGCCCTTTTTATATAATCAGCATATTCAGCCATCTTATTAGCTGCAGATGATGAGTTTGTATATATAGAGTTTAAATTGTTTAAGCTTTTATCCATCATTAATTTTGCCTGCGAAAGTTTTTCCGGTTTTGCTCCACCCCTATTCATTTTTGAATACATGAGAGCAGCCTGCTTATAATCATTAAAAGCACCAGTAAATGATGCAATATCATTATCCCTTAACTTGTCAGGGCGATAATTTTTTAAATACTCATTAACGCTCTGTTCTGCCAATGCATCCTGCCTCCTTTTTTCCATTGCAGCAAGCTCAAGCCCCCTGTTTATACCAGCAGTAAGTCCAGATACGTCTACAAATGATGGTCTATATGTTGCCATTGTTTGATTGTTTGATTATGGTTGTCTACTTAAACCTTTTGTTTTGTATGAAAATGGATTATTTACTGATTTATTGAATCCTCCGCTAAAATCATAGTTTTGGTAACTAAAGTTTGGTTTAGTCAATCCAAAACTTTGCATAGAGTTAGCTCCATTCATTCCATCAGTTGGTATTTTTGTTTTATCAAAAGCTCCAGTATACATCCCAGTTCCAAGCGCACTTCCTATTCCAGAAAGAGCTGAACTTATAGCTGCAGCAGATTCAGCCTTTCTAGTTCCCCAGTAATCTGCAGCTTCTTGCTGCTTCCTGAGCTGCTCCTGTTGCTTGATTCCACCCATCTGCATAAGTGCTTGATTCAGTCTTTCTTGTCCAGATTGTAACGCTTGGCTCTGCATTGATGCTAGATTCATGGCAGCATCCTGACCAGCTTGTGCAATTTGTCCAATTCCAGCAAGCGCAGACCTCCTAGATCCAAGTGCTGCTAGCTGAGATGCCTGCTGCCTTCCTGCCTGCTGCTGATAAAGACCAAGTGCTGCGCCAGGTATTCCAGTAGTTGCCATTTGCCTACGAGACTGAAGAGCTTCCTCAAACTCTCTAGGAAGTTGCATGCTTTGAGACCTCTGAAAGTTCTTTGCCAACTCTCTTGTCGCCTGCCTTGCCTTACCGCTAAAGATGTTGTTTTCTCCGAAAAATAACGGAGCAGCAGATGCTGCTGCGCTTATTCCCGCCATTATTGCTTGTGCTGCCATATCTATCTGTTATAAAAGGGTTCTAAAATTGATATCTCTATATAATACAAATTTACGAATTCATTACCATTAACTGGCTGTAATTTTATTCTTGCCCAGTCACCCTTCAGCACATTACCGTTATACAGCCCCCCTGTGCTTGATGCATCCCTCTGGAAAGAAGCGTGTATCTTATCATCCTTAAACCTGAAATCAGAAGCCTGAAGGCTTGATGATTGCCCAAGATTGGTAGTTATATCCCCATTTGTGTCTGGAGCCCAAACCTTATTAGCAAGCATTGTTATGGTATTATAGCGCTTTTTAAGCTGCTCGAACTGGTTGAATATAAGAGTTATAGATGGCTTATACTGAGAACTGTAATAATTGCAATATGTAGTACTATCGTGCACCCAAATAACTCCATTTTTAAACGATACAACCTTGCCCTCTACAGAAGATATCCACTCTGGAGCATAGTCGTAGAATGAAGTATAGCTATTCCTAGCCTCATTGAAGCTCAATGTTACATTTGAGTTAGCACCAAAACCCTGAAAAACAGATATATACTCTTCTTCATTAAAGTCATAAGTTCCAAGAACCTTAGCCTTACCGCCAAGAGTTCCATTGCTTTGGGTAGCATACTTGGTAGCGAGTGAAGTCATGTAATATTGTGCCTTGTATATTGCGGATATAGGAGTTAATCCATCTCCACTCAATCTTAGCTGATATCCCCTAACTGGGTCTACAAAGTAATCCACATTACCAGATGAAACCAAGCTTGTAGCAAGCCAACCTATACCAAATTCACCCCCATAATAGCTTATTGTGTTGATTATGTTATTTGTCTGTATGAGGTTTGATGACCCATCTGCGTTAAACATCATATTCTGTAAAACTCCAACAGCACCACATCCCCTATCCTGGAAAACTCTCATCATGCTACCCCTCACCTTAAGCCTAACAATGTCACCCTTCTGTCTGTCGTATTCGTCCATATTGGCTGGGAAGAACCTGTTAGTACCATTGATCTTAGTTCCTGCCTCCTTAGGAAGACTGTATCTAACCAATGTTGGATAATACTCTTGTCTAGAATCTTCATCATATATAAGGGGCCTAGATGCATTTGTTAACTTAGCTGTTGCTGAATCTGAGAAATATTTTTCAATAATACCAACCTGTGCATTTTTTATCAAGTCTAAATTCAACGTAAAAGAACCAACAGAAATTTTTCTATCAGTTGCATCTCCAGTCTCAGTCATCAAGAACACCTTAGCGCCAGCAGGAACATTTATTTTTTCATTAAAAGAAAACTCATACTGCCTATTACCTTCTGTTATTGGAGAACTTCTTAGCACTGGTACAATTATAGCAGTTGATGCGTTAAGCACCACCTTTGCATGTATAGCCAAATAGTTTGAGTTAGAGACTGTTGATGATACCGGAATTGTTCCCCTTACTCTAATTGTTTGATTCCCGGCAGATTTGTTCAGATAAATATAATCTGCAGTTGAAAAATTTGGAGAATCTGTTGCGACTAGACTTGGGGCTCCACTAGTTATGGTTTGAGATTTTATCTCATACAAAGTGTTGGATATTGTCTTTGATGTATTGTCAGTATTCCTTACATAAATATTTATAGTTCTATACCTTGTCGCATTTGTATATCCATCACCTTGGTCATAATATCCAGCATCAAAAGAGAAGTTAGCACCTATTGGGATATTCCTAAACCTATAAAAGTTGTCTCCATGATACACGGGTATTTCAGCCGGGAGTGAAACTGTTTGTGTTTGAGTGCGACCGATATGATATCTATTAGCTTGACCGGCATTAACGATACCATACTGCTCACCTATTTCATAGTAGAAATCATTCTCTACACTTGTTTTTTTATAGTTGTATATCTGTATACTGTAGTTCCTAAAGTCCTCAACTGGATTTGCAAAAGGTGATACAAGTCCGGTCTGATTAGGACCAAAGAATATAATTTCGCTTCCGTACGTATTTGTTGGATTCTTTATCTTAATAAA
>Ga0070749_10003807_pt1 | contig 10047 bp, 19 predicted proteins | sample VirMetDEL_Nov_18_FD_75180 | JGI IMG/M metagenome (GOLD analysis project Ga0070749, IMG submission 75180) | Aqueous microbial communities from the Delaware River and Bay under freshwater to marine salinity gradient to study organic matter... | ecosystem: Environmental > Aquatic > Marine >...
GCATTAATTTTTGGTTCAAAATTATCTTTGAATATCATTAAAGCCTATATATTAATAAACTTGCGTATATGCAAGTATTAATTGCTATTATGCTAGTAAAATAAATTGACGATTTATTTCAGTGATTTATTAAGGTTTTTATTAAGTTTTTTAACGAGTTTATGCCTAGAGAACAGAAATATAGCCAATTAGTAACGCCTTTTAGCTACTGGCATCGAAAAAAACACGATTTTATTGCATATTTAGACATAGACCAGGTTTCTATATGTCCAGCATGTGCAAAACCGCTGTTTTTGGCTGATCATATATACAATAAAGACAACCAATTTAGAGGAAAATCAGACTTTTTAAACAGACCTTACAAATACTTAGCAAAAGCAGCTAAATTAGCCTTTTTTACTATTTGGTACACAGTAGATGAAACCACTGAAAACAGAATAATCACTGGATTTCATATTAAAAACCAGCTGACCAATTCGCCAATCAAAGCATTAACTCCAGATCAAATGCTCCATTATTTAGAATGGAAAGTTGAGCAACATATTCCAGATTGCACATCTAAAAACTACCTACTCCACCGAATTATGCAAGACAACGAATACAACAACGACTTTGTAAGAAGAGAACGATATGTCAAAATTTTACTTAACAGATCCTAATATAAATACTTTACCGCTGAACGATCTGCAATTTCGGATCTATCATTATTGCTGTGCTAATTACAATGTTAAGAAAAAAGAAGCTTTCATTAGAATTGTAAATATAGCTGGACAATTTCAACTAACTAAAAATGAGGTCCAGGAGCATTTAATTAAATTAAGCCAGGTAAAACATTTAGATTTGCCATTACTGCAAATTAAAAAAGATAAATATATTTCTTTTGATATGCCAGCTCATAAAAAGTTTTTAGAAAGTATTGGATTTAAAAAATATTCTAACTACGGCTGGAGAGTTTTAAATAGTCATTTAAACGAAATTAATCAGAAAGTTATTCAAACAGAATATCTCTATCCTAATTTAGATATGTACCAAGTTAATGACAAATTAAATCAGCTGAGCTTGGAAGAGTTAAAAAAGATTAAACCAGAGCAAATACAATATCCTTGGGTACTTAGAAATGTTATCAAAAATAGAACATGAACTAAACGAATATATTAAAACCAGGAGGAACATAGAATATGTCCTGGAGGATGCTGCTAGAGCTGAGAGATTTTTAGCTGCACCAAATAATAAAAAATGTCCTTCAATGTATCAACTATTGGAGACCTATTATAATCCTAACGATTGGGGTTATCACATCGTGCCAACTTTAAAATTAAGAGCAACGCCAAGGCAGATGACGCATTATAATTTAGCAATAGATATTCTTTCAATGGTAGATGATAAACTAATAGATAATCCTTTAGATGTTAGAAAAATTATTTGGTTAAGAGCAACAAAAAATAGTTATTCAAGAATAGGAAAGTATTTAGGTTATAATCGTACAACTGTTAGGCGGATCTATGATAATGTCCTAGATAAAATAACTTTAAAGATTATGAAAGAAAGTATTGACATAATAAACAAAAAGTTTAATTAATTTCATTATACTCAAATCAATATATTTATTTTAATATAAGAAAATCTTAGAGACTTTACAAATTATCCGAAGCATGTAAAATAAAAAGCACTGTTTTTAAAACAGCGTTTCTAAATACTGTTTTTATTTTTTTTTAATTTATTTTTTTTTCCATCAGCACAGTTCAACATCGACTTTCAAAACGATGAGATACAAGTTTAGACTTCAATGCGAGACTTTAACTAAACAAGGTAAGAGACCTTGCAACGCTCCAGGAATATTAATGAAGAATGGTAGGATTAGATGCAAAGTACATGGTGGATATTCCACTGGTCCTAAATCAATTGAAGGTAAAGCCAGATCTGCCAATAATATAATTAAATACAATGAGCAAAGAGCTAGTAATAACAGAGCAAATAACTAACAAGATTTGCCAAGAATTAATGAATGGTGTTCCACTTATCAGAATAGCAAAAGATAAAGATATGCCATCATTGACTAGAATTTATAAACAGATCAGTAAAGACAAAGAATTTTCAAACAGAATACAAGAGTGTCGAAGGATTGGAGCTCAGAGTTATATCGATAAAGCGATGGATGAACTTGAGCACGCTGATAATCGAAACATAATGATTGTGAGAGAAAAGGTCCAATTAGCAAAATGGTTAGCATCAAAACTAATTCCAATCTATGGAGACAAACAAGAGATCAAGCAAGAAACTAAAATAGAGATTACTTGGACTAAACCAGAAGAGAATGTGGTTGATGTAACGCCTGAGTAAGTTAGGTATTATACGGCTCACGCAAAGTCAGGTCTTGCGTCATGAGGTTTGGTTCTAAAATATAATTCACTACTATTCACTATCTCTCTTTTTAAATTCAACACTGGCTTGCTAGATAAATTGACTGTTAGTCAAATCATAATCATTTTTTCTAGGAAAACAAAAAAAATTCCTGGAAAGACGCCTACACCTCAAAAATGGTAGTGCGTATTAATACGTATTAATTATAGGTCATACAGAGACACAAACAGATGGACAAGATTAAAGACAAATACAAAAACATTAGTGCTTACAGTTTTTCAACATACAATAATGAACTTGTTATTTCCTTTGATGGATTTGCCAATCAAGACGACATCACAGAATTTGCTGATTATGTTTTTGCTAAGATTAAGATGAGATATTGGCACACCGATAAAGTTCCAACATTTCACTAATGAAAGTAACCATACCTTATACGCCAAGGAAGCAACAAGCTTTCATTCACGATCAGTTAGATAAATTTAGATACAGCCTACTCTGCTGTCATCGAAGATTTGGCAAAACAGTTTTGTGTATTAATCATCTCATTAAAGCTGCGATGACTAATACTAATCATAATCCAAGGTATGCTTATATAGCTCCGACCTATGGTCAGGCTAAGAAGATAGCCTTTGATTATTTAAAACATTATACAAAAAATATTCCAGGCACTAAGTATAACGAAAGTGAACTTAGATGCGATCTAGTGAATGGTGCTAGGATTATGCTGTTGTCATCGGAAAATCCAGACAGTATCAGAGGAATATATTTAGATGGATGTATTATTGATGAGACGGCACAAATAACACCAACGCTTATCAATGAAGTTGTTACTCCAGCTTTATCTGACCGAAAAGGTTTTATGGTTTTGGTTGGCACACCTAAAGGAATGGCTAACCTTTTTTATGACTACTACCAAAAAGCTCAAGCAGATCCTAAATGGTTTTTGCATGTTGCTAAAGCTAGTCAAACAAAAATAGTAGATCAAGAGGAACTCGATGCAGCTTTAGCTGTGATGGGTGCTCAAAAGTATGAGCAAGAATTTGAATGCTCTTTCATAGGTAATATTCAAGGATCTATCTATGGAGATATTATTGCCTCCTTGGAGGACAAAAAACAAATAACTAGAGTGCCAGTTAATCCTGGCTATCCAGTGCATACTGCCTGGGATCTAGGTTTTAATGATCAAACCGCTATTATATTTTTTCAGCAGATTGGTCATCAAATTCATATTGTTGATTACTACGAAAATAGAAACGAAGCGTTTCCCCACTACGCTCAAGTTATAAAGGAAAAAGATTATATCATTAGCGAAAATTACGGACCGCATGATATTGAGCAAACCGAGTTCTCATCTGGCAAAACTAGAAGAGAGGTTGCTTACCAAATGGGATTAAGATTTAGAGTGGCACCTAAGATGCCAATCGAAGATGGTATTCATGCCGTTAAGATGTTGTTGCCAAGATGTTTAATCGATGTCGATAACTGCTCTAAATTAATAAATGCTCTTCGTCATTATCACAGAAAATTTTCTGATAAGGAAAGAGTTTATAAAATAAAACCTGTCCACGATTGGAGCTCGCATGCTGCGGATGCTTTAAGAACATTAGCAACTGGTTTGCAAGAACATAAAATGTTTGACAATCAACGACAACAACAACACGACTTAAACTACAAGGTGCTTTAATGGACATTCAAGAAAAACTTAATATTACAAGAATATTTAAACTCATAGATTTAGTTGATGAAAATGCAACTCCAGAAAGTTTAAAGGCTTTAGGAAAAGCTTTACCTGGATCTGTAAAAGAAATGAAAACAAATAAATCAAATCAATCTGCATTCTCTATTGATAGAGAAGTTATTAATAAATTTAAAAAAGCAAATAAAACAAAAACTTTATTAACAAAGGATAATTAATGGGATCAATATTCAATCCAAAAATTCCGTCTCCACCACCTCTGGTTATGCCAGAGACAAGTGATGTTCCTTCTTATGAAGATAAAGAAAGAGACAGACTTGCAGCTCAAGCTTTGGCGGATGCTGAAAAGAAAAGAAAAGGCAGACGATCAACTATTCTAACTGGCTCTGGTTTAAACACTATTGCTGATGAGAATATTCAAAAGAAAACTTTATTAGGAGCGTAAGATGGGAACTATTACACCTTACACAAAAGTTAAAAGTTTAAATGATCCAAGCTTAAAAAAAATAAAAGATTATGAACAAAGAACTGGAAAAAAATATTTAGGTTTTAGTTCGCCTTTTGCTGAGGACAGATTAGATGATCTTGCTCGAGCAAGACAAGGCTATACAAAATCTACTGGTCGAGATGATTTGAAAGATGTTACGACTACTGGAGCATACAAGAAATTTACTGCTGCACAAAAAGCTCAATATCGAGAAAGATACCCCACAGATTTTTTAGATAACAAACAATACAAACTAGGCAAAAAAACTTTATTAGGAGGATAACAATATGCCAGACAACTACAATAAAAAACCAAGAACTAGATCAATCAATCCGATGCAAGATGATTTTAGTTCTATGAAAACTGGAGCCGCTGGTCCAATTAAATCTGCATTCAAATTTGTTGAGAAAAAAGCAAATGAATTTGCAATCAAAGAAATTGCAAAGATGAACAGTAAAAAGATTGGCGATCAAATTTCAGCTTGGTCAAAAATAGGCGTGCCAGCAACAGCTTACGAAATTTATAAAGCTAATAAGAAAAAGGATTAATTATGGGTGGTTTTAGTCCAGTAGTAAATTTAGCTGAAAAAGTAGGTGCTGTAAAAAAATCAGCTGAGCAACCAAAAGTACCAGCTCAAATGAATAATTCAAATCAAACTGGTAATGATGGACCAACATCAGTTGAGATGAACCAAACAGCAGATAACATTTTAAAGAATAAAAGAAGAGGCAGATCTTCTACTATTTTAACTTTAGGTAGTAATGGATCTTCGCTTCCGACTTTAGGAAAAAAATCTTTATTAGGATGAGCTTAGTAGAAAACATTAATCGTAGAAGAAGATTAGGTATTTCAAGACCTAAATCTAAATCAACAGTAAGCAAGAAAGCTTACGCAGCTATGAAGCGTGGCTGGAAAAAGAAAAAATAAATAATGCAATCACAAGAATTTAGAAATTTAGCTAGGCAGCTAAAAGATAATCTGTCTAGGCTAATGGAAAAAAGATCTAACTGGGAGAGCCATTGGCAAGAAGTTGCTGATTATATGCTTCCTAGAAAAGCAGAAATAACTAAACAGAGAGCTGCTGGAGATAAAAGAAATATATCTATATTCGATGCAACTCCTATTCACGCCTTAGAATTGTTAGCAGCATCTTTACATGGAATGTTAACTTCATCGGCAAACCGATGGTTTTCATTAAGATTTAAAGAAACTGAATTAAACGACAGTGATGAAGCAAAAGAATGGTTAGAAGATGCAACGCAACGAATGTACGATGCCATCGCTAAATCTAATTTCCAACAAGAGATTTTTGAATGCTACCACGATCTAATTGCTTTTGGCACAGCGTGCCTAATGATCGAAGAAGATGATGAAGATGTTTTAAATTTTTCTGCAAGACACATAAAAGAAATTTATATCCAGGAAAATAAAAAAGGATATGTCGATACAATTTATCGTAAATTTAAAATGCCAGCTCAAGCAGTGCTTGATAAATTTGGTATGGAAAATGTTTCAAAAGAAGTTTTAAATTCTGCTAAGAAAAATCCATTTGACGAATTAACGATTATACATGTTGTAAGACCAAGATTGGAATTTGATCCTAAGAAAAAGGACAAAAAGAATATGCCTTTCCAATCTATTTATTATGAAGAAAGCACTGGTCATATAATTATGATCGGTGGCTTTAAAGAAAATCCTTATGTCATTCCAAGATATTTAAAAGCTTCAACAGAAATCTACGGCAGATCTCCAGGTATGAATGCTTTACCTGATGTTAAGGTACTTAATAAGATGGTGGAGAATAGTTTAAAGGCAGCTGCCAAACAAATCGATCCTCCTCTACTCATTCCTGATGATGGAATGTTAGCTCCAATCAGAATGTCTCCAGGTAGTATTAATTATTATCGAGCTGGCTCTCGAGATAGGATTGAGCCTTTAAATATTAATGCCAATACTTCTATAACTTTAAATTCTGAAAATCAAAGAAGAGAAGCTATTCTTAAAATGTTTCATGTTGATCAGTTAGTTATAACTGAAAACAGAAATATGACTGCGACTGAAGTCTTACAAAGACAAGAAGAAAAAATGAGAATACTAGGACCAGTCTTAGGAAGATTGCAGTCTGAATTATTATCTCCAATGATCATTAGAATTTTTAATATTATGCTTAGAAATAATTTATTTCAAATGGCACCAGCTATTTTAAGATCTCAAGAATTAAATATTGAATATGTTTCTCCAATTGCTCTAGCTCAAAAATCATCTGAGCTACAATCTATAATGAGAGGATTAGAATTATTTGGCTCAATGGCTCAAGCGATGCCAGTTATGGATTACATTGATGAGAACGGATTAATTAAACAACTGATTAATATTTTAGGATTACCAGCTAAGATGATTAAATCAGATGCTGAAGTCCAACAAATAAGAGAAGAAAGAGCTCAACAACAACAAATGCAAATGGAAATGCAACAACAACTTAATGAAAGTCAAGTTGCCAAGAATGCAGCACCACTAGCAAAAGTAGTTCAAAATGGATTTAAGCAATAAAGAAATTGAAAAAAGATTAAGTCAATTAAAAAAAGATTATAAAATTGTTTTCGGATCAGAAGAAGGCAAAAGAGTTTTAGATGACCTCTGCATTAGATGTCATGAGAGTTCGACAACTTTCAGTAAAGATAACAGTCACGAAACGGCTTATTTAGAAGGACAGCGATCAATCGCACTTTTTATAAAAGCTATGATCAAGTCAAAATAACCAATAGGTAAATTATGGAAAATCAGACAACTGAGCAACCAGCTCAATCTGAACAAACGACTGCTGTTGTTCAGAATACAGATGCAACGGCATCGACAAACCAGGAAGTAAATTTTAAAGATTTAATTCCACAAAGTTATAGAGAGGAAAAATCTCTGCAAAACTTTAACAATATGGAAGATCTCTTAAAGAGTTATCTTCATGCTCAAAAACTTGTAGGAGCGGATAAAATTCCAGTTCCTAACAAACACGCAACTGATGACGATTGGAAAGAAGTTTTCAAACGATTAGGTGCACCAGAAAAACCAGAAGATTATAAATATAACATTGATCAACTGGATCAAACTCAAGTTGCTGAATTTAATAAAACGGCTCATCAATTAGGTTTATTACCTAAACAAGCTGAAGGTTTAATTAAATTTTACAATGAGTTAAGTAACAATCAAGCTAGTTCTTTAGAACAGAGAGCAGCAGATGCTCAATTAAAAACTGAGACAGATTTAAAAAAAGAATTTGGTCCTCAGTATTCTAAAAGATTAGACCAAGCTAAACGATTAGCTGTTGGAACTTTAGGAGAGGAGTTTTTAGAAAACACAATCCTACAAGACGGCTCAAGGCTTGGAGATAATATTAATATTATTAAAGCTTTTTCAAACTTAGCTGACAAATTATCAGAAGATGAAATCATTAAAGGCGATACATCTGGCTATATGACAGCTAAAGAAATTGAAAAAGAAATTAACGAGCTAACTCAAGAAGGCTCAGCATATTGGAGTAAGACACATCCTAATCATGCTAAAGCTGTTCAAGAAGTTTTAAAATTAAGAGAACTACTTAATGGCTAGTGAAAAATTTACACCAGGCGGAATGATAACAGACATTGAAATTAAACTTGAATGTTTAAGATTGGCTGTTGAATTTGGTCCAGAGAATGATCGTAGAGATCCTCTGCCAATTGCTCAAAAATATTTCGATTGGTCTATACAATCTTCAAAGAGAAAACTTTGCGAATGCAAAACCTCTAAGAAAAAAGTCTAATTGCAGACTTTAAAGGCAAAGACGAGATCCGCATTAGCGGAAAATCAAATCGATTAAATCAATAATCAACCAATAACAAAAGGAGGTTTGACCATGTCAAATCAAATTACTACGGCTTTTGTTCAGCAATATTCAAACAATGTTGCTTTATTAAGCCAACAAAAAGGTAGTCTCCTTCGTGGAACTGTTGATGTTGAGAGTGTAATTGGAAAGCATTCCTACTTTGAACAAGTGGGATCTGTGACAGCTCAAAAGCGTGTTACTAGACATTCTGATACACCTCAAATCGACACTCCTCACGCTAGACGGAGAGTATCATTGGTAGATTACGAGTACGCTGATCTAATCGACAATCAAGATAAGATCAGAACTCTGATCGATCCAACATCATCATACGCTTTAGCTGCGGCTTATGCTTTAGGCAGAGCTCAAGATGATGAAATCATCGCTGCAATATCTGGAACTGCATACACTGGAGAAACTGGTTCAACATCAGTACCTCTTCCAGTCGCACAAAAGATAACTGAAGCGTCAACTGGAGGAATGACAATTGCTAAACTAAGACAAGCAAAAGAAATCTTAGACCTTGGCAATGTAGATCCTTCAATTCCGAGATTTATAGCTTTATCTCCTAAACAAGTTACAGACTTATTAGGAACTACTGAAGTTACAAGTTCGGATTTCAACACAATTAAAGCTTTAGCGAATGGAGAAATCAATTCGTTTTTAGGTTTTAATTTCATAGTCTCTAACAGACTATCTACATCATCAAGCAAAAGACTATGCTTAGCATGGGCTATGGATGGTGTGAAGATGGCGTTAGGTCAAGACATCATGACTAGAATTGATGAGAGATCTGACAAAGGCTATGCAACTCAAGTTTATGTATGTCAATCAATTGGTGCAACTCGAATGGAAGAATCGAAAGTTGTATCGATAGAGGCACACGAAGCGTAATAGGAGGAAATAATCATGGCTAGTGTAAAAGGTACAAATTTTACTAACGCTACTGCTGATCCAGTGGTTAACACTGATAGCAGCGAGTGGTCTGGTAAAGTAAGAGTGCAATACGATGTTTATGAAGCTTCTTCTTTAGCTTCTGGCTCTGACATTTCAGTTGCGAAATTACCAAAAGGTGCGAAAGTTTATGATGTAGTAATACATCATGGAGCTTTAGGATCTGGCGTAACTCTTGCAGTTGGCGACAGCTCAGATACAGACAGATACATTACAGCAACAGCTGCGGCTACTGCTGGAAAAGTAGTTATGTCTGAAGATGGTGCTATCGGTGGTGTTGCATACGAACAAACAGCAGAAACTGACATTTTAATTACAACTGGTGGCGGATCACCAGCTACTGGGACAATTAAGTGTATGGTTTTCTATGCTGTTGAGTAATCCATAAAATAAATGCCTGGCGGAGCAATTCGCCAGGTATCTCAATCAATTAATGTTTAAAAGTTTTGTAATTGTAGCGATAGTTTGTTCGCCTTACTTTGAATGTATGCAGTACGAACAAAAAGAAAAAAAGTTTTTTAGATCTTATGAAAAATGTATGGCTGAAAGTAAAATTATTGGCGATCAGATTTATAAGAATTTAGTTCAAATAGGAATTCCATTTAGATTAGAAATGAATTGTGAGGAAAATAAAAGATGGCAAGCGTAGTAGATATAGCAAATAGTGCATTAAACTTATTAGGTGCA
>Ga0070749_10003808_pt1 | contig 10047 bp, 16 predicted proteins | sample VirMetDEL_Nov_18_FD_75180 | JGI IMG/M metagenome (GOLD analysis project Ga0070749, IMG submission 75180) | Aqueous microbial communities from the Delaware River and Bay under freshwater to marine salinity gradient to study organic matter... | ecosystem: Environmental > Aquatic > Marine >...
GTGAACGCCACCACGGGTGTTGTAAGAAGTGCGGCGATAAATCCACCCGTCATGGGCTAATTCATCTTCACGGTTCTCATCGTCATCACGACCAACGGTGACGAAGTCTACGATTCCATTTTTAATACGAGCGAAGTGTGCCAAGTTGATTCTCCTTACTTAAACGGTTTGCCGGTGATCCAGCTTACTAACGAATAACGGGTTCCCTGCGTAACAGGCTTAACCTCATGCAAAACATAACTGGGGAACAAAGCAACAAAGCCTTGGTCCTTCTTCATCACTTCAGCCTTGTCACCCAGATACAAACACAAGTCACCGCCCTTGTAGTCTTCAGGTTCTGAGAGTTGCAAAGTGAAAGACAGTTTGCGGATCAGAGTGCCGGGTGCTGAGTCAATGTGCCGACCATACTTTCCACCGGGTGCTGAGTACTTAGTAAACTGAAAGCCCTCGGTTGCACCAAACAGATCGAACTGAAAGAACCTGCCGTTTAGATCCATGATGATGTCGGTCAAACGCCTGTATGCCCAGTCAAGATCGTCCGATGGGTAGAGCCATGCGATCTCCGACTTCCGCACCTTTTGTGCTTCTTCACCACGAGTCTTGGCTTGACGCTGAGTCCTGTCATTGCCGATCTCGATGATGCGCTCACACTCCTCCTTGGTAAATGCTTTTTCCCAGTAGGCCCATGAGTGAACGGGGTCGAGGTTGAAAGCCCAAGCAGGGTTTGGTGTCTGCCGCTCCTCTGGTGCGGAGTGCATGGGTATAACTTCTGCGGTGTTGTTCATGAGAATGTGACCGTTTCGTTAGTGGTTGTAGTTTCTGTGACTGTGTAGATGTTGTAACCAGCAACTGCTGTGGACAGGGTGTTAGTAACACCACCCGAGAATGTCGCCGTGCGAGTGTCAGGGATCTTGATGATAACTACGCCAGAGCCGCCTGCACCCCCTCCAGAATAAGAGTCATAGCCGCCACCGCCGCCACCACCTCGATTGGTCGTTCCGCTTCCTGCCGCTGGTCCACCTGATTGTTTTCCATTGCCTCCGACACTAGAGCCTCCCGTTCCTGCCGAGGAAGCACTACCGCCGCCGCCCCCACCAGAATAGAAAAGCGAGGAACCTGAAATCGATGACGAAGTTCCAGTACCGCCGTTTCCACCTGCCGCTGAAATATTTCCTCCAACCCCACCCGAACCACCGCCGCCTCCAGCATGATTAACACCATTTGTATTTGATCCCGACCCTCCATTACTACCTTGTGATGGACTTCTGTATGGTGAATTCCCTGTCCCGCCAACTACTTGTGCGGCGGTTCCTCCGCCATGAGACATACCGCCACCACCGCCTGAGCCTCCGGGCGAACCGGGTGAAGGTGAGGCAGTAGCGTTGTATCCGTTCCCGCCACCACCGCCAGTAGAAATGATGGATGCGAATTGTGAATCTGAACCACTTGGGCCAAGACCATTCGGGCCAGCACTACTAGCACCACCAGCACCAACAATTACTGGATAGGCCTGACCAACTGTTACTGGTAATGCAACAGTATTGTCTGAAGTTAAAAAGCCACCTGCGCCACCACCACCTGCAGCGACTGGCCCACCACCCCCTGCACCTCCACCTGCAACCACAAGGTACTCAGCAAGGAAAGCGTTGGGGTAGAACGTCACTGTCTCAGCAGTTGTCGTGGTCTCCTGAACCTCATAAATGTTGTAGCCAGACACAGAGTAAGCACGGGCCATAACACCACTTGAGAACTCTGCGGCAACATAATCGGGTACTCGGAGAACTACGACACCAGAGCCGCCGTTACCGCCATCTGCTAGGTTTCCTCCATCTGATCCACCGCCGCCACCACCACTACCTGTTAACGATGTGGCGTTGGTTCCAACAGCACCGTTTGCACCGCCGGCACCACCACCACCGGCACCGCCAGTGCCTGCTGGATTTGAATAATAAACACCGCCACCACCGCCACCCGCCCGTTGGGTAGAAGATCCAGTGATGTCTGAGTAAACACCAGCACCGCCATTACCGCCTGAATTGCTCGTTCCATCTAAGCCTATTGCGTTTGCACCGCCGCCGCCGCCTTTGCCGTAGTCGGATGACCCAAATCCAACACCACCAGCATAACCTTGACTCGTAGTGCCACTGCCATTTCCAGTTGTTGCAGCCGAGCCACCACCAGACCCGCCGGTTGACGCTGTAGAAACAAACCCAGCACACCCACCTCGGCCACCGCCAATGGAAGTAACTGTTGAAAAAACAGAGTTACTACCACTCCCAGAGTCAGTAGACCCAAATACACCTTTATTGCCGCCAGCACCTACTGTGACTGTGTAAGCAACACCCGTTGTAATTGTCAGAGCAGATTCAATCGCACCGCCGCCGCCAGAAAGTTTAGGTAAAGGGGTAGGGCCAGACGATGTGTAGTTGGTACGGTAACCACCTGCACCGCCGCCACCACCTAAAGCACCACCCCCACCACCACCAGCGATGACGAGGTACTCTAGTGGGACAGAGACAGTGGGCCAGTCACCGCCGAGCAAAGCCTTAGTTATTTCGTTTAGGCTCCAGATACCCGAAGCCGACGATTGGGTTGGGTATGCCATTAGCTAATCTCCTCCCAAGAGCAGGTCACCACGATCTTGTTCGCAGTCCCCGCCGTGGCACCAATTGACCGATCTTCAAGCAGGTAGAACGATGTGTTCTTGTCGATAATCACCACCGAGGAATCCGCAGGAACCGTGATCGTTGACGCTATCGCCGTACCGGTTCCACCAAGGTCATCTTCAGGAAAGATCTTGATTGTGATGTCGTAGTTGTTGGAACCATCCACGTTAGCGGCGATGATTGAGTTCACCTTAAAAACCCTGTTAGGGGTTGATGTTTGATTGTTGATTAACGCCGTGGCAAACGGATCTGCCGTTGACGTAATCAGGTTGCTTGAGGTGTTACCGTAGATTGCGGTGACGTTAACAATATTTGGGTTAGCCATAATTTTTCCTTATCCAAAAACAATAGCCATGGCGATGGCCTTACCTGTTGTGATTCCGCCTGTTTGGGTAATACCTGCTTGAACATAGATATGCCAAGTCGTCCCATCATAAATAAAGGTTATTGAAACACCTCCAATATCACAGGTAAGATTTTCTCCTACCCCCTCAATCGTAGAACCATTTCTTCCGATTGTAAGATTGTTTGTGCCCCAATCAGCACCGTCTGCCACTACAACAACATCGCCAACAGAGGGAGTAGCAGGTAAAGTTAAGGTCCATGAACCGCCTGAGGTATCAGCAATAATGCCTTCATCAGGTGCGGCTGTGTAGTTTGCGGTCTTTCTGGTGTAGATAATTCCACCACCACCACCAGACTGTTCAGCCCATGAAAGCTGACCAGAACCATTTGTCTTTAGCACATAATCCGCAGTGCCATCAGATTGAGGCCAATTTAACCCATCTAAAACAAGATTACCCGTTCCGTCGGGCGTGAGGTTTAAATCACCGTTTGTGTCGGTTGACGAGATGGTGTTGCCATTGATGTTGATATTGTCAATCTGGGCTTCGGTAACTGCACTGTTCGTGCCCAATGTCACGGCATCAATTGAGCCGCCGTTAATGTCCGTCGTGGTTAAAACACTGGAAGCAACCGTAAGAATTGACCCATCGAAAGCTAAGTTGGCTGAGTCTGTTAACTCACCACCCGTTGTGGCATAAGGCACTCGGCCCGATGTCAAAGCCGTATCTGTAACGGAGGTAAATTTACCTGTTGAAGCGGAGTTTGCTCCGATTGCTGTGCCGTCAATCTCACCTGCGGCAATATCTACTTTAGAGATATTAACTTCACCTGTACCGTCAGGTGTGAGATCAATGTTGCCATTAATACCATCTTCAATCGTGATCGTGCCAGAGTTTGTTCCGGCGTTGGTATTAAGAATTAGATCGCCCGTACCGTTAGTGGTTATCGTAGCGTTGGCATTGTTATCACCGACTCGGACCGTATCAGCATCTAAGTTAATGTTGCCCGTACCGTCTGCCGCAAGAGTGATGTCTCCATTCGTATCAGTGGAGGAGATCGTGTTGCCATTGATATTGATGTTGTCAATCTGGGCCTCAGTCACAGCCGAGTTCGTACCCAGCGTTACACCGTCAATCGCCCCACCATTAATATCAACCAAGGCGAGGTAGGCGGTCCCATCAACATAAAGATCTTTCCACGAGGCTCCTGAGGAACCCAAGTCGTAAGTGTTATCTGCCGAGGGCAACATCGTCGAAGCGATGTCTGCATTAAAGGTTACCGTGTCTGAAGCACTATCACCCAGCGTTGTATTGCCATCAACTGTTAAGTTGCCAGAAATATGTCCGTTAACGATAGTCGTTACGCAAGCCTCAACATTGGTGCCATCACAAAACAAGAAGGCAATATCACCATTAGGTACTGCAACACCTGAACCACCGGATGTTTTAAGAGTAACTTGTTGTCCAGAGATGTTCTTTAAGACGTAAAGCTTGCTTGCGGCTGGGCAAATAATTTCAGCCGCCGCAGAGGGGTTACCCGCACCATCATCGTCAGCCACCAAAATAGCGCAACGAGATTCTGAAGTTGTACCGTCAGCACTGGTCAGTGTGTGGGCGTTTGCCGTCCAAGAATTAATTGTTGCAAGCCCAGCAATGGCTTGCTCGACCATCGATGTGATGTTGTCATTAACAACGTCGCCCCACGTCCCCGATAATTCGCCAGTAACCGGGAGGGCTAGTTTTAATATGGATGTGTATTGAGTTGCCATTTATTCACCTTTATGCCGCTATTGGTTCCCAATTTGGCGAATTTGCATCGTTGACGGGAGTCCACCCGGGATTCTGTGCGTCACTGATATTTTGCCAGTTAGGATCTTGATTGTCATCTATTGCGCCCCATACAAATACGTTGCCCACAACGGCGGTCGTTGAGACTCCCGTGACGCTAACTTCTGCTCCAGCCGCCGCCACAACCGTGCCAACCCGCCCCCGACCTTGGACTCCAACAACCAAAATTGACGAACTGCTTGCAATCGTGACTGTTCCAACAGCCCCCGTAGCTTCAAGCCCTGTAACGTCAACGTCTGCCTCACCTGTTGTGGTAACCGTGCCCACTCGACCAATTGCAGAAACGCCCGTTGTTTGTACGACAGCACTGCCTGTAACTGTAACTGACCCAACTGCACTTGTTGCTTCAAGGCCCGTAACATCAACATCGGCTCCAGCCGCCGCTGTTGCGGTACCAACTTCGCCTGTACCTTCAACGCCTGTAACCTCAACATTGGCTTCAGTGACAAACGAAACCGTGCCAACAGCACCTGTGGCTTCAAGTCCTGTAACGTCAACATCTGCTCCAGCCGTAACATTAACAGTACCAACGGCGCCCGTGCCTTCAACGCCTGTAACCTCAACATCTGCATTACTTGCGACATCAACGGAGCCAACTTCGCCGGTTGCTTCAACGCCTGTGACACTAACTTCTGCGCTACCTGTGGCTTCAGCCACTCCAACGTAAGCAATCGCTTGAACGCCGGTAACGGTAATATTTGCGTCACCCGTGACGGCAACAGACCCAACGGCTCCTGTCGCTGGGATGTCAAGGCCAAGACTCTCGCCCCAAGGATCGTCGCCCCAAGCGACTCCCGTTGCACCCCAGCCTTGGTAGGCAACACGAGCATCTGCCACATTTTATTCCTATTAAGCAATACGAATGATTGCTGAAGAAGCGTCTGCGGTCGGAAAGATGATCGTGAATGTGCCGTTTGTGGAGGACTTCGCCCCACCAAAATCTAGGACACAAACAGCAGGGTTGGTATACGTATGGGTCGGTGTGCTGTTATAAATAAGCGCACCGTAGGCTGTAATCGTTGCTGAGGTAAAGCTCAGATCAGCAAAATCAGTAAATGCCGTTGTACCCGACGTTGTTGGATTGACGTTTGTTAAAGATCCACCGCCAGCGGCGTATGTACCCGAATCACCTACCTCATCCGTTACAGTGTAAGCGGTTGCGGCGGCAGTAAACGTTGCATTGTTATCGTAAAGCGCAAGCTTAAACGTATCGCCTGACGAATTACGAAAGTCGTGAACGCCTTCAAGTAGCTGTTGCTTAAAGCTTGTGCAAAGAAAATTTCCGGTAAAAGCCATTTTATTTCTCCAAAAGGGTTACGAGATCAGGATACCCCGCTTCTCGTAAACGGTTTGCAAGTGTGACTCGATCTTGAGCCACTGCCTCTCTAAGGTAATGAGCCACCACAAGTTCAATATGCTTTTTAAAAGCATGGGCTTGCTCTCGTACAACTGGGTGAGATTGCTCACCAATAGAGATAATTTTATCCGCAACCCTTTGGGCGAGTTCTTCAGGCGTAAATCCACGATTTTCCGTGGTTGCTACTTGAATTTTATCTAAATATGCCAGCATTTACGACACCTTTGTCCTTGGCTGACCACTGCGATACATGTCTTGACGCAGTTTGCCATCGCTCAAGTTCTTCAACAGAGTGATGGACTGGAGATACAACTTCTCATAATTAGCGATGGTGTCAGGCTCACCCTTCATAAAACGAACGGCCTCAATCAAAGCACCGTTAAGAAGGGCTGAATCAAACTCATCACCAAGCCACGTCGTACCCGCCGTCACGATGGACTCGGGGTAAGCACTGTAGTGGATCTCAACGGTATAGGCGTCATCCGGTGTAGGCCCAAGAATAAACGTGTCTTTATCAAAAATAGCGTAGTGCTGGGGCCGACCTTCAGAAACCGCTGAAGGATAAGCTTCACGAATAAAATTAACGTCTTTGTTAAGTAAATAGTGATATGTGCCGTTGTCCTCTACTGCTAACGAATAGACGTAAAGCCAATCCGCAGGAGTAGCAAGGTATTGATTAGACGTTGTCAACACACCCGTGTCATTAAAACGCTGTGCGGGCAGGTCAACAGACGAATAAATCTTCTGTTCCGCTTGCTGAGTAAACATCGCAAGCTGGTCATCTGTGAACTCATTCTCACAGATGTCTTGGATGTTGATCTTAAGCGAGGCGTAATTCACTTTTTATCCCAGTTTTTTAGAAGACTTTGTGCCCTTCGTAGCCGCACCCGTACCACGAGTCTTAACAGTTTGCGTATTGGGTACATTGTTGGGGTATCCAGCCGTGTTGGGTACAGGTACTTTTTGAGGTTGTTTATATTGCATCACAAAACTCCTAAGAAATTGTTACAGTTACACTCCCGACACCACCTTGTGCTTCCAAGTTATCAGGTACAGGTAGTCTTAACACGTTATTGAATCCTACAGGATTCCAGCCCCATTGAATATCCCTAGAGGGCGATCCGGGGTAGGCTGTTAAGTCAGGTCGAGGATTACGAATGGCCTGTGGATCCTCAACGGGGTACATCCCCTGCATGTTTTGTGGCTGGTCGGGTTCCCAACACTGCGGGCAGACCAGAATATTGGTCACTTTGGTGCGTATAACCAAGGGTTTCAGACGCTTTAACAGGTAACGCTGACCGCAACGATCACATTCCGAGATCGCCTTATGCCCAGCGGTAAACCGATTTGTCATGATATGTTGCCAATTCTAGGAACAAAACGGTCAGAAGCCTTCTCCCGGTCCTCACCCGCCGCTAAATTGAACTGTTCGTCGTAAATAGCTTTAAGCATTTGGATCCGTTCAGCCAATTCGGGCACTTTCATGGCGATGTAGTACGCCAGACCTGCCACCAAACAGGGGTAAAAACGGAAGTTCATATCGGCAGTTTCAACGCCAGAACCTGCGTTTTGAATGCGCCTCATACGCCAGTACACCAAAGTGTAGGGCTGTGAATCGTCCGGTACAGGCCACAGTGTGACTGTTGGTGCATCTCGTAGCCTTTGAACCCAAAGCTGAATGGGTCGCCCCGTAGAAGTCTTTGTAGGAATCGTGGCATAGGTAGAAACACTAATACGAGATATAGCAAGATCTTGCTGATTACTACCTGTCCCGGTACGTATAACATGTTCAAGAAGGTCGATAGTGTCTTCTGGTAACGTGTATGTGGATGTTCCTGCTGTCAGTACCTGAGCGCCTTGCTCAACGGTCCAAAGATTAATACCCCGGTTAGCCCACTCAATTGTTAACAAGTTCATGGACCGCCTTGCGGTTCGCAGATCGTAGCCTGAACGCATCTCACGCCCAGCACGCTCCCACGCCTCTTCGGCGATCTCAGTGAACTCCATGTTGAAGTTGGCAACGCCAGAAGTGGTCACTTCTTAAATCCTTTTAAAGTTTGAGCCAGACGTGCCCGTTGTCCCATCTTGCCGGGTTTTTTAGCGGCGGCGGCAAGTTTCTTTGCCGGGATAGGCTCACCTTTTTTCGCACCAAGAGAACTTCGCAAGGCCCCGGGCTTTTTAATCGCCTTTTGGATCCACTTAGAAGTTGAACCGCCTTTTTTCATACCCACGCCACGACCCTTGAGGATGTCAGCTTTAGTTACTTCACCATCACCGGTCAAATCAGGAAACTTTTTAGCCATAGTTACACCATCCTTCCTTTAGTGCGCCCCTTGGTAATACATCCATCACCACGACGCTTGGGAGCCGTTTTCTTAGCCTTTACGACGCCACCTTTTTTCATACCTCGGGTTTCTCGACGCTCTTCATCAGCCGCTTCTTTGGCTTCTTGCTCTGCGTAGTCCACGTATTTTTTAGGTACAGGCCCGTCACCCTCCATAACGTAGTCCCTAATAAAATTGCGCCTAGCTGTTCTAGGGATAGGTCTTTCTGTAGAACCGGGCTTAGGGTTGTTGTATTTAGAAGGCAGGTTTACTTCTAACTCTGCATCTTCAAGCATTTCAGCCTTGGTCATACCTTTTTTCTTGTCACTACTCATGTTCTATGCCTCGCTGTTTTCTTTGCAATTCGCTTTGGTTGTTTAACAAACTGCTTACCCTGAGCTTTACCAGCCCGTTTTGCCCTTGTAGTAGCCGCATACTCGGAGGGAGATAACGACTTAATGGCTGATTCTGGTAAATAGCGTTCACCAGTAGCATTCGGCCCTTGAGTGGAGGGCTTTCCACTCTTAGTCCTCCACTTTTGTTTCGTCCAGTCTTTCAGACTCTTCTGCGGCTTTTTTAACGGCATCTCGTTCCATCCTCCGAACCTGTCGACACACCTCAGCGTTAAATAAAATCCAATCAAATACGTTACCGTCTCTTGAGGGTTCGTATTTCATACGACTAAGACTTGTACCCGCCGCCCTCTTTCTTATAACGCTGGGCAAGGAGTTGTGCTTTTCTGGCTGACCATTGACCGGGATTTCCACCTTTACCCCCTGCTTTTATCTGTTCAAAAAGACGCTTGCGCATACCCGGTTTGGTGTAGACACCCGCTTCGTTAACACGAGACTTCACCTTGCCACCAGACTTCATGCCGATGGCATCTAGTATTTTAGGGTTTACATCCCCCATACCTCGTGAATAACGCATTAGCACATTTTGCCTTTGGTTTTACCCTTTTTGGCGCAACCATCAATCTTGCCGCCCTTTTTGTAGGTCATACCACCACCCATCATTTTTTTAGGACCACAGGCCATACCACCTTTTTCATACTTCATCACACTACCTCCTTTTTTGTATGGTCCCATGGGGGGTGCGCCTTCTTCAGCTTCATAACGTTTTACAGGCTCGGGGATTCTACGCATCATTTCCTTACCCATTTTTTCTTCATCACGGGCACCTTTAGCCATTGTGGTAGAAATTTTAGATAAGAAATCTTTCTGCTCTTCCATACCCCGACGGGTGAGCTTGCGTGCGTTCTCAATCTTCTTGCGTTGCGCATCGGTGGGTTTTTTGTACATCGGGCTTTGCTTTTCAGCCATCTCTATCTCCTAGCCCCAAGGGCGTCAATTTTCTTCTCAAGCCGCTCAAAGCCGCTGTCAAAGTGTTCACGAATTTTATCTAAGTCAGCCCTTACTTCGGCGCGAGTAATGTGGTCACGGGCAACTTCCTCCCGAGTCTTATTCAGAAGGATGCCGAGACGTTGGATCTCGTCAAATTTGCCTTTA
>Ga0070749_10003809_pt1 | contig 10046 bp, 15 predicted proteins | sample VirMetDEL_Nov_18_FD_75180 | JGI IMG/M metagenome (GOLD analysis project Ga0070749, IMG submission 75180) | Aqueous microbial communities from the Delaware River and Bay under freshwater to marine salinity gradient to study organic matter... | ecosystem: Environmental > Aquatic > Marine >...
GTCCGTTCATCGCCCGTGTGACCTACGGGACCCAGCAACGCCGGGACGGGAATGGCTACTACCTCGAGGTCACGAACTGCCTGCCGCTCGACGAGGCGACAACCCAGAAGCTTCGGGCGGCGAACTACCAGGCGGGGACACAGGCCAACATCTGCGTCGAGAAACCGGCTCCGCGCGGCGGCGGCCAAGGCGGAAACAGCAACAGTGAGCCACCGACCGACGACCGACCACATCCCGCAGACATGCAAGGCGGCGGCTACCCGGACGACCACTACTACTAGGGGCAGGTCAATGAACAAGAAACATCCACGGCCGCCCCTCCATCCCGCCCAGGTTCGTCGGGTGACTACGCCCGGTGGGAGGGTCCGATTTCAGGCCTCGTTTCCCGGTGCCCCTCTCCGCAAGAGCGCGTGGTCGGCCTGCTGCGACTACCGCAGATCGGTGGGTGAACTGTGACCACCGCAGTCAAACACAGGACCGACGATGAATGGGTCGCCGCGATCGGCATCATCTACCACGACCCCGCCGAGGTGCTGCGCGAGGCGATCGCCGTCGACATGGGCGCGGGCCACAGCAAGGGCACGATCGAGATCGACTGGTGCTCGCCAGAGCTTCCAGCCGACGACGAGTTCCCGGTGTGCTCGATCGAGATCCCGTGGCCGTCGAAGCGCGACTGGCCGGGCGTCAATGCCGAGGTCTCGCTGGTCTCTGTGACCTCGAGGAGGGCCCGCCGGCAGGTGACGCCGCGGCGGTGGGTGGAGTGGTGGGAGTGCAAGGCGGTTTTCGGATGGGAGGTCTACGATGGGCGCGACTAGGCCGACCATAGCCATCGACAACCGCGAGGTGACGCTCACATTCGCCGAGCTCGCCGAGCTGCGCGAGGAGGCAAACGCACAACGGGCGCGTGCAGACGAGCTCGACCGGCGTCTCGCCGCGCTGCGCGACCAGGCCGCGATCTACCGGCTGATCTCGTATCTGCACCACAAGTCTGAGCAGGCGAAGCGCCACAACCAGGCAGGCTGGCGCGAGGCAATCACCGAGGCGCGGATATTCGCCGCGTCTCTCGAGGAACACGCCGCGTTGTAGCGGCAGGAGGAAGCAACGTGTCACGCATCACTCGTCTAGAGGTCCATGATTTCAAGCGCATCGAGTGCGCCATGCTCGAGCCCAACGGCTCGCTTGTCCAGATCGCCGGCAACAACGGGCATGGCAAGTCAAGTGTCCTTGACGCCATCCAGGCCGCACTGGGCGGGAAGCGAGCGCTCCCAGCGGATCCGATTCGGCATGGCGCTCGGAAGGCGGACATCGTCCTGGAGACGGACGACTTCAAGATTCTGCGCACATTCTCGCCGACCGGAACGCGTCTCGAGGTGTGGGGACCGCAAGGCAAGGTGAAGAGCCCGCAAGCGGTCCTGGACGGACTGACGAAGTCGCTGACGTTCGACCCGCTTGCGTTCGAGCGCATGGACGCGAAGGCCCAGGCCGAAACGCTGCGCGAGTTGGCTGGCCTCGACACGTCTGTGGAAGAGATCGAGCTCGCCCGCGCCTTCGATGCACGCCGCGACGTGAATCGAGAGGTCAAGCGACTCGAGGCGAAGGCCGGCGGTCCAGCGCCGCACCCCGACGCGCCGCATGCTGAGACCCCCGTCTCCGAGCTCATGGCCAAGCTCGACGAGGCCCAGCGCGTGCACTCCACATACAAGGAGGCGGAACAGTCAGTTCAAAACTTGCGTTGGAAACTCAACACAGATCGCGGATCGCTGATGTCGATGGAGCGCGAGTTGAAGGAGCTCGCCGAGAGAATCGAGCGGGCCCGAGAGGACATCGAAGAACGCGAGAATCATCTGGCCGAGGAGGAAAAGACGGTAGCGGAGTCGGCGAAAGACCTCCCCGACATCGACGCCATCCGAGCAAAGATCGGATGCGCGGACGAGGTGAACGCGAAGGTTCGCGCCAACGCAAGACACGCTGCCCTGGTCGCCGAGTTGACCGATACCCGCGCGGAGGCCGACAAACTGACTTCGGCCATCGAGACCCTGCGCGGAAATATCGCCCGCAAGATCGAGGCTGCCAACTTCCCGATCGAAGGACTCGCGGTCACGGATGATGGTGTCGAGTTTCGCGGCGTCCCATTCGCTCAGGCCAGCGGCGCGGAACGACTGCGTGTGTCCGCCGCGATCGGTCTCGCTCTGAACCCACGCCTTCGCATCCTACTGATCCGGGACGGCTCGCTGCTCGACGAGACCTCGCTGGCCTCGCTCGATGCCTTCGCCGAAGAAAACGACTGCCAGATCTTTCTCGAGGTGGTGGGCGATCGGCCGGGCGCGGCAATCGTCATGGAGGACGGGCGCGCAAAACAACGCGGCAAGGAGGTGACCGCCGCCTAGGGGACAGCCTGCGCAGGAATCGGAAAGGACGAAACAAATAGTCCACCGGGGTTCGACTCCCCGGGTCCCCGCCACAAAGCCAAGGAGAACACCGCATGCGAATCATCCTGTCACTACTACTGTCCACCGCCCCATTGCCATCCCGCGCGGCGTCGGTCGTCCCCACGTTGCTCGACTGGAAAACGATCCCGGCGAGCAAGCAAGCCGGCAAACCTCGACAGTGGCGAGCGTGCCGCGAGGCGGCCGGTGGTTGCGCGGCCTACCTGCGCGAGATCGTCGACTACATCGAGGCGATCGCAGAGGAGCACGGGCTAGACCCTCTGATCCTCGTCTCGATGGCGTGGCACGAGTCGCGGCTCAACGCGTTCGCCGAGGGGTCAGTGGGTGAGCGCGGCGTGCTGCAGATTCACCCAAGCAACGCAAAGGGGCTCGCGTTCTTCGAGGGCGGGACGAAAGGCGAGCGCTATCGGGCGGCGTGTCATGACGAACTAGGCGCGTGCCAGTACGAGGTAATCGAGCGCGCGGCCGAGATCCTTGCGCGTGCGATCGAGAGGTGCGACGGGAACGTCGGCTCTGGACTGAGCGCCTACAATACCGGCCGCTGCATCTCCGAGCGAGGCGCGGCCTACTCGGTCAAGGTCCAGCGGACGCGCGACGAGCTCGCCTCGAGTTCGATGGGGGCGGCGTGATGGGTTCTGACCTTCCCTGGATCTGCCCACCGGCCCGCAAGGCGATGATCCGCCGCGGGATCTCCGAGGAAGCCGTAGAGGCTGCGATCTCGTGGGGGACCGACAAGGCACAGGACCGCGGGCGCGTGGCCTACGTGGTCGACGGGCACGCGATCAGGCGCGCGAGCTTTGACGGCGTCGACATCGAGGCGCACAGGGGCGTCGAGGTCACGCTGGGCGACGACGGCGACGTGCTGGCGGTCTACAGGCACACGGGCAACGGGGGGCGAGGTGCAGCGCCATGATGCCACCCGCCCTTCTGATCGCCATCGACCCGGCCTTGCGCTGCGGCCTTGCGACGTTCCGCGACGGGGCCTTTGTCCAGGCGCACGTATGGGACCTCGCCAAAGCCGACGCGCGCCCCGGATACCGCTATCGCAGGCTCCGAGACCTACTTGCGGGGTTGTTCGCCTCGGCGATCGCAAAGGGCATCGAGACGCGTGGGATCCTGGTCGCCTACGAGCGCGCGACCTTCCGCGGGTCATCGATCGAGGCGGCGATCTCGAAAGGCGGCTACTACGCAACGATCCTGAGCGTTTGCGAGGATCATCGCGTGCGCGTCGAGAGCTACGCGCCGAGCACGGTCAAGAAGACCGCGACGGGTAGCGGTCGCGCCGACAAGGACGCGGTGATCCGCGCGGTATCCGAGCGGTTCGGCCTTGGCGACATCGACGACAACACAGCCGACGCGATCGCGGTTGGCCTGACTGCACTGCGCAACTACGCGCCGAACTGACGAGAGGAACAGAGATGACGAAGAAAGCACCCAAGAAGAAACAGACGAGAGGAACAGAGATGACGAAGAAAGCACCCAAGAAGAAACAGACGGACCACGCGCACCCCTCGACGGCCGTGGAGGTCGACTTGCCCACGGGATACCGCGGCAAGCTCGAACCTGCGGCCGACGGACACGGCTTCATCGGGAGGGTCTACAAGGCCGAGGAAGACAAGAAAGGCAAGCAGACCTGGCGGGTCAAGCTGTACGAGACGAAGCCCTGCCAGGAACACCAGGCGGCCGAGGCGACGATCCGGAAATGGGTCACGGACTACGAGGCCCATCTGGCGGCGCGAGAAGCTCTCAAGGCCAAGCTGCGCGGAGAAGCCCTGCCACGCCTGGAGACAATCGAAAACCGCATCGCGGCCATCCGAGCGGACAAGTCCGAGCTGTCGAGCCAGATCAAGACGCTCGAGAAGGAGCGCGGCGAGATCATTCGCGAGGCGAACCACCCCCAGCTCGACTTTCTCTTCGAGGGCCTGGAGGCCAAGGAGAAGAAGGGCGAGAAGTCCAAGAAGGACAAGGGAGCGGACGGTGCTGTCGCCACGCTGCCTGTCGACTGGGAGGGGCTGAAAGCCGCGGACGCGATCGACGCCATCGCGGCGTGCTCCGACCTCGAGACCCTCCAGACGTGGGGCGACATCGAGGACGCCCGCAAGAAGCCTCGCCCGTCCGTCCTCGACGCCATCGACGAGAGGTGCATCGACCTCCGGGCGGCGGCGCCCCACCCAGGCATCGACCCGTCGAAGGTCCAGTGGCCCGAGGACCAGCAGAGCGCCACCTAGCCCCAATCACCCCCCCACCCACCCTGCCCCGGCTCTCACCCTCCCATGCGCCGACACTGGATCAAGCTCTGGAGCTCCTGGTACTCGAGTCCGAGTCACGAGTTCCTGCCCCCCGAGCCCCTGCATACGGGCCCGAGGCTGCTGCTGATCGCAGACAAGGATCCGGACTGGCGAGAGACCGGCAGAGGTCGTCTCCTCCACCCATCGGGGCGTTTCCTGCGAGCGCGCGAGCTCGCCGTCACGCTTCGGTGGCCCCTGGAGATCATGGAGACGGTCCTCGCGGAACTGGTGGCGTGCGGGACTTTGGAGCGCGAGGCCGACGGCTGGACGTTCCCCAACTACCGCGACTTCCAGGTGGACCCCCGCTCGGTGAAGAGGGCCGAGCGCAGGGTCAAGTCGATGTCCGCGGACAACGATGCGGACACGCCCCCGGACAGTCCCCCGGACAAATGCTGGGACACCCGGGCGGACAAATGGGCGGACAAGGGGGCGGACAATCCCCCGGACTGTCCGCCCCCAGAAGGACAGAAGACAGACGATAGAAGACAGAAGACAGAGAGAACAGAGGGGGGGACGCGCGCGTGCGCGACTCCTGCCCCACCCGCCCCACACGAGGCGATCGAACGCGAGCGAGCCGATGTCTTCGCCGCGATGCGGGCGGCACTCCCGCTGTTCGGCGCCTACGGCAATCGGCTCGAACACGCCGTCGAGCGGTGCATCGAGGGCAGACACGACCCGGGGGCCGGCACCTGCGAGCCAGACGAGGCGGCGCGGTGCGTCGCCGCCTTCGAGTCAGACACGGCGACGAGGCACTGCCGGCTCGTAGACCTGTTTTCGCGGCGGTCCTGGCCCGAGACGCAGCGGCGCTACCTCGGGCGCACTGTCGAGCCGCCTTCGGCCCCTGGGACGGTGCGCGGCTACTCGCCCGTCGAGGGCGACGAGGAGCACAGGCGAGCGTGGCGAGAGTTCACGGGGGGGTCCGATGCTGCCTGACCGCCAGATCGGGATCATGCCCTACGCATCCCGCACGGGCACTCGACGAAACCTTGCCGCCCTTCGAGAGCACGGATTCGCCCTTCTCATCTCCGCGACCGGGTGCCACCGCGACGAAGGGTTCGAGACGATCGGGCTCGACAACGGTGCGTGGACAGCATTCCAGTCTGGCCAGTCATGGGACGAGGTTTCGTTCCTCGAACTCGTCGAGGAGTTCGGCCACAAGGCACAATGGGTGGTCGTGCCCGATGTCGTCGCTGACAGGGATCAGACGCTGGAGAGCACGGAGCGATGGCTGCCCAGGCTTAGGGGTGTTGCTCGTCGCCGACTGGTCGCCGTTCAAGACGGGATGACACCTGAAGACGTACAACACTGGATATCTCCCGATGTGGGGATCTTCGTTGGCGGATCAACTGATTTCAAGTGGGCGACGCTCGAGACATGGGCGGAACTCGCACGGGAGCGCGGGGCCTATCTGCACGTCGGCAGGGTCAACACGATCCGCGGCATCAGCCGATGCACGTGCGTGGGTGCGGATAGCTTCGACGGCACTAGCGCGACGATGTTTTCCGTCAACGCCCGGAAGTTGGGCAGGTTCGCAAGGCAAGGAGCACTGCAATGGAGATCATGAGGAGCATCACATTCGAGGCCGGACACCACCTACCGCACCTTCCGGAAGGCCACAAGTGTCGGAAGATGCACGGTCACACGTACAAGGTAGACGTATGGGTAGAGGGGCCGATCGTCCCGTCTCTGTGTTGGGTGATGGACTTCGCCCAACTCGACACGGCGCTTTCGGTAATCCGAGAGAAACTCGATCACCAAGTACTCAACGAGATCGAACACCTTGAAATCCCGACCGCGGAGAATCTTGCGATCTGGATATACGGAGCCCTTCAAACATTCGTCATGCCCGAGGGGTGCAAGTTCGTCTGCATCTGGATTCACGAGGGTGCTCACGGCGTTGTCAGGTTTGCGCCATAGGGAACCGATGCAGCCCGAACTTGACTACCTCGACCCATGGCACGACTGCGGCGACCGACCGCCAGAGTCGCTCGTGGGCCCTGGGTCATGGACGGGCGCCGGAACGCTCGTGGGCTGCTCAGGCGCCATCGAGGACCGCTGCGGCGTGCCCGAGGACGCCGCGATCCAGATCTCGCTTGACCCGCGCCAGCGCCGCTCCTTGGGCTGGGAGTGGGCGGACACGGCTGAGATCGATCTCGAGGAGGACGTAACTCGATGCTGATCGGTAGTCTGTTTTCCGGAATAGGCGGGCTCGATCTTGGAATCGAGCGCGCCACTGGTGGGCGTGTGATCTGGCAAGCGGAGCGCGATCCGTTCGCTCGCCGAGTGCTAGCGAAGAACTGGCCGGGAGTTAGGTGCTATGGCGACGTTCGACAAATCGACGAAAGAGCGGAGCGACCCGACATCATCTGCGGAGGTTTCCCCTGCCAGGATATTTCAAACGCCGGAAAGCGAGAGGGGATCGAAGGTCGACGATCTGGGCTGTGGTGCGAGTTCGCTAGGATCATCCGTGCTCTGCAGCCTCGATTTGTGTTCGTCGAGAATGTTGCAGCCTTGCGGAGACGAGGGCTCGATCGCGTCTTATCCGACCTTGCCGCGTGCGGGTTCAATGCGGAATGGGACACTCTCGGAGCGTGTTGCGTTGGCGCACCGCACCGGCGCGAGCGCCTGTTCGTACTCGGGCATTCACAAAAGCGAGTTTCCAACACCGACGGCGAGTTCCTACGGATCGAGCGGGAACGGAAACGGAGACAACGTCAAAAGTCGAGGTCGGCCGAGTCTCGAGGCGACGGCGATTACCGGGAGGTGGCCGACGCCTACTGCTGGCGACGCGAAAGCGTCGGGGAGCAGGAACAAGCCGGGATCGAAGGCGCACGCGGGTGTGAGCCTCACAGACGCCGTTACTACGGGGAGCAGTGCGACGGGCCGCGCGCGCTCAGCTGGGAAGCTGAACCCAGCGTGGGTCGAGTGGCTAATGGGGTTCCCGATCGGATGGACCGCCTTCGATGCCTTGGAAATGCCGTTGTTCCTAAACAGGCGGCGCTAGCGTGGGGAGTATTGATTAGTCGAGTGTGCAAAGAGGAGGACGTATGATCGTGAACGGACGCACATGGGACCCAGACCGAGACCTGAAAGCGCTGCTCGAGCGGGCCATGGCCGCGAATCGTGCGGCCATCGAGGAGCACGGAGAACCCGAGGACGCGCCGAAAGAGCCGGCTAGGCGACCACTGACCCGGGCAGAGCTGATCGCGCGCGGTATTCCGGAGGAGCACGTCTCTCGCGTTCGACGGCCGGCAAAGACGGACGCGGTGATAGCCGCGCAGCAGTGGGCGCGCGGGGATGATCTCTTTCTCGTGCTCGAGGGGCCGACTGGCGTCGGCAAGTCGCTGGCGGCGGCTCATGTCGTCGCGTGGCTGCAGCTCGAGGAAACGCGGCGCCTGGCTGCCGACGCGCCGTTTTTCGTGACCGGCGCCGACTTCGTCGAAGCGGTCCATCGGCGGGACTATCACGTACTCGATCGCGTGCGCGGCTGCTCGCTGCTGGCGCTCGACGAGCTCGGCCGACTGTACGACCGAACTGGGTTCGGGCAGTCGAAGCTCGACGAGTTGATCGCCACGCGGAAGGCCAGGCTTCGACGCACGATCATCACGACGAACGTCGGCGGCGCCGGGCTGCACGACGCGACGGTGCAATCACGGGTCCTGAACTGTGGGACCTGGCGAAAACTGCAAGGCCCCGACTTGCGGGCCGAAGAGAGACGGAGGGCCGGAGGATGACTGCGAACGAGATCGAGCCACCCACGAAGGAGGAAACCCTTGGCGACTTCTTGAAGCGCAACGGGATCCTGCATTTCTCCGCTTCGGAGGTCCTCACCATGCGTAGGCTAGGAGTCGAAGTAGACCCTCCGCGCCGTGAGTGGTGGCCGCGCATCATTCCAACGCTGTGGTTAGCTGAGATGCTTCGCTCCGAGCTCGGGTGTCCGCTCGTCATCGGCAACGGCTACAGACCCGAGCCATACAACGCACGAGTCGGCGGCGCGAAGAACTCCCAGCATCTACACTTCCGGGCCGTTGATCTCGACCTGCCGATGAATCACCGGAGCCGTGCTCTACAAGAGCGCTTCTACGAGGTCGCGGCAGGTCTGTATTTGGATCCGGCGTTTGAGGCTCTGAAGGTCGGGCTCGGGCTTTATCGACCGTGGAGGGGGACCAGGATCCACCTGGACACCGGCTTCCGGCGTCGCCACTGGAAGAAGCAATACACACAACCGCTATTGGAGACGCTGCGATGAGCGAAGAGACGAAACCCGACCACGACGCGGCGCGCGAGTGTCGAGTACCAATCCCGGAGTCCCTGGAGTCCCTAGAACTTCGTGCGTTCGGGTTGCGAGCAGAAGTCGAGGGAGGGGGCTGGACCGGAGGGGAGACGACGGATGATGAGATCCTGAAGCGAGCCGTCCGCGCGACGTTCATTTGCCTGGCGATCGATAGATACGGCCAAGAGCGATACCCCGCCTACATGGCGTGCATGATTGCCGCCTACATGCAGATCGCCGTCAACGAGGAGCGCAAGAAGCTCGCCGACGCCCTCGCAGCCAAGGAGCGAGCGGAGGCGAACTTGGAGTCGTCGGAAGCGGTGGCCAAGTGGAACCGCAATGCATACGACAGGATGGCCGGCGAGTTGGCCGAAGCCCTCGCAGCCGAAGAGCGAGCGGAGCGCGAGCGAGACGACGCCATCGCACGCGCGGAGAGGGCCGAGCGCGAGATGTTCCGATTGCGCTCCGAACTGGCCCAGGCCCGCGCCAAACTGGCGGCCATCGCTGACCTTGAACGCTGCAACGTCTACGGGGGCGGTGGCTGCGACATGACATTCGAGCGTGACGAGGGGGGATGGTGGCTGCTCGCCGAAGAAGTCGACGAACTCCTGGCCAGCACCGAGACGGAGGCGGGCGATGACTGACAAACCCGAGTGCCACGAGTGCGGCCTTTTCGGCGGCGCCCACGACCAGGAATGTGCGCGTGGACTCCGCGCCAAACTGGCCGCCCTCGCAGCCAAGGAGCAGGCCGAGGCGGCACTCCAGAAGGCCAACGCGATCCGCGAGCACATCTACCCATTGGTCGCCGCGCTGAACGATGCTGGAGTTAGGGGCGATGACTACGAGGTGGCGCGCGAGAACGCGGGGTCACTGATTGCACTGGCGAAAACGGCGGAGCGCGAGCGCGACGAGGCCCGCGCCAAACTGGCGGAGGCCGAGGAGGTTATTGCCGCGGCTTACGGCGATTACTGCCAAGAGACTCCCGACCCGGACACGCTTCCCGAGCCATGGGTGATCCGAGCCCAGGACATTCTTGGA
>Ga0070749_10003811_pt1 | contig 10043 bp, 12 predicted proteins | sample VirMetDEL_Nov_18_FD_75180 | JGI IMG/M metagenome (GOLD analysis project Ga0070749, IMG submission 75180) | Aqueous microbial communities from the Delaware River and Bay under freshwater to marine salinity gradient to study organic matter... | ecosystem: Environmental > Aquatic > Marine >...
GGCTGCATCTTCTCGTCAATACTGCCTGGAAGGGCCGCTAACTTGGTCTTGAGCATCGGGCGAGTGATCCATATCTTGTTAAACTCCTTCTTCCTGAATGAGGTTAGGGCAAGGTACACAGCAGTAAGCGTCTTTCCACTACCAAAGTCTCCGATGATGAAGTTGACATCGTACTCGTAGAACAGCCTAGCCACCTCCTTTTGCTCCTCCGTTAGTTTCACCCTTAGCCTTGGCTCAGTCTTTAGCTGTCTCTTGTCTTTATTTTCCGTCATCTTCAGTATTTATTACCTTAACACATCCCACAAACCTTCCGTAATGTTCCTCTAAATCTACACCAGACCTTCCGCACTTGCACCAGTCCATTGCGTGTACTTCCTTGGGGTTAGACGTTTGACTGCTTCCGCACTCTGCGCACTCCCACTTAAGCTCTTTTTCATTCATGCTACAGCTCCTCAAGCTTACTTTCGTACCACATCGCCTTTTTGATGTCTTCGTATATCTTACTAGACTTCTTCCCAGCCCTCATTCGGTACTTGAAGCTGTTTAGCTCACAGAAGGCCTTGTACTTCTCTACCCCGTAGAGGTCTACCATCATCTCCCACACCTGCTTACCGCCTGTCTTGTAGTGGTCGGGGTTTATTGACGACAGGTCTGCCTCTTCTTGTGTGTTTTTTAAGTCCATGCCCTTAACTATTTAATGTTATTAATCTCCTTCTTTAGCAACTCAGCAACCTCGTAGTACTCCAACTCAACGGAGGCGTTAAGCATACCCTGAAGTACAATAAACCTCTGCTGCTTCTCCGAAAGGTTTGGTTGTGGTACACTGAACGGCTCATCATCATCATCCATGGGCCCGTAAAACTCCTGAGCCTGTAGTAGGTTGTTGTTTGCTGCGTACTCAAGCACTGATCTTTTAGCCCACACACGGTCTGCGTGTTGTGCCAGTTTCTCTGTTAGGTTGTCTAACATTATCCCGTAGTTAAATAGAAACCATCCCTTCATAGCTGTTGTTTTATTTTTTGTAAAAGTAGTAAAAACTGAACAAATAAGTACATAAATATTTTATTTATTTCTAGGCATAGGAGTCTTTACCTGCGATACTTATCTTATTGTGCCCTAACACAAAAAAGAAAAGAAAAACAGTGTGGGACTCTTTAACTCCTACTAGCCTCCTTAACTATACCATACCTGCAAATGGCGGGGATTATGTGACAGCATCTCTACTGCATCGCTTGTGACCAAGTTGTTACTCCGTGAACAGAGCTTGGATTTACCCCAGTTAATTTAACTCTATCCATCAGAGACCTGCCTGATGTGGTTGGGTTGAGTTGAAGCCTACCCCTTAGAAACGCTTATCAATGACTGCAAATATAGTAATTGTTTTGTTATAGCATAAAAAAAATTATATTTTGTCTTATTCAATTATAATAACTATCTTTGCCGTAAGTAATAAATAAATTGAAGACTAACTTTACATCACGAGGACAGAAATACCAGCTCCTAAACAGGATGGACTTCTGTGATGTGTACTACAAGGGGCACAACACAAGCGAGGAGTACATCTCCCACTGCCTTGAGGCTGAGATGCAGGAGTTCCTTCCAAGCACAGTTATTTTTACGCTTGACAACGACACAATATGCTTCTACATATCAGACGAAGCCTCGTACGAGGACATCGTCAACGCGGTGTGCGCTACACTCACCCTAGAGGACTTAAAGTTAAGTGACGCACTTAGCTGGGCCCACGATGTTGCAGATAACCTAAATTACATAAATAACTATGACAATGAGCAAGAGACTGCACTGGGTCTGTCAAATACAGACGGAACTTGTGGCAAACAAGCCAAAATACATTGGCAGGATGGAGGAATACAGATCACGATACAAGAGGACGGAAAGGCTTCTTAAAAAGTGGGGATTCTACGACCAATTTAAAATAATATAACAGATGAAGGCAATACCACTATACAAGTTCTTGTACGAGCACCCATTCGGTAAGCACAGAGAGGAGATATGGTTCAACCTACTTGAGATATACAACATGGAGTTCTCAGGGGGGCTTGTTTACCTGTTGTTCGAGAACGGATCTGAGGTAGTTGAGTACATAGGTGACGGAAACCTTAACGACATATCAGACTTTATTAACCTCGCTTACAACATATACCCTGGCGAGCTTAAGTGGGACGGTAACCTAGTAAAAAGAAACTTTAACTTCCTACTATGAACATCCTAGACGAGGGTCAAGATATATTCTCTATCAGAGTTGACCAAAACAAGGACGCTTTCTTTAAGTGTCATATACTGCAAAAATTTAAGAATGAGGGCGTTGAGATTGTTGGAATATTCCAAGACTTCAACGAGCTTAACATACACGGCAAGTCGGTGTACAAGGTTGTCGCAAGGGACAGCAACGACATGGACTTCGTGTGGCACAAATTTGAGGACGCAAAGAACGTGCAGGTTACGTACAAGCGACCTAACATAACAGACGTTGAACTACTAAATGAATTACTACAAGATGAAAGCTTTTGGCGTTAGTGTACTGGTAAAGCCAGTCTACAAAACAAAAACAGACGGGGGCTTAGAGATCCCAGAGTCTGAGTACAAGAACCCTGCAAACGTCCACAAGGGCACGGTTATCTCTGTTGGAGACGGTACCTACCTGAACAACAAGCTGGAAATGAACTTGGAGGAGGGTGACACCGTATTCTACAGAGGGTCTGTCGGCATACCGTACAAGTTTGAAGAGGACGAGTTTAAGATCCTACAGATCACAGATGTTTTAGCAAAAGAGGTAACAAATGACTAAATATAAATCAATTAAATCAAATTTTAACATGACTCCACAGGAAAAATTAGCTGTTTACAATCAATCAGGCGCACTGGCTACGCAGGCTATGACGCAGATTGTAACTACACTTGCAGAAAAGGGCGGGCTTGAGTACAAGAGCCTTGAGGATATGTCAAAGGACATGGCTAAGGGTATCAGCGTACTACGTAACGAGATCTCTAAGGAAATGCCAACATCTACACTTATTAAGTAATGCTTGCCCCAGTACATAGACTATTGGTAAAGATAGACCCTTCGTACTACGAGAGAACACACGGTGAAGTAACTCTGTACCTTCTCAAGGAGGGTACGGAGTTTCAGCGTATGCCGAAGCACGGAGAGCTTACGCACAACATTGAGGGGTCAAACATACCAACAGGGTCAACCGTATACTTCATACACTACGCTGTACAGAATAGGTTTAGGTACGAGGGTGATTGGTACGTTCCAGTAGAGCCAAAGGACATCATAGCCTACGAAAAGGACGGAGAGATTATTGGGCACTCCTACATCGTATCAAGGAGGGTACAGTCAAAGGAGTGGATCAAGAACGAGGAGGCAATTATCAAGATGCCATTCATAGAGGAGTACGAGGATATGTGCGCGGAGGTGACACACAACCCAACAAAGCTTAACATAGGCAAGGGGGACAGGGTATGGTTCATCCAAAACAGGGACTACTTCATAGAGCACTTAAAGGAGTACACCTTCATTGATCCAGAGTTTGTTGTATACAACGAAACAAAAGACGAGATGGCTGACGGATGGTCTATGGGCAAGAATAATCAGTCTGAGGATAAGGAGTACGTCCAAGTAAACGGGATATACATACAAAAGAAATTCACCCACCACAAGAGTGAGGTAGAGGTACTGAGGGACACTAAAGACTTTAAGAAGGGCGACAAGATACTTACAAAGTACACAAAAGCAAACTACATACCAGTCTTAAAGGACTGCGTAATATTCAAGGACGATAAGGTAATGCTATGTCTGAACTAGAAAGAAAGATAGAGAAGTTGACCTCCGATCAAAAGTCGGAGGCTCTTTTGTTTTACTTGAGTGACAGCAGGTTCAAGAAAGCTATTGGGGTACTTGAGAAGACCATAGACGACATTATAGAACACCTAGAGAACAACAACATTGTACAGAACCTAGATGACGCAAAGGATAAGAGTTTTGACAGGGGTAAGATACTAATAAAAGACCTGCTAGAGTTAGTTAAAGACTTAGAGGCAGCCAAGATGTCTCCGCTTAACGTGGAGCAGTCTAGAGAGTTTGTTAAGAAGGCTAGCGGTAACAGTATTATGTCAATAATAAACGAGCAACGTGGCAAGGCTAAGTAAAGAGAAAAAAGAGTGCACGGAGGCTTATGAAAGGTTTGAGCGAGAGAGGTACATTTACGGCCTTAAGATATCCTGCATTCCAGAACCGCCACACAAGTACGAGATAGACAACTACGGACTTCCAATAGATGACAGAAGGTTTAAGGCGATAGACTTCCCAAAGATATCTACCTGTGACGATGATGACGGAAACCCTGTCCTTGCTTACTTCAGCGACATGACCACTCAAGAGGAAGCTCAAGCAGTGGTTGATGGGATAGATGGCGCGGACATTGGGGAAAAGGAGAAGGAGTTCATAAGGAAGTTGTACAACTACAGAATAAATGGGTACTTCTTTTACAACAGGGATCAGCTAGAGTACATAACAGGAGACCACTGGTATATGCTTAACGCGCTACGGATTGACACAATTTCTAAGGTGAACGGCATAGTTACAAGGATAGAGGGCAGTCCAGACTTTATTGACGCACAAAGGGACGTGTTCCTACACTGGCAGCAGTGCGTAGTTGACAGGTCTTGCTTTGGTCAGATGCTTATCACAAGAAGACGTTTTGCAAAGACTACTATAGGGACAAGCATCCTACTAAACAATGCAACAATCACCCCACGATCAAGGAACGGCATACAGGCACAGAACAGAGATGGGGCCAAGGATATATTTGACAAGGTTGTTGATATGTGGAGGAAGTTGCCGAAGCACCCATTCTTTTACCCAACACACGCAGGTGAGGACAACCCAGCGTCAAAGCTTGAGTTCAGGGAGCCTAGAAAACGCGGTAAGAAGAACAAGTACGCTGCACAGGAGGACGTTCTAGAGTCTTGGATAGACTTTAGGGCAACAAAGCCGCAGGCGTATGACGGCTCTGGTCTTTCTCGATTTTACTTAGACGAGGCATCCAAGATTGAGGAGTGCTCGCTCGTGGAACTATTTAACGTAGTCCGTGAAACATTAGCAGTAGGTAGCACCATTGCAGGCAAGATGCTTGTGACATCAACAGCAGAAAACATTGGAGGAAAGACACTTGAGCAGTTCAAGCAGCTGTGGGACGAGTCGTCTGTAAAAACAAAAGAAAATTCCCCGCTGGGTATGACGGCCTCTGGCTTGTACCAGCTATTTATCCCAGCCAACCACGGGTACGTACACGACTTCGATGAAGACGGCAATTTACCAGACGAATTAAAAAAACCTACCCTAGACAAGTGGGGATACTCCGACAAGGACACCGCAAAAAAGGTAATACTTGCCGCAAGAAAGAATAAGTCTGGGTCTTCTTTGATACAGTTCATTAGAAAGTACCCTCTTACTATAGAGGAGGCATTTACATTTGGTTTGTCTGCATCCCCTCTGCCACTAGAAAAGATACAGGAGCAGAAGATGTTTAACCAACAACTATTTATGATACAAGACCCTTTGGTAAGGGGTACATTTGTTTGGGACTACTCCAACTCACTACCGCAAGTGAGATTCATACAGAGCGAGAACGGGCTTGTGCTTATGAACCAAAGGCTTGCAGACGAAGACCTGAATCAGTTAACTAGGGGCGTAACTGGATTTGAGCCTACTAGGAATATGTGCTACACTGGTATTGACCCCTTCGACCACAAGTCTACAGAAGATGGAGGGTTCTCTAAGGGTGCTGCTGTTACGATATGTAAAGACCCTAAGTATTTCTTAAAGCCTTGTGTTGTAGCCATTTATCACGGAAGGCCTGCCGACCCAAAGGTATTCTACGAGGACATGGTGAAGATGTGCGTGTACTTCAGCTCTACTGCGTACATAGAAAACCAAAAACCAGGGTGCGTAAACCATTTTGTTGACGAAGGGTACATGGGATACTTAGGCTCCGATCCTTTTAATGACAAGTCAAAGACATACGGGATATCCATGAGGGACTTAAAGAAAAGGTCTATATTGGTTGACAGGCTTATATCCTACGTAAGCGACAACGTTGGAATCATTGAGCAGACGGAACGCATACACTCAGACCACTACTTTGACATACTGCTACAGGACTGGTACAACTTCAATCCAGACGGTGAGGCATGGACAAAGTTCGACTTAACTGTTGGTACAGTTTTAGCACTAATGGGTCTAGAAAAGCCGCACTACGAACCACCAAAGTTTATGATGTCGGATTTCTTTTAATTAATTTATGTGTAACTTTGCACGATTAACCGATTAAAGCAGAATGGCCGAAAAGAAAAATCCGCAAAGTCCGTTTCCTTCCGATTTTGTTCCACAGTCTTCTAAAAAGAAAGCTGAATGGATTAAACAAGCTTGTAAGGCAGCTCACGCATACTCGAACCTACAATTCACAAGTTCCACGGACAGTGAAAGAAGAAAATACATAACCCTAAGAAAGTACGCATCAGGCAGTTACGATGTATCTAAGTTTGAGAACCTGTCTTCTGGTAGGGGCAACACCACTAAAAATAACCTTAACCTTCAAATCGCAACACCGCTCCCGTCAATCAAAGAGAACCTAGTAGGTCAGTTTGAGAATATGGGACTTAAGCCAAAGGTTAAGTGCCTTTCACCTCAGGGTACTACGCAGTACGATGACAAGATTATGCAGCTTAAGGCTATTAGAATGGTTGCAAAAAGAGCACCAGAGCTACAGCAAGCTGGAATAGACGTTGAGTCAAAGCTAGACGGCAAGCCAGTCTTAAAGACTGACGAGGAGATTGACCTTTACATGGAGACAAACTTCAAGGACGACTACACTGCGGCAATGCAGGCAGCTATAGACTTTGTTTTTGAGGCAAACAACAGCCCGTACTTTAAAAGAAAGTTTTTTGAGGATATAGTTGTGTGCGGGAAGGGTGTACTAAAGGCGGAATTTGACGAAAATTTTGATATTAGGATTAGGTACGTAGACGTAGTAAACCACATATCCGACTTTGTAAAAAATGATGACTTCTCTGACGCTAAGTATCAGGGGGAGTATATTGAGATGTCTATCGATGAGCTTGCAGAACTTGCTGGTGAACAGTTGAATGACGAAGATCTCAGTAAGATTGCACAGAGTGTTGCAGGTAAAAACGGAAACTCTGATTGGGTAAACTCTTGGGGTACAAGGTATTACCCAGCAAACTCAACAGAAGAAAGGCCTTACGGAAGGTTCAAGGTAAACGTGCTTGACCTTGAGTATAAGTCGGTTGACAAAATAAAGTACGAAAAGAAAAAAGCAAAGGGTGGAGGATTCTATTTAGATAAGCTAAAAGGAAAGCCTAAAAACCCAGACAACGAAATTATAGAAAAGAAGCTCATAAACATTTACAAGGGTAAGTGGATTGTAGGCACTGACTACGTAGTAGACTACGGACTAAAAGAGAACATGACAAGGGAGATGATCAACGGTAACTACTCCGCTGACACAGACTTTGGATTTATAGCATTTGCCCCAGACATTTATGAAATGAGAAACTCAAGCATTATCGAGAAGTTGATAGGGCTTGCTGATGCTTACATCCTAACAAACTTAAAGGCCCAGACAATTATCGCCAAGTCTAGGACTCAGGGTATCAGAATAGACGTTTCGATGTTGGGGGCAATCACCAATGCCTTAGGGGAGAAGAACATTAAGCCAAAGGACTTAATATCCATGATGGAGGAGACCTCCACATACTACTACTCCTCTATTACAGAAAAAGGAACTGTACTGCCTAACAATATGCCTATCAGCGAAGTACCAGAAAGCTCTATGATGGGCCTACAAGCTTTAGCAGGGCACGAGCAGGGAATACTAAGAGCGATGGAGTTTGCTACAGGAGTTCCACTTTCTACGATAGGTGCGCCAGACGTAGACACCTTAGTAGGACTACAGAGGGCAGCAACAGACAACAGAAATAATGCAACTCGTTATATAACAAACGCTTACAAGAATGTTATCTCAAGGGTATCAAAGAATATCACCCTTATGGTTCAGGACTCTATTGCGGGCGAAGGTAAGAAGATTGACGACTACAAGATGAGTATTGGCGAGTTTAGCGCAAACCTGCTTGACTTTACAAAGAATCTAACATCCGTACAGTTTGGAATATTTATAGACGTACTACCAGATGCAGTAGAGCAACAAAACTTCCTAGACTCAGTGAACAGAGCGATACAGACAGGCTCTGTTAAGCAGTCACAGGCAATGAAGATAATTAGGATTGGAAGAGAAAACCCAGAACTTGCGGAGAAGTTGATGCTTAACTTTGAGAAGAATAACCTTGAAGAGCAGCAACAGTCTGCTCAGATGGCTGCACAGGCCCAAGCACAAGCAAACGCACAAGCCGCTCAACTTGCAGAACAAGCAAGGCAACAGACACTTCAGATGGAGTATCAGTTAAAGTCACAGTACCTACAACTAGAGTATCAGTTAAAAGGCGGAATGTCTCAGCAAGACCACAGAGAGGATGTAAACCTTGAACTTGTAAAGGGAGATATTAAGGCAGAGCACATTGAGCTTGCGACAGGTAACGATGAAAAAACGAACTCTGGGGATGGGGACTTAAGAAAAAGTTCCGTACCTAGAGAGGCAGGACAAGTAGAACCAAGAGTATTTCCATCAGAGGTAAAAGCATAAAATATGGCAGCAGTCACACAAGGAGACATAAAGTTTAAAATAGAATTTGATAGGGCCAATGTAGACGGCCCCATATTTAAGTTTACGGATCAGACTATCTATGAAGACCCAAGCGCAGTAAAGGGTGCAATAAAGGTTGAGTACAATGGAGTTGTCTTGTGGGACAACCTCAGTAACATTGAGACAGACCCTGACATAGATGGAAACAGTGCGGGACAGGTTAATGGGGCCCTTACCAGAGCAAACACCCAGCTAACCCCAATAAGCCTTCCACTTGCATACAATGACACTATCGTAAATGGAGAGTACACGGTAACCTACTCTTTAAGAGAGCTTGGGGAAAGCGTAATAACAAACACTGTAACACTAGACTACTTGTTTGAACTTCCAGAAGGAAGTATTTCAAGCGTTGTAGATTTAACGCTTACAAGCCCTAGCATTACTGTCGTAGATAACACAAACTACACGTACAATAACATAACCCCAACAGGCATACCAACACTAAAGCTGTACTACCCAGCAGATGTTGATTTGCCAGAGGTTAGTGTGGAGGCATCACAGTTAGTTGTAACAAGTTTTTATACTGGATCTCAGGTAGGCGTTTTAGAGGCTTCTAAGGCGTGGAATTACTCATCCCTTATATCAGACACCACATTTACAATTGGAAACGTTACAGTGTACTCAAATGACGTTGTAACGGACAGGATCAATATACCTGTAGAAGCCAATGGAGATGTATGCACAATATTTTGTTGTATGAAGGACTTTGGTGCAAGGTTATACCAAGCCAAGTCATCTCCAACAAAGTACGCACAACTATCTGCAATAGCGGGTCAGGTAGCATTTTATTTCTCTTCCATAACCGCGGCTTATGAGTGTGGTAAGACTGAAAATGTAAATCTTTGGGTTAACGAAATAAGAAGTTTAGTAGACTGTAACGAGGACTGCGACTGTGACGGTGCGACCCCAATACTTATAAGCCCAATAAACGGTGAGACTGTAGGTTACAGCCTTTCAGTAAATGATGGCTCTACAGATGTTTCAAATGTAACAGAAATATCTTTTCAAGGAGCCTCCGTAACAAATGACGAAAATGGTCAGGTAACAGTAACCATAGAGAACTCCCCTACACTAACAGTAACAGACGGAGTTACAACAGTAAACACAGTAGACAACATAACAGTATCTGGTGCAACAGTAACCGATGATGGAAGTGGAGATGTAACTATAACTATAGACGCACCTCCATCTACTTTTGAAGCAGATATTACTGTAGCATTATCTGGAGGAAAAACTTTA
>Ga0070749_10003812_pt1 | contig 10041 bp, 17 predicted proteins | sample VirMetDEL_Nov_18_FD_75180 | JGI IMG/M metagenome (GOLD analysis project Ga0070749, IMG submission 75180) | Aqueous microbial communities from the Delaware River and Bay under freshwater to marine salinity gradient to study organic matter... | ecosystem: Environmental > Aquatic > Marine >...
AACCCGTTATATACCCGTAGAAAGACCAAACGGTAGAGGCACCAATACGCTTTAACTCGCCAATACCGCCGGGCGGAATAATCAGACCTAAATCGGCAGAGACATCGGGAGTAAAACCGGAAAAGACGACCGTTATGTTATCTGTAGAGGTGTTGAGATTGCGTATAATAATTTCGCTGTTACCAGAAAAATTAATGGTATTAGACAATGTAACACTCATTGGCGCGGTATTTTCAAACCAATTAAATTTACCCTGCCAATTAAACAAAATTGCTTGGTCGCCTTCGTCGTGATAGAGCGAGGGTATAAATGTTTGAAAATTAGTTATTGACATTAGGTATTACTCGCGATTGATTTTGTTTTTTAATCTCCATTACCTGTTCTTTTATATTCTCCATTTTAGTTTCTACAGCGGTTAGACGCGATTCATTGCGAATAAAGAAAATAAAAACTGCAAAAAACTGACCGGCAAAAGCAATAAGTAATGGATCATTCATAACAACCTCACGGCAAATTTAAACCTTTGTTTATGTCATCTAAACTAACATGTCCTTGGCCGTTTTCAAACTCGATAATGGCCTTTAAAATTTCGGGAACGTTAAGACTATAAACAGGTGTATTTGCCATTAAGCCCGTCTTACCGGAAACATAATTAATATAATTTTGCGTGTGATTTTCCGACGAGGGAGCGTACTTATTAATAATTTTTTCAATTGTGTTGTAGCCTTTATTAATGTAGTTAGTTAATAAAACCCGTAAAGCTCGCACGCCATAAGGCATACTTACAAATTGTTCAAAAGTACCGTCCGTGTTTTGTGATACTGGAACTTTGCCCTCCCAAGCATTGTTTGCAATTTTTATATTTCCCGGGTTGTTATTTCTAACCCCGCGAGTGCCGCTAGTGCTTTGCGTAGCCATAAAAATCGCTCCAATAATTAGAAAGGGGATTAAGTCACTCATTTAAATATGCTCGTTGTAGAGGCCTTCCATAAAGATACACGCGGAACCTGCACCGTCTGATACAGCATAAATATCGTTTACTGGACAGTGCTTATCCCATTCTAGCGCGCCGTTTGAAGGGACTAAAAAACCGGTGCCAACACCGTTGACAGCGTTATATGTAGGAACGTCGCCAACACCAATCCAAATATTATTTGCACTTAAATTTTGAAAAGTAAAAATTCGGCGTTTAGGATTTAAACCAATTAGTTTAATTCCCAATAGCCCAACGGTTCTAAATTGCGACGCCCCAAAAACCGGCGGATCAATATCATAGTCAATTTTTCGCGCTGGTTTGTAACTGTCACCTTTTCCGTAAGACCATGACGGACCTTCATATTGTTTCGATACGTCCGAGGGCAAATCATTGGGGCGTCGTATTTTAGTCATAATTACACCGATAAATTAAACGTAAAGTTTATTGTAACCAATAAAGGCCAATTCAACGTTAGCGTAAGTTGTCGCCGCCGAATAATTAGTAAACGTAATCGTTAAATTAGCGTTTGCTTTAATAACGCGAGGCACTGGCAAGTTCATCGGTAAGCCTTCGTGGCCAGCTAATGACGAAATCGGTACGGCGGTATTTTGCAAATTACGTCCGCTACCTGTGTCGGTCATTTGCACGCGCACTAAAGGAATAACGCGACTGTCCTCAGTTTGTGCGGCGCCTGCAATATCTGCAAAATAATTAATTTTTGTGACGATAAAATCACCGTCGGCAAAAATATTAATCTGTGCCGTATCGCTTGCGCCAGCGGCTAAAGTGGATACTCGACCCATATAAATAAAAAAATCTGGGAAAAATTGACGACCGTTATTGTCGGTCATAATTGTTAATTGATTAGCCATTGTAAATACTCTCGAGTGAAAATGACTTTAAAAAAGAGGGTGAATTAACACCCTCAAAGAACGCACCGTAGGAAAATTATTGAGCGTTGCGGTACATAAATCCGTTTAACGTTACACCAATGCGGGCATTTTCGCCGGATGGTAGAGCGCTTAAACCGATTAATTCAACGTTAAAGTTTTGACCTGCTTGCAATGTCAAGTCGGCGATTGTGAACTCTCGACCTGTTGCGGTGCAATACAAAATCGTGTCAGTAGTCAAACCGGTTGACGCCGCAACACCTAAGCGATTAACAGGCGCGAACTTTAACAAGTTGCCTTGGGTAACAAACGCTTTTTGGCCGATGTTAAAAATTAACGCGCCGCCTTTGTAAAAATTGTAAACATCGTCGGCAAAAGCACTAGCGGCTGTGCCTTGAATAGCAACACCCGGGTAAAGTTCAACCTGAATGCCTGTTACTTGAAACATTTGGCCAACTGACAATTGACCGGACAAATCCATATTTGTGTCAACCACTGTTTTACCGCCTTGACCGTTCGGAACGATAAAAAACCGTTGCGATGCGGCGCCAGCTGCGGCGAGTGTTTGATAATCGTATAGCGGGTTCCAAATCGCGCCGATAGCATCGGCAACGTTAACTTGACCGCGTTTAAAAGCGCTTGAGGGTGATGCAGGGCGTAAACCGCGTGAGTTAGCCATTTTGTTTTCTCCAATCATAAAATTTTAGGAGTTTTAAAAAATGCCCCTTACGGGGCGGTTAAATTAATATTCGCTTACGTCGTTGTCCATATTCCAATAGCCCATAGGCTGAGTTGGGGCAAACGATTGAGACGGAGACCAGTATTCGAGATCGTCAAAGTCATTACCTAAAAGGCCCGCGTCATACATACCGCTCAAACCCATTGGGCCCTTGACCGCATTACGAATAGTATCGTGAAGCGCGACAGTTACACCACCTTGCGCTAGCGTCGAACCAAGCTTTTTGTTTTTGCCAACTTTGGCAACGATCATACCGATAGCGATAGAGCCAGCGGCTTTAACAGCAATGCCCATAGGCCCGGATTTTAAATTTTCGGGAATAGGCAATTTTGAAAGCACGATTTCGGTAGCCACCGCACCCACGGCACCTATTGCACCCTCTTTAAAGGTTTCAATTAAATTACCTACACGTGGTGAAGGATTACGTCGATAGCGTTTAACACGCGTTGCAACTGCACCGCGAGCGCGTCGGGCGATAGATGTGCGTCGTCGTGCTTTGGCAACTGATTTGCCGGGGCGTTTACGTGAACGTCGTTTTGCTGGATTGGTTAAAAGTAATTGAGCCATTTTGCTATCCTTTTTTAAAAGAAAAATTAATCATCGACAATACCCCGGTCAGTAAACCGGAACTTGCCGCCGATTAATAGCAATTGGCTACCATCATGAGAAACCCCAAAATCGGGGCGGGCGGGCTTTTTGAAGCGGTGAATATAATGCTCTAATTCACCATCTCGCGTTGTAGAATACAGTATACCATCACATTTACCAACTTTTAAACCTTCTCGCGGCCAGTCAATTTCGTGTTCCTCAATACTATCAGCATTGTGGCCGCTAAAATCTTCATATAATTCCGCCGCATCATTTAGCCTAGCTCGCGATGACGGCGGCACAGGATTAGTTTTTAGTTTTTTTTTAAACCGCTCACCAATTTAATATCGACGCTTTTAATCCCTGCAAGCTTGCGTGTTTGCGCGAGATTATAAATCGCGTTTTGCATATACGTTGCCAAACGATGACCGGAAAAGCGTAGGCCTTTTTTATCGTCGGTATCGAACTTCGGGCCACTAACAGAAAAATCTGAAAGATAGCCAGCACCTTTTGCTGTTGTAACTACAACAACGTAATCGGTGCGAGGCACTTTTTTAGCCGGGTTCATTTTAATGCGTTTAGAAGCCGGTGTTTTTCGCTTAGGAATGCGGCCAGTTAAACTTTTAGTAACGGGCGGTTTACGCTTCATTTTTGCCATTCTGGCCTTACGCGCTTTAGCTAATGCCGCAAGTTGTTTTTTAGTCGCCATAAAATAACCCTTAAAGTAAATCTAATTGTTTTGCAAGCAACCACGCGCCGCCTAAAAATACAACGGGCGCTGTTAAGTCGCGAACTAAATTTGTAGTAAAACTACCGCCCCCGCTACCGTATAATTTTTCGGTTAATTCGGCGGCTGTTTTTGGATCGGTGCCGATACTTTCTAACCTTTTACGCTCGCTTAACGCGTTACGAAATTTAGCGTAATCAGTTGACCAATATGTTATCGCGGCAACCGCTGCTGCAATAACGGCGGCGCTGACAAAACCAAAAGAGCCTAATTGATTAACACCTAAATCTTTTAATTCCTCAGCACTACCAAAAACCGCCTCAATACTTTCTTTAACGTATTTTGCGTACTTCATTAAAGAGTCTTTCCATTTCTGCATGTCGGCCGGCACTGGCGTATTATTTAATTCGACAACTTGAGCCGCCCACGCGCGCGCCTTGTCTTTTAGAGCTTCGGGGCTAATCATTGCTAATTACCTTTTTTTGAGTAACATAAAAGCAATTAAACCTGCACCTAATAATAAAGGCACTTTTAATTCGCCTATTCCTTGTTGCACAGTTTTTACAGCAATTTCTTGTGCCGCTCGTTGCGTGTCAGCATTAATTACTGGCTCTACACGAATTGCCGGTGTGTACTGCGCAGTTTCAAGCGGCGGTAAACCTTGCTTTGCACGATTAACTTGCACGTCAAGTATTTTCTTTTGTGCCTGCATGTTGACGATACTTGGCGCAACTTCTTTTACTGTTGTTACCAACTCTTTGAAAAAATCGGCGATGCCTGAAAGACCTTCATTTTTTAATTGAAATCGGGCTTTAGCGATTTCATAAAGCATTGGGTCATTTACTTTAACCCAATTAATAAAACTTTCTTGCGCTTGAACTGACATTTTTTAAACCCTCATTTCAAAAGTAAAAGCGCTAAAAGGCCAGCGCCAATTAAAATAGGTGCCCCGGTAAATTCAGAACGAACTTTATTTATTGCTTCGTCCGCAATTTGTTCCGTTTCACTCGCGGCGTAATATTCGGCGGCTTGAGGCGGTAGTCCTGCTTGCACACCGTAATTATACAGTTGCGGGTAAACAGTTTCTGCCACGGCGCTAAAAGCCTGCTCGTAATATGTTTTAGATTCAACCCAGTGCTGCAATATCGCATCGTCTGAATAACCTTGTGCGCGTAACTGTTGCACCACTTCAGCAAATTTAGGATTTGCACCTATGACTTGTGCAAGTTGTTCGGTTGCTTTGGTTTCTTGGTAGGCTTGATCCGCCGCCGTATAGGCTTCTTGTTGCGCTGTTTGTTTGGCTTGCGCAATTGAGACGCCCGTTTTAACGAGGTTCGCTACACCGACCGCTTTTGCCGCTGTCGCTGCGGCACTAATACCTTTAACGGCTAACGCGCCACCTTTCGCAATTATGCTGCCCGCAGCGCCCGCCGCTGTTTTTAAACCTGCAGCTATAGCCGGGCCACCGACAACTAAGCCCGCAACACCTATGGCAGCAATCGCCAATTTTTTGGTAATGCCTTTTTTGTCAAGTCGGCGACCTTCGGCTTCCACTTTTTCGATAACTTTACGGAGTGGTTTAGGTGTAACTTTCTTAACAACTTTACGAACCTTTCTACCGACGTTACGAATACCTTTCGCGATTTTTGATAAAAAACCATTGAGCTGTTCGTCATCGTGCAAATATTCGTCAAATAAATTTAGCGACATTTTTTCACCCAAATTAGTTGGTTTGTTTCATATAACAGGCGACACCCTGTTTTGGCGCCCACCCTAAAGTTTGCGGTTCCGTACCGTCTAACGCCACCCACTTATCACCGATTTTTGTTTCAACGTAGACATGGCAAAAATGCCCTTCAACTTTGCCTACCGCAATAAATCGTGTCGGGTGACCAATAGCTTCTAATAAAGACGCGATTAGCGTACTCATATCGTCGCAATCACCTTGACCTATTTTTAAAGTTTGTATCGGGCTTTGCAGAGTTTCGACACCGCGCACATCTTTTAAGTAGCGGATATTTGTTTGAACGTAGCGCAATATTTCCGCGCATTCACGTCTAAAAGATTTACCGGGAAGGTGCGCTACTATATCAGCAGCAAGCGCCCTAATGGCGGGCGCTTTTTTATATGTTTTTACAATTTGCGACATTAATTTAAGTGTGTCGCGAACGCCGTCAACGCCGTTACTAATCGTCAATAGTGTCGTTTTGCTCATTTGATTGACCGGGGGCGGGTGATAGATTATCGCTATTTATATCATCGCCGTCGTCGTCATACAACCCGCTAAATTTCGAAGGTTCCCCAAGTTGAGCTTTTATATGTTCACTTAAATCGGCAAACCAATTTTCATATTGTTTTGCTTGCGGCACAAAACCAACAACTTTTTTAAATGCTTCTGGACCTATTGCATATTGTCGGGCCATATCGTCGCCCAAATTATCTAGCACCAAATCCGCGTATTCTCCGGGATCACGGCCTTTGGCTGCGGCATTTACAAGTGTTGTAATACCGGTTTTTATTTGGGCATTAATTAAAGCTTGACGCATCATCGCGGGGTTTTCCTTTTTAGGTTGTGGTTGTGGTTGAGTCATAGCGTGCTGGAAAAGTGGAGCGGCTTTTTCGATTAAATCATTAAATGGATCTTTTTCCTCAACAGGTCCGCCCAAGCCTAACATTGGGCTGATTTCTTTAATCGCCTGAATATCTCGCGCTATATCGGAAAAGCCGCGACCTTGCGAGCCGCCCCCACCATTAAACATACTTGCTATTAAACTCATTTCTTCGAGCATTTCACGGCGTGATGGTGCGGGCTGCGGGGCGTTTTGCGTTGCCATCTTATTATATAACTCATTAATCATAAGTTGCTGTTTTTCTAGCAATTGAATGATTGGCTCATTATTGTTTGAAGTGTTAACTCGTTTTAAGGGTTCCTCCACACTAACCAGATTATTTGCTGCAAGCCGTCCATTAATCCGCACGTGTACGCGATAAGAACCGCCGCCGTAATTATCGCGAAGAAAAAGCAGCAAATCTTCACTACTCGGGAACTCGTCACCCGGCCATTTACCGACAAGTGACATTGACTCCTTCCCGGTACCTTTTTGTTTGTAGACCGCGATGTATGCGTCATCGGATCGATCATTGAGCGTTGATAAGATATCTTCGAGCGTTTGTTCCTGCTTTGTTTTTTGGCGCGAGTGGTGCGACGCTTCGAATTCGACATCCTCTATTTCCTCATGCGTTATTAAATCAGCGTGTTTAGCCATTTTAAATACCCTTATTTTGTTGTTAAAGCTTCTAAAAGCTACTTATAATCACTAGCGCGACCTACTATAAATAAATAGACGAAACTTATACAAGGGCAACTGCTATGAAAGTATTATTGTTTAATGCATTAAAAAAAATTGCTATCGCGGCAATCTCCGAACGTGTTTTAAAAAAGGTAATTATTTCACTACTAAAAGAAGGGGCAAAAAGAACAGACTGGGAAATAGATGATGAAATTGTTGCGGAAATAGAAAAGGCGCTAGATTAGCGCCTTATTGAGGATTGTTTACATTAAATTCGCCACAAACCATTTCTTTGGAAACTCGCGGAAACATTGTCGCAATTTGAATGCCATGTTCAGTAGGTATTGGCACCGTTTGAGGCGGCATTCTCATACAAATAATAGCGCGTGGTGCGGCGATGTTATTCGGATCAATGGGAGCTTGTTGCCCCCATTTACATTTATCGCAACTCATTACTTTTTAGCGGCTTTTGTTTTTGGCGCCTCTACAACCGGTGCTTCTTCTACAACCGGTGCCTCTAACTTGGCAACTGTAGATTCGGTTGACAGTAATTTTGTTAGGTGCGCGATTGGGTCAGATTCTTTGTTTTCTACCAACTCTTTATACGTGTACTCATAACCAACGGCGCTATTATCATTACGCACCATACCGCACTCGTAACCAAATTCTATCGGTTGGTCTGTTTTTTCCATAGCTGAAAGCATTTGTGTTTTCATTGTTTCCGGTAAGAAAATTTCCGAACCGTCATAAACTTCGCCGGTAATCATATTAATTGCACGAACTACTGGCGCGCCTTTAAAGGCGATACCGGGCTCGCCGTCTACACCGGGCTCTGTTACGCGAAAACCTTGGATAACACCGACAACTTTAAACAGTTGAATTGAATCGCCGTCATCTTCGAGGGCTCGCAAAATTTGCTTAAGATTACCCATGATTTTTTTTGGTTGAATTGATTTTAAAATATTAGCCATGATTTTTTCCTACGTTAAGTTTATGTTTAAAAGTGGGCATCTTAATATTTTGTCCGGGATGTTAGCCCCTCAACCGGTAAAGTAATAATAACAACTAATTAGGATTACGCACAATATTTTTTTGTATATTTTCGAAATTTATTTCGCGCGCAAAATATCTTGGTCCGTATTTTAACGACATTGCTGGCGCGTCTTTTTTGAACTCAATATTTTTTGCGTATTTTATCGCGTCTTTTATTTCGTTATATTGTAAACGCACACCTTTTGATGCCGTTTTTACTTGGTCAATCGGTCCGTACTCAGTCACTGGGTTAACTCTAAGCGCATACATTTTACGTTGTGCTATGTGAGCCTCGGTTAAATCCGCCTCTAATTTCCATGCGCCAAGTTCTGCACCAATTTTCCCGTTAAATTTTTTGCAAATAATGGAATCAGTATCGCAATATAACGGTGTGTCACTACTTAAAAGAGACTCCCACATAAACGCCCGCACTTTGGCTGTGACGCTTGCGGCGGTTGCCACATTGTAGAATTTATATTGTGGGTCACTTCTTACAAAGAGAGTGTGACCTGTATCCGTGTCCGCATAATAGCGCCATCGCATGTCATGTTCCCAACTAGGATTGTTTTCAGGCCATTCTCCCTGTTCAACAATACAGAACTTTTCAAAGCTGCGACCATCTTGACCGAACTTACCGTAGGCAGAATTGAGCATTAACTTAGCGAATAATTCAGCTATAAAATCGCCGTTTAATTTAGCACTGGCTTTTTCGGCAAAAAATTTATCAACATATTCGCAAAAGTCAGCGGTTAGCAGAGGTTTATTAACTAGGTGTACTTTTTTTATGTCTAGCGTACCCGTTTCTAAGCCAGTTTGAATTTCCCAACCGCTCGCAAAGTATGTTCTGATTTTGTCGTCGTCTGGAAAGTAAAGTTTATTTTCAAAACGATAAGGTAACGCGCCTTTAGATACAGCATCTATTTTTGCATAAAAACTACCGTTTTCGGTTTCTGGCATTTTTAGCTGGCACATCATTTGTGGACCGTGCCAATGTCTAAATTTCATTGCCCACGGATAAGCGCTGTTAATATCGAAATATTCGTAATGCCCTATAAAATTACCTACGTCGAAACATTGGACGCGACCGCCAAAATAAAATGGTCGCATTTGTTTATCAAAATTTTCATAGGTATTTTGTACGGTATAACCTGTTTTTTTTAGTTCTTTAAATGCGGTGGATGCGAGCGTTAAATTATTACCGAAACGTTTTATAAATTCGTCGCACAGCTCATATAAAGATGTACAATCTTTTCGCAAATATCGAATGATTTCATTTTTATGTTTGTTTCGTTCACCCGGTACGAATTTTTGGTAATCAATTTGATCTTTATCGTATTGCGCTAAAGCTATAGGAAGTATCAGCCAAGAATCCCTAAATTCAATTTGCCCGTCAAACATTGTCGCTTTTGCAATGCGCCCGTTAATTATCATTATGTCCGGATCTAAATATTCAAGTAAAAAATGTAGATCGAATTTACCGCCGTTATGAAAGTAAATGGTTAAATCACTTTCGTCGCGTAGGTATTCCACATAGTCGGCCGTACATATTTTTTGGTCATCATTCCAAAAATATTGGTACGTTTCGCCGTCATAATGCCCCCATACAAAGGGGGCTAGGTCGTCGCCGAATTTAAACGGATTGGTTTCGCAATCGCCGGTTGCGATGCGTTTCTTTGTTCGGGGCATTATCTTGAGGGTACAATAATATATGACGGCGGGTTTGAACGATATTTAACGTTTTCAATTTCTAAATCATAATATAAAAAAATATTTTCCGATTCTACGCTTATGTTTAAATC
>Ga0070749_10003815_pt1 | contig 10037 bp, 4 predicted proteins | sample VirMetDEL_Nov_18_FD_75180 | JGI IMG/M metagenome (GOLD analysis project Ga0070749, IMG submission 75180) | Aqueous microbial communities from the Delaware River and Bay under freshwater to marine salinity gradient to study organic matter... | ecosystem: Environmental > Aquatic > Marine > Coastal...
GATCCGCTTCAGAGGTGGATTGAATCTGGGGAGTATTTGGCTAGGCCTGAGGTGTGGTTGCATGTGGAGGAGATGGCGCGGGACTGGTCCTCGGGTGAGTCGCTGGTTTATCTGAAGACGCGGCAGATTTATTTTACGTGGGGGATTGCTGCGTACGCGGTGTTTACGGCGCAGCAGCGTGGGAATGTATTTGTGTTGAGTCAGGGGCAAGATTACGCGAACGCGGTGATTGATCGGTGTCGGTTCATTTACGAGCATTTGCCGGCTGAGTTGAAGATGCCGCTCCAGAAGGGGCAGGACAATACTACGACGTTGGGGTTTCGTGGAGCGGGGACGATTCAGAGTTTCCCGAGTACGAGGGATGCTGTTCGGTCGTTGACTGGTCGATTGGTGATTGTGGATGAGGCGGCGTTCCATGCGTACGCGCAGGAGAACTTTCGGGCGTACTATCCGACGATTTCTGAGCCTGGTGGTCAGTTGATCATGACGAGTACGGCCAACGGGCCGTTCGGGTTTTTCCATACGCAGTTCATGAATGCGTACCAGGGGACGTCGGGATTTCAGTGGCGGTTTTATCCATGGTCGATTCGACCTGACCGTGATGCTGAGTGGTATGAGCGGAACAAGCGGGCGTATTCGGGGTTCATTGAGGATTTTCTGCGGGAGAATCCGGCGACGATCGAAGAAGCGTTCACGACGATGTCGGGTTCGGTGCATGGGTTTGAGCCTGAGCGCCATGTTGGGACTCCGCCGATTCCGTACGAGGCGTGTCGATTGAGGGTTGCTGGAGTGGACTGGGGTGGGGGAGACCCGACTGGGGTGGTGATTCTGGGGTTGGGGAACGACCCTGTGACGAAGACTGAGCGGGTGTATCAGTACGATGAGTGGTCGGCGAGTGGGCCTGTTTCTGTGGAGGATATTGGGCCGTTCATTCGGAGGTATCGTGACCGAGCTCCGCTGATGTCGGTGGAGTGTGACCCATCGCAGGGGGTGGCGATTCGGACGTTGGCGAGACAGTTTGGTCTTCCGGCAAGACCGGCGAAGAACACTCGGCAGCAGGGGATTGAGCGTATTGAGTGGTTGCTCAAGAACAACCTGCTGCTGATTGACCCGAACTGTACGCGGTCCATCGAGGAGTTCTACGGTTACAGGTGGCGGCAGAGTTTGGACCCGAACACGAGAGAGCGGTACGCGACGACGACGCCGGTTGATCATCATGCGGACTTGATGGATGCGCGGCGGTATGCTGCGCTCAGACTCACCCAGTTTATGCAGGTCGGTGGTACGCTCACAACGACGACAGGGAAGCCGTTCGCCAAAAAGGCAGTTTGACCATGCCCATGTCGGAGAAGGCGCTGCAGTCGGCGATCGTGTCGATGGAGCACGACTTCCTGCCCTACAACTCTCGCATGATGACACGTCGGGCGCTGATTGAGCGGATGCCCGACGTTCTTGATGTTGGCACCAACGTCCCATCACCGTTTGACGAATCGAAACTCATCATCAAGACCGTCGTTGGTGAGGTGGTTGATGGTGTGCAGCACTATGCTGCGCGGATTGCTGCCAATCCGCCGCAGCCTGTCGTGCCTCGGTTCACAGACAAGGGTGATGTTACGCGACGGACAGATACTCGTGCTGCGGAGCAGGAGCGACTGCTCACGTCCATCTGGGACTCGCTGGACGGGAGTCAGAAGCAGTTCGAGGTGGCCTGGTCGCAGGCATGGTGCCGCGTGGGGTGGTATCTCACTCTGCCGAGAGATGTGGGTTGGGGGTTACCCGACCGCGAGTATTTCGAGGACTTGACCGACGAGGAGTTGGCCGAGCTCAGGAATTCTGGTCGTATTTCTCCCTCATCTGATGAGCGGATGATGGAGTCGGGGGAGTCGTGGATTCAGCGGCGCCGGAAGTATGCGCGGGACAACGCGCTTGCTGGGAAGACGCTGTTCACGCTCGAGACGTATCCCGGTGACATGGTGCGGTTCCGAAGGGATCGCGATGGGATCAAGTACGCCTACATCGCCGAGGAGATGCCCGCCTCCGACTTTCTTGCGGGAGGGGATATCGCCACCGCCGCCGCGAAGCAACGCGGAGTTGACCCCGACAACTTCTCGATCTGGATGGACTCCAACGGGAAGATCATCGCCGGTATCCCGCAGGGCGGTGAGGAGGGAGCATTCCAGTCGACCAGCATGGTCCTGATTCGCTTCTTCGACCGCGAGTACGTTTACTACATGGTTGGCGGTCCCGGTAAGCCGGACTCCGCCGTCATGGTTTGGAAAGCGGAACACGGAGCGGGCGAAGTTCCGTTGGTTCCCGTCCCCGGAGTGCGGACGGACTCACGGAAGCCGGGGAATGAGTATTCATCCCCGATGGAGCCAGTCTTCGCCTATGCTCCCCTGCTCAATCAGGTGGAGACGTTGCTCTCCAACGTCGCTGCCTTCAACGCCATCCCCCGGTGGGTGATCGAGAAGCCGGATGGATCGCTGGTCGTTGATCCGACTTCAGGTGAGCCGAAGATTCTCGGCCAGGAGGATGTTCCTGGACTCGATCCATCTCAGGCGCAGGTGGTTGAGGGCAAGATCGTCCAACTGACAATCAACGCCGACATGCTCCTGAAGATGCTTGAGGTGTATGCGTCGCAACTCCAGGCAGCGATGCCTCCAGACGTGGCGACAGGCGATGCAGGAACATCGGGTCCGGCGTGGACCGTCCGCCAGCTCCTCACCTCTGCGCAGGAAGACTTGCATCAGCCGGTCTCCAATCATGCGCTGGCGATGGAGCGCATTTTCCGCATCTGGACCCGCTGGATGCGTTTGCTGGATGTTCCGATCTACGCCGTCTCCGCTCCCGGACACCGCAAGAGTGAGAATGTCCGAGGACTGATCGAGTTCGACCCCGAGGATTTGGTCGAGGCGGTCGAGGTCAAGCAGTCGAAGGACAACGCTTCTGATCGCATCGTCCTTCAGCAGCACGGTATCGAGCTGTTCCAGGGCGCGAAGGTTATCGACGCGCGGAAGTTCTTCGAGGAATACGCACTCGAGGAAGATCCCGTTGAAGCCGAGATGGACATGTGGGCTCAGAGAGCGGTGGATATCGTCATGGGCATTGGCCCTCCCGCCCCGCCCAACTCTGTGCTGGCTCAGATCGTCCAGGGCGTCCAGGGTCGGACCTTCCTCGCGATGATGGAGCGATCGCCGAATGCAGCCTTGCTGCAGGCTGAACTCATGGCTGCCGGTGAGCAGCTTTCCAATCCAGCCACGCAAGGCATGACCGTCTCGGATACCCCGACGAACATGCAGCCGGAGGGTGGGAACGTCGCCGAGGCGAACGGACTCAGGCAGCCGGGAGTCGGCATGGGGCCGAGCATGCCTGGTAGTCCTGAGATGGCGGAGGCGAACATTGGTCAGCGCCCTTGATCCGGAGTTCCTGAAGAGCGTCGAGCAGCGTGCCGCTGATCGTTGCATGGCGATCGTCGAAACGTTGATGAAGCGCCTGATCGTCGATGGAGAGACGTACGGCGACATTCCGCTCGACTCACCGGATGAGTTCGTTGCCTTCTATGTTGATCTCGAACAACGAGGAGTGCTGAGACATCTCGCCGTCGTCAGTCCTAAGATGGCGGAGCAGTACGAGCGACGATTCCGCCGCGACGCCGCGACGGTGATGGGTCTGAACTAATGCCTTGGGAACTTGGGCCAGACGGCGATTTTATATTGGTTCCTGACGCTCCAGGTGGCGGCGGCGGTACGTCCACATCTGGGTTCGAGCCTACTGAGATCGGCGGGTACTCATACGGGCCTGACGGTCAGCTCTACATCGTCGCGCGCGATCCGCGCATTCCCGGTAAGTCGAGTGTGCGTCCGGCGCGCTTCGACGAGATCGCAGCGTTCAACTCCGAGATGGATCGCATCCGCAACGAGCCATCGCGTTCGCAGTCGTCGTCGTACAACGTCTCCCAGTCCCTCGCCGACCCGCGCTCACTCCAGCTCCAGTACGACCAACTCGCGCAGGAGCAGTTGCAGTGGGAGCGGCAGCAGTCGTTCCTCGAGGACAAGTTTCAGATCGAGACAGATGCCGGACGCCGGCAGGAAGCGTTGCAGACGCGCCAACTACTTGAGCAGATTGGCGCACGACTGGCGAACAATCAGATTCAGCGCCAGCAGATTCAGCAGCAGGCCGACCAGTTCCAGCGTCAGATGGCGTTCGAGCAGGCGGTGGAGCAGCAGCGTGCTCAGACAGAAGCCCGTAGGTTCGCTGAGGAACAGCGGCAATTCAACGCCGAGCAGCAGCGGCGTGTTGCCACCGACATCGCTGCCACCGCTTCGCGTCCAGGAGATGTGGGGCAGAACGCTGCGCTACTGACGGCGCTGGGTCAGCCCAACGCCATCTCGTCCGCGATCGCAGGTGGGAAAGACCTCCGCACCGAACAGTCACTCGCCCCACTGGAGATGCTGCTCCAGCAGCGTGACCAACTCCAGAATCCGGGGATGTTCAATCAGGCGATGGCTCCTGGGGGATCATTCGAGGCCCCGAATGGTGGCACTGGATTTGGCGGGCTCCCGACTGGCTCGCCCGAGGAGGCGGCTGCGCGAGAAGCTTCACTCAGAAACCAATTGCAGGGACAACTCAATGCGATTCTCACGGGCAACCCGTCCACTGTGGCTCCAGGTACGCCGATTGAGGCGTCTTTGGCGGGACTTGCGGGTACGCCGGGATCAGCCATAGGTCAGGATGGTTCCAGCTTTTTCGCCAAGGGCGGCACCGCTGCTTCCGGGCAGGGATATCAGGGTGCGATGGCCCAGAGCCCTGCTCTCTCTGAGATGGAGAAGATGACTGGGCTTGTCTTTGCTGCTGATGGATTCAACGGTGTCGTCGATGATCCGACGATGTTCATCGCTGGTGAAGGCGTCGGACCTGAGCACGTCAACATCCAGCCGGTGGGACAGGCACACTTGAAGACTTCCGCGCCACGCAGCGAGCCGCAGACTGCCGGTCAGCAGATGCTTCGGCAGGTTTCTGTCCCCCAGACGCCGCAGACGCAGACGCCCAGGACGCTGCAGTTTCTCAACGACGCGCTGCGTCGTATCTTCGGGAGTGGCCCGTTCAATCAGATTCCGACGCCGATCGGACTCTCCGCACCGGGCACCTCGCCGTACCTGCAGCAGTACGGTGCGTCGATTGCCTCGCTTGGTGCCGGTGTGGACCCCGGCCTCTTCCTTAATGAGACGATGCAGCTCGCGCCACGGGCCATGCAGCAGGGCATCACGAGGCGAATCTAGATGGGTCTCGGTGAGTCGCCGCAGCACCGCATCGAGCGTCTGCGTCGCCAGCGCACGACATACCCAGAACTCAACATTGCCGATACACGGACGATCAACGAGGTCGACCGCATTCGGAGATCAGAAGGTCGCCCACCGACTCAGTTGGGTGCTGCTACTGAGATGGCATTCGCCAAACCACCCATCGGGTTGAAGAGTGCTCCGAAATCTCCACTGCCTGATCCAGACCGCAGCACGTCGTTTTTCCGTCTCGAGGAACAACAGCGGTTTGATGAACAGCAACAGATCAGCACTCGTGTGCGTAATGTCACTGGAGGGCTAGAGGGACCGCAGGCTGCTTTGCCCATCGTTGGCGGCATTGCCTCGATCACTGATCGATTAACAGGTGCGTGGATTCGTGGGGCATTGCAGGATCGGAATCCAATTCGCGGCGCTATCCGTGGGTTCAACGAGCCGAACGTTTACGCCCAGGCCCGAAACCTTCCCGGCATCAACCGACTTCCTGAAGCGGACTTCATGCCCAACCCGTTATCTGCGATCGGGCTGGCAGAAGAAGGTGATCGCCTCGGGGTGCGGGACATCTTCGCGGGAGTTGCCGACGCTGTGTTCGACATTGGGGGCCTTGCCGGAATCGCCAAGGCCCCCAATCTGGGTCAGATCTGGCGCGTCGGTGATGTCGACGTCGGTGATGCTATTCGTCGCGCAGAAGGTCCACTCGAACGTTCGGTACCGGGAGCCGGCCAGATACGCACTGCCACCGGAGCGGTAGGTGAACTCCCATCATTCCGCCCGCGCCTTGCTGGTGCATCTCTAACTCCTGATGAGTTGTCTGACGATGCAACGGACATGATCCGCTCACGGTGGCTGGATCAGTTCCAGCGTCGTGCGAGCGGGGAGACTGCAGAGACGATCAGGCAAGGCCGAGCTGGGCAGTTCGATGCCTACGAACGCGCTCTCACCCGAGGGAGGCAGCAGGGCCTCAGCGGTCAGGCGCTTGAGCAGTACGCCAGAGGAGCGGCAAGAACTCCATCCGGGCACCTGACGTTTGGTGGTGGGCAACTCGATGTTCCAGACAGCGTGGTTGATGCTCTGACTGACCGCGTTCTGCGCGACGTCCAGTCCGGGCGTATCTCAGTTCCTGACTCGCTCACCATCAACAACGGATTGAGACAGGGCATCTTCGATGGAGCGCGAGTGCTCCAGCCGGAGGAGGCGCGGAAGATCGCGCCCTACCTCGGAATTGACGCCGATACACTCCTGCGTCAATCGCGCACACTGGCTGAATCTGCCAATCCGAACGTTGCCCAACGACTCAGGGCAGTACCTACTAGACCTCCAGGCAATCGCCGTGGTGGCGCTGGACTGCCGGCACAACGTACTCGTATTCCGACAGTTGAGGATGCTCCGCAGCTCCGCCCTCGGCGTGGGCTGTCTGCTGCTGCTCGTCGGGAACAAGAGCGTCTTGGTACCCAATTGCAGCGTGAAGCAGCTGAACGTATCCCAGAGCCACTTCCTACACGTGAGTTCCCGCGACCTACTCTCGCTGCCAGTGCTGGGAATGATGTCCCAGCTATCAAGGATGCTCCTCAGGTTCGGCGTTCCACTGCTGTTGCACGGAACGCTCGCGCACGACAAGAACAACTCATCAATGCTGGCGAGGCACAGTCCGAGCAGTTCTACCGAGCTCGAGCAGCCGAGATTAAGGCGTACAACGCTCTTGATGCCGAGCGCATCACTCGTGCGCAGGAAGCGGTCGACTGGAATATCCGCGCCAAGCCACGAACGGTTTCCGACCGCGTACGAGTCATCAACGCTACTCGCGTGTCACAGAGCCTGCGCGAGATCGTCGGCATGGATGACCAGGCGTTCATCGCTCGCGCTCGTGAGCTTGCTGCGACTGGCGATTTGCAACTCTCCGAGCCTGTCCTCACTGCGGTGGAGCACTGGTTGGACATCACCAAGGCCCAGATCGACGCACTCGGCCCAGAGGGCATGTCGTGGCTCTCTCACGCCGACTCCGCTCTGCGTGGGAACTTCACCGACTCGTATCTCAATACCGCCCTGATGAAGCGCACACACCTCGCACAGGGTCTTCGGGCTCTTGGGATGGATGAGAAGCAAGTTCGTCTGTTGTCGAACAATCTCTTCCACCGCGAGCTCTTACGGCATTACGGTGGCGAGATTCCTCAGCACATCAAGGATCTACTGCGCGACAACAACCGCACGGCGTTCCGATGGTCGCAGAGTGACCTTCGTAAGTTCGTACAACGGTCCAAGAACACTCAGTTTGGTCTGTTCGACATTGGTGTCTTCGGCGTGCAGGGCCTCGCTCACTGGATGTTCGCCGGTCTTCAGACGATCGGCGGGTTCGTCGATCAGATCGCAACGCGGATGAATCATCCACTAGCCAGCTTCGGGCCGGCTGGGCTCGAACGGAAGGTGCTCTATGCCCTGGAAGGGGTGGATCAGAGTGTCGCCGCTGCAGTCACCGATCTGACTGACGATGTTGGTTCCCTCTTGTCCTACGTTCCACAATTACGGGGTGTTGACCAGCGAATTATGCGTGTTGTCGAGCGTTCAACTGATCTGCAGTTCGGTTACGTCATGGGCAACTTCCGCAACGCAGCGTTCGAGGGCCAACTTCTGATCAACCGCGTCCTTGGACGGGATATCAGTGATCCGCTCGTCCGCGCACGTGCAGCGACATTCGCCAATCACTGGTCTTCCACTGCCCAGCGTGCTCTGAAGGAAGGCCGTGCTGGCGCTGAGAGCACATTCCTTCTCTCGTCTGCGATGACGAGGGCTCAATTCGGTCGCCTGGGGGATCTCGTCCGAGGTGTCGGGCCGAAAGCCCCGCTCGATGTGCGCATCGCCGCCGCCATGACAGTCCTCTCGATGTACGCCTACGGGCAGGCGATGTCACTCACGCTCAACAATTGGTTCGGCGATGGCGAGTATGACCCCAACCCATTCAATCCAAACGGTGGCAGAATCACGCTGCCGAACGGACAGGTCATCAACACTCGTCCTCAGTCGACCGTGTTCAATTCGACGCTTCGCACAGCGCAGTCACTCATTCAGGAACAGCGAGATCCAGAAGGCAATGCCGCGCTGGCAGACATCACGCAGGCATGGGCGCGCGTTGCTCTTGGTCGAGGTTCATTGCCAGTTCGTGCCGGTCTTGCTTTGCCGGGATACGGCTACGAGCCGGGGTACGGATACCGCTTCGGTGATCTCACTCGTTCCGGGCAGATTCGTTCGATGTTCCCGACTCCACCAATCATCGAGGCGATGCTCGAACTTGGACCTGATGCTATCCGAAATGATCTTGAGGCAGCGTCATTCGTTGCTGGGACTGAGTTCATTGGCGTTGGGTCATATCCAGAATCAGCGCGATCGCGCGAGGACCGTGCCCTTACCGAGGCGGGGTACAACCCAGACGAGTTGAGCTCAGACGAACGCATCACTCGCCTGGGAGAGATTGGCATCCTCGACGATACTACCGAGCAGCGACGGCGCGAACGCGAAGAGCTGGCTGCTCGTGGCGATCCGACCGCTCGCTACTTGCTGATCACCGACATTGAACGTGATCAACTGGCGGCGATCGCAGAAGCGGCAGGGGAAGATCGAAAGCGGTACCGCGACCAGCGGTCGACGAAGAAGGGGGAGAACCGGGCCGTCAGGCGTGAGTACGCTGCCGAGGTGGAGGGGAAGTTCCCCGACCCCGAGATTGAGGGAGACATCCTCAAGGGGATGTACTTCGACGCGCTGGACAGCGCCTACAACCCGGCGACAGGTCTCACTGATTCCGACGTGATGAACGAGGCGATCGACTCACTGCGAGCTGATCTTGGTGAGGAGCGGTGGGCGACGCTGCAGGAGTCATTGCGTGTCATCGACCCTCGAGACAACCCGCTCGAGCAGGAGTACCAGCGAGTCGTAAGTCAGATTGAAGGGTCTGGCTTGTGGGACATCCCAGATAAGGCGTGGGATACGATGCAGAGCCAAGAGGCGTTCCCATCGCTTCAGAATTACTCTTCGTATTTCGAGTGGCGTGATGCGCAGGAAGATAAGACACGTCAGCAGTTCATCGCGCAGGGCATGGGAGAGGGTGTTGCGTTGGATAGAGCGAGTGATGCGCTACGCACACACCCGGTAGTTAAGGCATACAGCGACTTGCGGAACCTGATGGAGACGCGCTGGGTGATCGATAACACGCCTAGTGGTCTTGCTGATGATGCAGTGCTGTGGGAATACTTCCGGCCCAATGAGGAAGAAGAAGAGATCATCGATTCGTATCCACGTCCATAAGAAAGGGGTGTTATTATCGTGACCATGGCAGAGAGCGACGTAGACACTGCTGCCCAGGTTGAAGACACCGTTGATGCGGAAGTCTCGGCACCGCCGCCTGTAGAGGCGCCGGAAACAGTAGAGACTCCATCACCGGAAACGGTTCAGCCTGAAGCACCAGAAACTGTTGAGCGTTCTCGCGATGTGATTGCCGAGATGGATGAGTCCGTGCTGCTCGAGCATGAGCGGCTGAAGGACATCATTGCTCGGCGAGAAGAGTCCGCACGCAGACGCGAAGTAGAGCGCCTGCGGCGGGAGGCAGGCTCCAAGGAGCAGACCAGGGCGAACGTCGAGCGGATTATGAAGGAGATGGGCATCGAAGATGCCGATCCCTCACGGCTCAACTTCGCGTACGACCTGGCCCGCGCCAACGCTGCCTACGAACTCGCACAGGAACTGCCGACCGCA
>Ga0070749_10003816_pt1 | contig 10036 bp, 2 predicted proteins | sample VirMetDEL_Nov_18_FD_75180 | JGI IMG/M metagenome (GOLD analysis project Ga0070749, IMG submission 75180) | Aqueous microbial communities from the Delaware River and Bay under freshwater to marine salinity gradient to study organic matter... | ecosystem: Environmental > Aquatic > Marine > Coastal...
GCAGAGCCCCAAAGAAAGAGTTCCATACGGTTTGAGCAACTGTATATGTTTTACCATCTGCCAATTTTATTTTACCCTGTTTGTTCTCTACCAATAACTGATCAAAATTTTCTGCAAATTCTTCATCAGTCATTTCTGATAATTTTTTGCCGTACTTCTTGGTGAACAAATTGTCGACAAAGTCAAACAACCTCTGCTGATCCTTCATGAAGTTCACATTGCCCATCTGGTCATAATACTTGTTGATATTATTAACATCAGAAGATGATCCGTTCTTTATCATATCGGCCATTTGCTCAACCGTTGGTCTAGCGCTTACGCCAATTGACAATAAGTTTTTGTATGGGCTAAAGAAGCTTGAACGAATATCACCACGCAAACCTCTGTCGAACAAAGACTGCATACCTCTAGAAGCAACATTTGTACTATACATGTACTGCTCTGCGTTGGAAACAATAGACAAGACCATGGTTGGAATGCCCAACAAGCCACGTGAACCCATAGACGTAATGGTCTCGTTCCAGAAGCGAGGCTTTCTTGCATCCATGAAATCAGTTATGTCTTTAGTTGCACGAGCATGATCTTTCAAAGCCCTCATGTAATTGTCATAAGCAGCATCATCCAATGCGCCTTCAAAGAACTCCTTCTCGGCCTGTTTATAAGCCTCTTTAGTTGTATTGAAGTTAGAAACCATCAAATCAACCTTTGCCTGTACAGCAGGAGTAATAGCTACGTTGCTCATTTCCAATGACTTAAGCATCATTGATGCCATGTCTTTTTCAAATAAACCACGAGCTAAGTTTAAGATTCTACCAGACAAAGACTGAACTGCTGCAAAAGACTGCATGATACTGGCAATGTCTACGTTATCAACAATGCCTTTATTGTATGAATCGATGATGCCACGCAATGCCTCGGCAGCCTCTACAAGACCACCTTCACGCATTTTGTCTACCATTGAATTCACAAAGACACTTGCGTCAACAAAGGAGATTCCAGAGGCAGCAATAATATCATTTAGCTCTTGCCTATTTTGCTCTACCTTCAAAGACCTCTCGTCTTGGCTCAATTCCTGCAATTCAGAGGTATCAAAGATTGGATTACCATTCTGATCACTTTCTGTATCCAAGGCATTCTTAACGGTTTGTCTGTATTCTGGACCAAAGGCATCACGGATTTGCTTCTGCTCTTCTGTGAGTTCTGTGGATGTGGTGATTCCGAAGATATTATTCATATTCTGGAATACAACATACTCGCCAAAACCTTGATTCAAAAGAGCAGACCTCAATTCTGAGATGCTCATGTCTGGGTTCTGAGAAATAAAGTCTTCGATCTTTTGATTTGTTTCTGTTTTTGCCTTATCAAGTTTCTTCGCAACCTCAACAGCTCTCTGTGAAACAATGTTGTCATACATTGATTTGCCGGTTACAGGATCTTTGACAACAAATGCAGAGCCAATGGCATCTCTCAGAATAGAGTAGTCATATGAATCATACAAAGCATTGGCTGCTTCAAGATCAGTTAAGCCTTGACCAACAAGGGCATTGTATTCTGTATATGCATTATCGACAATCGTCTGTCTGTCTATAGCGCTTTTGCTTACAAAGCCGGTATCTCTTTTTGGTATCAATGGTTCTGCGTTTTGATTCCAATAGCTCTGAGTCCCAATCTTATACATATTGACATAGGGCTTTGCGCTATTGTACCAGTCTATGGAGCGCTGAATGCTTTGCTCTACATCAAAACCTGCGTAACCGTCACGGACAAAGTTCCACTTGTGATGATAAATCTGTGGGTCTTTTTTCTGCCTAGTAATGCTTACATCACCATTGGCCTTCACCTTGTAAGCATCGCCTACGATAGGCTCATTACTAGTGTTCCAGTCTGGGCTTGCAATGAATGAGAAAGACTTTTCCTTTGCGTTGTACTTGATTACTTCGTAGTTGAAGTCATCTGGCAATTTGTCAATTGCGTTCTGCAATTCATTTGATGGGAAGACGGTAGATGCGCTCTTATGAGCATACAGTTCGCCACCAATCATCTTTCCTACATCACCTTTGTAACGCTGTGGAACGCCTAGCTTTTTAGAATCAGCAATTAGATTGTCAATCTGAGACTTAGACTTGTACTCTTTAGCTTTGTTCTCTTTAACAAACTTCAAAGCCTCGCCAAAGTACCAATAGATATCATTCGTCCTTGGGTTCTCGATGATTTCACCATTGTCTTTAACGGTGAAGTTTGGAGCCTTCCCATTGTAAGACAATCTCTTTGGGCCTTCTTCAAACTTAAACCTTTGACTCTTGCTTGTAAACAAAGATGGCTTGTTATCAGCGATGATATAAGAACCTTTACGCTGTACATTAGAGAAGAATTCCTTAACTTCAGGAACATACCACTCGGCCTTTTGGTTATTCTGCCAACTCTCTTCTCCTTTTGTCTTTGTAACAGCACCATTACCTTTTCCGCTTCCTTCATAGATTTGGATGATTGCAGTTCCGGTTTGACCAACAGCATCGGCCATATTTGCAATAACACCCAAGCGAGCACCTGGTTCTGCAATCACGTTCAATACATTCGGAGATACTGCGATATCAGCACGGCCTCCACTTACATTAGCAACCGTATTTTGGTTTACATCAGCTGGCTGGTTGAATGGATCGTATGGGAAGTAAGATACCTTTTTATTCTCCAAGATTTGCTTAATCTTAGGAATGGCCTTCTGAGCATAAGACTGACGAGCAGTCTCATTCAATACTTCAGACAATTCAGCGTTCTCCAATAATGGCTGAATGTTCTCTTGAGCAAACTTTCCAGATCCTACATCAACAATCTTGATTTCTGGTTTATTGATGCCATCCATGATTGCGAACAACTTAGCATCAGTGTAAACGCCTGGCAGTTTGCTCTTATTGATTGATGTCTCAGCAGAAGTGATTTCCTGTTGGGGCTCAGACCATGGCTCTATCTGGCTCTTGCTGTTAAAACCTCTATTCTTCTCATAAACGCCTTTAACATCTAGCCCTTGAACAACAGGCATAGCACCCATGATCGCACGAGCAGCCTGTGGCTTTTCTCTTAAACCAAATGGAGTTTGATTAGCCTCTTTTGATACTGGGGCCGAATTGTAGAATAAAGCACGGCCATCTATAAACTCATTTAGATAAACAGGCTTTACTTTCTCGGCAGTAATCACGTATGGATAAGATTCATGATAAAAATCACTGTCTTTGTCAACCTTCTCTACTCTAATTGTCTTAGGATCATAAGATACGTGACCGACAAAATCTCCATATCCGGCATCCGTGAACAAGCCATCATTTGCGTAATCAAGTATGCTTTGATCATACGTGTAACCAGCGGCTTTCCCTATGATTGGCAAACCTAAATTCTTATGATTTGTTACGTTAAATATCTTAGAGGCAAGATTATTCCTCAACTCATAAGAAACCTTTGGGTTTGCAAGTATCTGTGCCATCTCTTGCACAGAAGAGAATCTATCAACATTCAAAGCCTGAGCAAATGTTTTAGAAGCATTAAACTTAGTGCTCAATGGTCTATTAATGGCGTTTACAATGTCCTTTGGATCAGCTCCATTTGCAATTGCTTGTAGCAATTCCTGCATGAAGTAATTATTCATTGACAAGTTGCCCAAGACCCCAGTGTTTTGCTGAGTCCCAATCAGTGCAGTTTCTGCCTTTTTGAACTTATTTGCTAACAAATTTGTTGACTTTTCGCTTGTAGAAGCCCAAACGGCAGCACGACCTTCAAATGCTCCAGTCTCTTTGTCTATGTTGAGATTTCTGTTGGCATATGCTGGGTAAAATGGTCCACCTTTAAACTGATAAGATACGCCAGTAGGAGATACAATATTTCCAACAGTCTGAACATCGCCCAAGAAGCCAATAACCTTTTTGCCATCAAGCTCATCAATATTGCCAAATCTTATTCTGTTTTTATCAAAACCACGGTCAATGTCTGACTTAGACATAAAGCCCGTATTTGCCTTCCTTCCGCTTCTGACTTTCTCAGCGTCTATAACGACCTCATTATCAAAGACTTCAAGGCCTGGCTCAATGGTTCTTCCGTATACATTTTCTGTCGTAATTTCTTCATCACCAAGATTTGATCTGTCTTGATATGTTCCAAATAAAGAATTAAGAATTCTGTCCTTCAAAGACATTTTGCCTTTTCCAGATACAAAATCTTTAAATCCATCTATATCCTTTTTGCTTCCTAATATGTGGATTTGCTCTGGATCAAAGATAACATAAGTATTTCCATCAGTCTGTCCAGCGTCTTTTCCGATTACGGAATCATAACCCTTATTGCTTGATTTGATGAATTTCGGAGAGGTATATTCTCCAGACAAATGAACGGAATCTGGCACATCAGCAATTGGTGTTTCGGCATTATATGGGTTTTGAATATTTGCCAAGACTCCAACAACCTTTCTATTGACAGGAACTCCAAATGTCTTAGCGTATTCTTTAGAATCTGTTAAATACGTGACATATCCTTTGAAGCTTTCCTTAGGAACCAATTGCTCCATAGTACCGTGGTAAAGAATATCATTTACCATAGTATCCGGGAAGATGCCATTCAAATACTGTGCATACTGTTCCTGTGTTCCTATCTTTTTCAGCTCTGGATTTGAAGCAAATATATCGCCAGCCTTTTGGTCAATCATTGACCTACTCACTATTCCTTCAGTACTTGGTTGAGTTGTGGTTTGAACAGTTTGCTCTACAGACACATTAGAGATATTCCCTTTTGCAGCAGACAAAGAATCAGCAAGGGTATTGAAGAAAGTAATTACCTCATTACGTGAATTAACATCCTTGAATGGGATAATTCTACCGGCAGTCAACTTTCTCATAATCGCATTAATCGCCAAGGCGATCTTTTGCATTGTGATCTGAGACAAGCGCCCTCCATTATTAGAATGACAGCAGCAAATTGAGCCAAGAATTCCTCTGGTTGCTCATTGATGCTATATGGCTGAATAAACTTGTATAACTCGGCCTTCTCCTTTTCATTCATGATGCCTTCTAATGTGGTCATCATTTCTTTGAATTTAGCCTGGTTATTGCCAAAGTTTGACAACAATTCCAAGTGGGTGATCTCGTGGTCAATAGTAGTATCTGAGGCCCGATCAACATCGATTTGAATCTCTACACCATACGTTCCGTCCTCATTTCTTTTGATAGCAATGTTTCCAGAAGACTCTCTACGGCCATCAACCTTGCCCATCTTATCCATGAATGACTCAGTGGTATGCAGGACTATGTTTACACCTGGATATCTTGCATTCAAGTATTCCTGTTTGCTCTTTGCATCATCAGCAACCTTTTGTGCCCTTGTTTTATCCTTGGCAGATTCAATAACTGTACTAACAGCCGTAGTATCAGTCGCAATAGCAGCATTTACGTTTGTTCCGGTATCTACAGATACAACCTTTTGTTTTCCACGTGTTACAGCGTTTTTATCAGTCCTAACACGCTCTACTGCTTGTTTGATATCTGGATTAGAACTTTCTACAGTAACATCTCCAGTCTGTATGCCTTCTGCAATTGATTTGTTTTTAGCCACTATAGCCATAGCTTTCTCGTTTGAGAAGACAAATGAGCGACCATCTTTAGTAGAGATTGTGGTATAATCCAACTTCTCACCATTCAAGATAGCCTTCATCTTGGCATCGATTTCAGACATCATCAAATTCAAGATACTCTTAGATGTCTCACTCTTTGCTCCATCAATTTGTTCTTGCATGTTTTGCTTGTCCGTCATCAAATCGACATACAGTTTAGCCTGGTTATCGTCTTTTACTCTTTGTTGAACAGCAGGAAGCGTCTCTACAATACCTTCGATATTTCTAGACATGGCTACGGCCATCTTCTCATTGATCATTCCAGACGCAAGCATGTATTGTGGCAAAGCCTTCATTCCACTAGCTCCAACAACACTGTAAGCGTCCATAACGAACTGATTTAGACCAGCCTCCCCAAGAGCGGATTTAATTGATTCTACCATCAATTTGTTGTCCATCTCTCTAGCGTAGCTTGACACTTCACCAGCACCACTCAATGCCAAGACAGTTGGAAGAACATCAATGGCCAATGATGGCAATTCCTCTTGCATGTAGGCCGAGAATCCTTTGTCATATCCTGCAATTTGGGCAGCTTTATAGTTCTGACCCAATTCAGTGATAAGTTCTGGAACATATTCAAGGCCACCAATTCTACCAGCTGCGACAGCTGCTCTAGTCAAGTTAGAACCTGCTTTTCCTATGATTCCACTAGCAAAAGGAATAGCTTGTACAGCATACAATGGCATCATTGCTGATTGCAACGCCAATGTTGATGAAGCAGCCTGTTTTGCATCAAACAAATTGCCGGTCTTATCTAGAACATCTGAGAAGTTTTGTCCTACTTGATCAGCGGTATCAAAACCCCACATGACTAAACCACTTATATATGGATTAGCCGTAATAGCCCCAGCTGCAATGCCTAAAGACAAGTTTGGAAGCTGATCAATCAATTGACCAGTAACACCCATCAATACATCATTAACATCTTCTGCCTTGGATAAGGATTCACCCATTGACAGATTTCTGTCTTTCGTGAATTCCGTAAATCGCAAAACTTCGCTTACAGGGTTTCCAACGCCAAATGAATACTCCAACATAGAGCCGATATTGCTCAACGCTCTAGCAGATGCACCTTGCGCTCTATCCAAAGCCCAAGAGCCATAATTAGAACTATACTGAAGCTCCTGCAAAACTTTTCTAGACAAGTCATGATTTACAGAGGCTTGCTTATATGCATCCACACCAAGTTCTGCTAGTATTTCTCCAGCATCACCAAGCTCTTTAATCTTATCAGCAATGCCAAGTTCCTCAAGTTTCTTCTTGTACTGTTCGTTTAGTTCATTTTCTTTTGCCTTTATCTCAGCCTCTGTTTGCTGAATAACTTGATTCTGGAACAAGATAAACTGTGTACTAGCATCAGATACCATCTGATTGAGGACTTCATTGTCCATGTCCAATTCCTGTTGGTTATTGTACAATCCTTGTACACTCTTCTCAAGAATCTGATTGTAGAAATTATCAATGTCCGCATTAAGTGTTTTTGACATCTCTGTAATAGCCATGGTGGCCTCATCAACACGCTGTGTTGCGTATGATTTAATCGTAGAATCTCTTAAACCTTCTAGTTCTCTTGTCTCATTAGATATCTCAATGAATCTTCTTTTAAGCTCTTGATCATCTCCAATCAGAGTCCCATCGGCAATTTTTTCATCGACCATCTTATTGAAGATTTCGATCTGGGCAGGCTCAAGCATTTTTGCATTTGCCTTTTCCTTCAAGAAGTTTTCCATGCGCCTTTGGGCAATGGGTCGCATATCTTCTGGTATGTCAAATTGAGTAGCAACCCAGTTCTCAGAAACTTTTCTTACATATTCTGGGTTAACAATCTTAATGCCTTCTTCGCTCTGTGTCAATAAGCCTTCTCCCAATCCATCTGGATTGAAATTAGCATTCTTAAATACGTTATCAGAGTCAACATAGATATATTGGTCTACCTTGGTCTGAATGCCGTCTAGTATCTCTTTTTTATTGCGGATTTGAGCTTCTTGTTCTGGAGTCTTAATACTTAAGAAACGATTAGCCTGATCAAGTTCGTTATAGGCATTTTGGTAGTCTTCGAATAGCCTTTGCTTATCACTCTTTGGTTCTTCGATCGGAGCCCCAGTTTCAACAGCAACTGCAACAGCCTTTGGTAATTGAATGCCGGTTTCTTTTTTAGGCTTTAACTCAATTGCTCTTTGAATTCCAGCAACCTCATCAAATGCGCCTTGCAAGTACGAGAATTGTTTGGCGCTCTTTTGATACTCTTCATTAAACGGTGCGAGAGCTGATTTTACACTTGGGTCTGTTACGTATTGATCCCAGTCTGTAGCGCCTTTAAAGAAATTACGTGCTTGTCCAACCGCAGCATCTGGATTGGTTTTCATCAATTCAGACAAACGGTTAATTTCCTTTACATAAAACTCAGTCTTTTTTGGATTTACCTCTTCAGCAGTGGCCAAGCCTTTTCCATATCCTAATGGAGGCAATTCTACGCTAGTAAGATCTATTCCTTGGGAAGCAGCTCCACCTTGATCTCCAAAGTTAACCTCCATTTCGGAAGCTTCAAACTTTGCATCTTTTGCACCAAAAGATTGAAGCGCTGTTTCATACTGGTTTTTCCCAGCCAATAGAGAATCTGATGCGGAAAAGTCTTCTTTTTTTTTTTGAGCGTAGCTCTCAATGTCATCTACGCCATAAACATTTGACATGACCATATTTGCATTTTCATCAGTATTAATGAAATTGGTAAATTCATCTACACTTTTGAAATCAAAATCTGGGTTCTCCTGTTGGAGTTTCACATACAATTCGTCAAGATTTTTTGCCATGTCTTATTGGTTTTCTATTTTATTGTAAATATCGTAATATGCGTTATAAATAGCATCTGAGTCTTTAGATGCCAGAGCTTTGCTCAATGTTGAATTTGGATCTTTTCTAGCCTCTCTGATTGCAGCATTTGCAGCACTTGTATTTGACTTCATCTTATCTATAGAAGAAATAACCGTAGAGGAAATAGCCTCTCCACCCTTTTGCAGATCCGCAAAACTAAAGTTTGCTGCTGGCAAATAGTAGTATGCGCCTGGCTGGCCGAATACAACAAATGGCATCATACCGGCAATGCTAGCCTTTCCACCTTCAGCTCCAAATTCTTTACCTTTTTGTACAGGCCTAAAATAGGTAGTATTACCTTCTTTGAACGTCTCATAAGGCATAACACGAGTTTCTACAACACGTGTATCAGATATTGTTCCACCCTCTACTCTTCTTCCCATAAAATCTGTCAAATTATTCTGGTTAGAAACTGTATAGTTTGGATAGTTAACACCTATGTTTCTGAATGACTGAATATCAATTGGCTGACCTGTGACATCAGACACGCCAGATGTTATAGTGGTCATTTCTTTTGCCAAGCCTCCTGCCGATTCTTTCTCTCCTAAGCCAATATTTACCTCAACAGTTGAGCCGAGATTTCTTCTCTTGATGGCGGCAGATGCATATTCAGAACCCTCTGACATCATTGACTCGATCAAGGCAGCGTCATCATTAATGTCAATGCCACGAGAATCAGCATATTGGAATCTAAATACTGGATCTTTTAATTTTGATGCAGCTACCCCTTCAAGTGAGGCTGGAACATATCCTTCAGATGCATATTGTTCTGCTTCTTTGATTGTTCTTGGAACCTTTGTTTGAATGGTTTGTACTGGCTTTCCTTCTACGTAAGATGTGCTAGACGATACTTCAACAGGATCAACTTTTCCAAAGTCACGATCCAATTCATTGCCCAAATCAATCCTTGGGAAGAATGTATTTTGAGTAATCAAGCCAGTTTCTGGATCAAAAGAATTAAGACCAGCATTTTTTGCTTTTTCTCCCAATTGCAAATAGTCCTTAGACTGATCAAACAAGACCTTCAATGCTTGTTGGTCTTTTGTTTGGTAAGCGCCTAATGTTGTAAAGCCCTTTTCAAAAGCCTTATAATCATCACTCAAGCCAGACAAGTGAGCAATCTCATTTCTAAAATCATTAGTAATATTACCTACTTGATTTCTCCATGTTGGGTCTCCGCTTTGTTTTAACTCAAGAATCTTGTTAATAGTAGCAGCAGCTGAACCAGCAACCTCATCCTTTACCAAGCGATGGTATTCCTTTGGGTTTACACTAATTTCCTTAAGTGCCTTTTGTACAGCTTCTTCGTCAAGCTCTGCTTGCTTTAATGCAGCTTTTCTTTTTAATATTTCGTCATTCTGCTGCTTTGCAAAGACTTGAGCAGGAGCTGTTAATTGCGCCTGTAATCCAATACCTGTAGCTAATAGTGATTTTGCAGCCATTATTTATATGGGTTAAGTCCATAATTAGGAAGACGCATGAATGGAGATGGAGAATAGCCGTTGCCTAAACTAGGAA
>Ga0070749_10003817_pt1 | contig 10036 bp, 12 predicted proteins | sample VirMetDEL_Nov_18_FD_75180 | JGI IMG/M metagenome (GOLD analysis project Ga0070749, IMG submission 75180) | Aqueous microbial communities from the Delaware River and Bay under freshwater to marine salinity gradient to study organic matter... | ecosystem: Environmental > Aquatic > Marine >...
GGTATGAAGAAAAAGCTCACTTCATCCAAGACTGCAAACGATCCAAATAGCCGGATCAATAAAAGTCTTAGGGCGTGGAACTGCTGAAATGCCTAGCACCAGCAAGAAGCAGCATAACTTCATGGCAGCAGTGGCTAACAACCCTGCATTTGCTAAGAAGGCGGGGGTCTCACAAGCTGTGGGGCAAGAGTTCGTCAAGGCCGACAAAGGCCGCAAATTTGCAGAAGGTGGTGAAATGAAAGAGTCCAAAGCAATGGAAAAGCGTCACGTTGCAGCCATGAAGAAGGCTGGCGTTCCCAAGAAGATCGTGAAAGAAGAAATGGCTGAAGCTGCCGCTATGAAGAAGGGTGGCTTCGTGCGTTCCGCTGATGGGGTTGCCAAGAAAGGCAAAACTAAAGGCACCATGATTGCCATGAAACGTGGCGGGAAGTGCTGAAATGGCTGACACCAAAAAACCGGTAGCGGCGGATACGACCGCAACGTCGCAACAGCCGATGACCCCGGCTGAAATCCAGATGATGCAGGACGCTAAGGACAAGAAGGAAGCGCAACGGCGCGACCAGATGCGTCCTAATCTTGGCGAGAAAAAGTACAAGAAAGGCGGATACGTTCGCGCCGCCGATGGCGTTGTCAAGCGTGGCAAAACCCGAGGGCGGATGCTGTGAGAGCGTCACGAGGCATGGGGGATATTAATCCCGCAAAAATGCCTAAGGGGGCTAAGCGCCCCCGACGAGATGACACCGACTTCACACAATACGCCGCTGGCGGAAAGGTGGGTCTGTATGAAAATATCAATCGCAAGCGTAAAAGAATTGCTGCGGGATCTGGCGAGCAAATGCGCAAGCCGGGGCAAAAAGGTGCTCCAACGGCTCAAGCTTTTGTTCAGTCGGCAAAAACCGCCAGAAGGTAGCAAATGACTACAACCGGTACAGCAGCATTTAATCTGGACGTAAACGACCTCATTGAAGAGGCGTTTGAGCGTTGCGGCAGTGAGTTGCGTACTGGTTACGATATGCGTACCGCACGTCGGTCATTGAACCTTTTGACGATTGAGTGGGCAAACCGGGAGATCAACCTGTGGACTATCGAGGAAGGCTCTATTCCTTTGGTGCAGGGTACGATTGCCTATAACCTTCCGGGCGATACGATTGACTTGTTGGATCAAGTAGTCCGTACTGGGACTGGTCAAGGTCAGCAGGATATCAACATCAATCGTATTTCAGAGTCCACATACTCCACGATCCCTAATAAGAACTCGCAGGGCCGGCCCATTCAGGTGTGGATCAATCGTCGTTCAGGTGCCGTTGAGCCGGTTAGTGGAGTTGCCTACCCGCAAATCAATGTGTGGCCTGCGCCCGATCAGTCTAATTTGTACACGTTCGTGTACTGGCGCATGCGTAGGATTCAGGATGCTGGGTCTGGGGTCACGACTCCGGATATCCCCTTCCGGTTCCTTGAGTGCATGGTCGCTGGACTGGCGTATAAGCTGTCGCTTAAGCTGCCCAATATGGACATGAACCGGGTCATTGGTCTTAAGACGGATTACGAGCAGCAGTTCCAGTTTGCCGCTGAAGAAGACCGCGAGAAGGCCAGCATTCGTTTTGTGCCCCGCATCATCAACTATAGGTGACGCATGGCTGGGCCTAAGTACGCATCTGGCAAGCACTCAATTGCGGAGTGTGACCGCTGCGGTCAGCGGTACAAGCTCAAGGAGCTACGCAAGTTAGTCATCAAGACTAAGCAGGTTAGTATCAAAGTTTGCCCAGAGTGCTGGGACCCGGATCATCCGCAATTGCAGTTGGGTATGTACCCGGTGTATGACCCGCAGGCTGTACGAGAGCCGAGACCGGATACTAGCTACTACCAGTCAGGGCTAAATGCCCTTCAGGTACCTGATGGTGGTAGCCGGGTGATCCAGTGGGGCTGGAACCCTGTTGGTGGGGCTAGCGGGTTTGATACAGCTTTGACCCCTAATTACTTGGTTTTACAGGCCCAAGTTGGTACAGTTACAGTTGAGACAGGAGCATAAAATGGCTGAATACAAGCAACCACAGTCGGTCCCGGTGCCAACCGTTACCAGCCGTCTGACCGCTAATGAAGTAAACATGTCCGTGGGCAGTATCTCGCGGCATGCTGATGGGGCTACTAAAACTTCTGGCGTAAAGATCCGTGGTACTGGCGCGGCAACTAAAGGCACGATGGCTCGCGGCCCGATGGCGTAATCATGAATTACTCTGAACTTGTCGCGTCGATCCAAGCGTATACGGAAAACATCTTTCCGGATGTTACGCTTTCCGATGGCTCAACTGAAACTACGGCTGAGCAGGTTAATCGGTTCATTCAGCAGGCCGAGCAGCGGATCTACAATACAGTTCAGTTCCCGTCACTGCGTAAAAATGTGACTGGTAACGTGTCAACCTCGACGCCGTATCTTAGTGCCCCGGATGACTACCTAGCAACGTACTCCTTGGCGGTGATTGACGGTAGTGGGAATTACGAGTACCTGCTGAACAAGGACGTGAACTTCATCCGGGCTGCTTATCCAAACGCTTCTGATGTCGGACTGCCTAGATACTACGCACTGTTTGGTCCGCAGACAAACAACATGACAGAGTTGTCCTTCATGTTGGGGCCAAAGCCTGATAGCGCGTATACCGTAGAGCTTCATTATTTTTATTACCCAGAGTCGATCACAACAGCTGGTACTACTTGGCTAGGGGACAACTTTGATTCTGCCCTGCTCTATGGGTCACTTGTTGAGGCGTACACCTTTATGAAGGGCGAAGCTGATATGCTGGCTTTGTATAACGGGAAGTACAAAGAGGCATTGGATATGGCTAAACGCCTTGGTGATGGGATGGAGCGTCAGGACGCTTACCGTGCTGGGCAGTACCGGCAAAAGGTGGTCTAAATGGCGATTTTGCAAACCGCGACAACAAGCTTCAAAGTGGAGCTTATGCAGGGGGTCCATAATTTTGGCCCTACGTCGCCAGATACGTTTAAGATTGCGTTATATACCGGTAGTGCTACGCTAGATGCCTCTACTACGGCATATTCAACAACTAATGAAGTGGTGGGTGCGGGGTATGTTGCAGGTGGCGAAACGCTAACTATTAGTGTATCCCCCACTTCAGGAGTGAATTCAGGTAACATACCCGTTGCGTATATCTCTTTCGCGAATGCTACATGGGTCGGGGCGTCGTTTACGGCTCGCGGCGCATTGATCTATAACAGCAGTAAGGACAATAGATCAGTAGCAGTACTTGACTTTGGTTCTGATAAGTTGTCGTCTACTGATTTCGTAATCATCATGCCAGCGGCAGACGCGAACAACGCGCTAGTCCGCATCGCTTAATAGGAGCTTGTCATGGCAAATGCAATTTACCCGAAGTATAAAGAAGGCATTCTTCAGAGCGCCGCTAACACCAACATGGCTTCTGGCACGGTGAAAGTCGCGCTGGTTGATACTGGCACATACACTTACTCTGCTACTCACCAGTTTTATTCGTCGGTGACTGGTGTAGTCGGAACCCCGCAAACCATCGGTACGAAGACGTTCACAAACGGTTTGTTCGATGGGAGTGATGTGACCTTCACAGCAGTGACGGGAAACTCGGTCGAGGCTTTGATCATCTACGTTGATACCGGCACTGCGGCTACTAGCCCGGTGGTTGCTTATATCGACACCTCAGTGACTGGCCTGCCAGTCACTCCCAACGGCGGGGACATTTCAATTACTTGGAACGCAAGCGGCATCTTCCAACTGTAAGTCGTAGTGTCTCTAAGGGCAGGCCGTACCCCGGCCTGTCTTAATCCTATGTAGAACGGTATTAGCATGGCGACAGGGACATGGGGTTACGGTGGTTGGAGTTCAGACTCGTGGGGAGGCACCGTCACCCTTGAGCCAAGTCTGCTCGTCAATAGCCAGACTTTTTATGCCCCAACAGCCACTAAGGGCCCCGTTTATATAGCCCCTGCGCTGTTCACTAACAGCCAGACGTTCTATTCGGCTACAGTTAATCGCGGTACGGTCACACTAACCACGTCGCTATTAACTAATAGCCAGACGTTTTACACCGCTAGTGTAGCTGCTACTAAGACTCTAGCCCCGTCGCTATTAACTAATAGCCAGACGTTTTACACCGCTAGTGTAGCTGCTACTAACGCACTAGCGCCCGCGTTATTTACTAATAGTCAGACATTCTACGCTGCGTCTGTCAGTCGTGGGGCGGTGACTGTAGCTCCGTCGCTGTTCACGAATAGTCAGGTTATTCTGACTCCTACGGTTACGGCTCTTAAGACGTTATCCCCGTCGCTATTAACTAATAGTCAGACTTTTTACTCTGCGGCTATAGCGGCTACTAATACGCTTATTCCCGCGTTATTTACTAATAGTCAGACATTCTACGCTGCGTCTGTCAGTCGTGGGGCGGTTACTTTGGTTCCAAGTCTGGTTAATAATAGCCAGATATTTTATTCTCCAGCCGCTATTAAAGGTGCGGTCACTTTAGCCCCCAGTCTGGCGACTAATTCGCAGACATTCTATTCGGCAACTGTAAACAGTCTTTATGGGATTGCCGCCCCGCTTACTACAAACACCAGCGCATTTTATGCGCCCAGCGTTGTCTACACCGAATATAGATACGCAAGACCAGATGCCGACGTATCTACTGGGGATTGGACTCCAAGCACGGGTACAGAGCTATACCCTATGATTGACGAGGCGACGCCCGTTGATACGGATTACATTCAGACAACGGCGGCTACAACTTGCGAAGTTGCGCTTAACCCGGTCGTAGACCCACAGTCTTCGGTTGGGCACACGATTCGGTACCGTGCACAAAGTTCGGTTGGCTCGACCTTGATCGTGCGGTTAAAGCAAGGTAGTACCACTATTGCCACAGACACGCGGGTTGCTGTCAGCGGGTCATGGACTACGTACAACTACACCCTTAGTGCAGGGGAAGCAAATTCGATCACCGATTATGGGGATTTACGTATAGAGCTTGAAGCAGCCTGATGATAAACTTGAGGATGATACCGGGAATGTTATGACCATTATCTACCGTGAAACCAAGGGGTCTGCGTTATCGTACTCAGAACTCGACGGCAATTTTCAAGACACGATCATCGCTGTGCGGGTGTTCCGAGATGGTCTTAACGCTAACGACACGCTTGCCGAGGACGTTTTTGGTTTGTGCATGGATCTGCACTACCAAGCTGACCACGCCACCACCCCCAATAAATCGCCGCCGTTCGTCTGATCATGCCCAATATAGGCCAACAGGTTATCGTCACGTTAAGTACGGGCGAGGAAGTCTGGGCTTGTTGGTCTGGGCTGGATTGGTACGTCGAGCTTGATGATAGTCCTGATACTGCGCCTTTAGACGGCCTCGTTGTTAGCTGGAGGCTTGTCTAATGGCGATCACTTACCTCGGTGATGGTGGTCAGGGCAGTGGTAGGGGAAATGTAACCTACTCAATTCCAAGCGGGACGCAGAACGGCGACCTATTGTTGATGGTCATTGAGACCGCTAACGAGACTGTCGCAGAACCGGGTGAATGGTTAGACGTACCCAGTTCCCCACAAGGCGTTGGCACTGCTGGCAGCACGACTGCAACCCGACTCAAGATCCTGTACAGGTGGGTTGATGGCACGTCCATTAACACCACGGTTACCGATCCCGGAAACCACCAGACTGGGGCGATCTTAGCGTTTCGAGGCGTCGATCCGACGAACCCGTTTAACGCCAGCGCCGGAAGCACAAAAAGCACATCAAACACTAGCTGCACGTTCCCGTCGATTACAACGACGGTAGATAACTGCTGGGTGTTGCTGGCTGAAGCTCACGCACTGCCTGACTCCAATTCAAACGGGCAGACAGACGGCCAGACAATGGCGTCTCTGTCGAGCCTGACAGAGCAGGTTGACTACAACACGGCGCAGGGGAACGGCGGCGGCTTCTCGGTTGCTACTGGACTTAAATCCACGGCGGGTTCCACTGGCACTGGCTCGGCAACGCACTCTGTAAACACTGCCGATGCGACGATCACGCTGGCGCTGGCTCCGGCTCCTGAAGCCCAAGACCTGACGCCGGATCGGTATGACAACACAAACAGTTTCTTCACTCCGACTGTTACTGCCGCCGCAGTAGTCTTAGCGCCGGATCTGTACACGAACGCGCAGACGTTCTATACGCAGACGGTTACTGCTAGTAACAGCCTTACTCCGTCTCTGTACACCAATACACAGACGTTCTTCACCCAGACGGTTGCTGCGAGCTACGGACTTGTACCCAGTCTGGTAACGAATACCCAGACGTTTTACTCTCCGGAAGTTACTCGCGTCGGTATCACTTTATATCCGCCGCTGTATACGAATAGCCAGTCGTTCTTTACTCAGGCGGTTGCGGCTAGTTACAGCCTTACGCCAGACTTACTAACTAATACCCAGACGTTTTATGCTCCGGAAGTCACTCGCGGCGCGGTAATACTGGCCCCGTCGCTGTATACCAACGCGCAGACGTTCTACTCGTCAACGGTATCTGCTAGTAAGACTCTGGCACCCTCGCTGTACACGAACACGCAGACGTTCTACAGCGCCTCAATCTCGACAACCAATCCGATTAGCGTACAGGTTTCGTGGGTTGAGTTTGATGTTGTAGATACAACGACTACGTCGCTGTTTGCACCGTTCCTCGGCAACATTAACTCGTTCTATCCGGCGACGGTTAATCGAGGGTTGTGGACGGTCGCACCCAATCTGGTCACTAATACTCAGACGTTCTACACCCCGGCAGTATCTGCTAGCAAGACGCTTAGCCCGAATCTGGTAACTAACGATCAGACGTTCTATGCGCCGACCGTTGCAGGAAGCTACACACTTGCACCTAGTCTGGTTACGAATACCCAGACGTTCTATGCGCCGACGATTGAGCGGGGGCTGTCGCCGAGTCTCGTTACTAATAATCAGACGTTTTATGCGCCCGAGGTGCAGGCTATTTACGCCCTCGCTCCGGGGTTGGTCACTAATACCCAAGTATTTTATTCACCAGACGCGCAAGCTAGTTACGAGCTTGCTCCGAGCCTAGTTACCAATAATCAGACGTTCTACGCAGCGACGGTTACTCGCGGTGCCGTATCGCTTGCTCCAAGTCTCGTTACTAATAATCAGACGTTTTATGCGCCCGAAGTGCAGGCTATCTATGCCCTCGCTCCGGGGTTGGTCACTAATACCCAAGTATTTTATGCGCCCGAAGTGCAGGCTAGTTACGAGCTTGCTCCGAGCTTAGTTACTAATAATCAGACTTTCTACGCATCGTCAGTTACCGCCAGCGCGACACTGGACCCTAGTCTTGTTACTAATGCCCAAGTATTTTATTCGCCGGAAGTGCAGGCCAGTTATACGCTTGTACCGAGCCTAGTTACTAATACCCAAGTATTTTATTCACCAGACGTGCAAGCTAGTTATGGGCTTGCCCCGAGCCTAGTTACTAATAATCAGACTTTCTACGCATCGTCAGTTACCGCCAGCACGACACTGGCCCCGACGCTATACACTAACAACCAGACTTTCTACGCATCGTCAGTTACCGCCAGCGCGACACTGGCTCCGGCGTTATATACCAACAATCAGACGTTTTATTCGTCGGAAGTGCGGGCTAGTTACGCCCTTGCTCCTAGTCTTGTTATTAATAATCAGACGTTTTATGCGTCTGAGATGCAGGCTAGTTATGCGCTTACACCGAGCCTAGTTACTAATAATCAGGCATTTTTTGCGGTAACCGTAGAAATTGGCCCACCGGCTGGGACGTGGGGGTATAGAACTTGGGGGTATGGCCCTTGGGGCGGCGATACTAATGCGGTTATTGAGCCTAGCGTATACATAAACGCCCAGACGTTTTATGCGGCTGTTATAACGCCGGGGTCGGTCACGCTTGCTCCTAGTCTGGTGGTTAATAGTCAGACATTCTACGATGCGGCGGCTGTACGTGGACTCACTCCGAGTCTGGTAACTAATACTCAGAGTTTCTACCCTGCGGTTATTAGTAGAGGGGAGGTACTCCTTGCACCGGAGCTGGTGACCAATACCCAGACGTTCTACGATGCGGTGGTCACAGCTAGTTACTCGCTTGCACCGAGTCTGGTAACTAACGATCAGACGTTCTACGACGCGGCAGTTAGTGCCGGGGCCGCTACTGTAGCCCCGGACCTAGTTACCAATAATCAGACGTTCTACAGCGCGGCGGCTACGTCTAGCTACTCGATTGCGCCTAGTCTGGTCACGAATACCCAGACGTTCTACGACGCGGCAGTTAGCGCAGGGGCCGTTACTGTAGCCCCGGACCTAGTTACCAATAGTCAGACGTTCTATGCACCAACTGTTGGCATTGATAGCTATACGTTATCTCCTAGTCTGGTCACGAATACCCAGACGTTCTACCCCGCTGTAGTTAGCGTAGGGGCCGTTACTGTAGCCCCGGACTTAGTTACCAACAGTCAGACGTTCTACACGATATCGGTTGGGCGGGGCCTCACCCCGAGTTTGGTAACCAATACTCAGACATTCTATACACCCACGGTCGCTCGGGGCGCCGTAACGCTAGCTCCAAGTCTTGTAACTAACAATCAGACTTTCTACTCCGCTGTAGTTAGTCGAGGGGCTGTAACACTCGCGCCGAGTCTGGTTACCAATACTCAGACTTTCTATCAATCTGCGCTTTCGACCACTTACTCGCTTTATCCGAGTTTGGTCACTAACACCCAGACGTTTTACACACCCTCTGTATCAACGAACTATACCGTTGCCCCCGGACTGGTAATAAACGTCAGTACGGTGTTTGAACCGTCCATCAATCAGTACGTGTTTGTTTACGTAACTGGCGTGGAGGCACAGACTGAGATTGGGTCGGTACTTGTCTGGGGGCTTGACGATACTAGCCAAGTTCCGGTATGGACGGATATAATTGTTGCACAGGCAGCTACGTGGGCTTCGAGTGATACCACACAGGCTCCAGACTGGTCGGCTATCTCAGACTCACAAAACCCGCTGTGGGTTCCGGTCAGTACAACGCAGTCTGCCACATGGAATAATGTTACTGGCGTACAGTAACTAGGAGATTTGAATGCCTACTAGCTATACACCCCTTCTTGGTCTGGCTCTTCCCGCAACGGGCGAGTTGTCAGGCACTTGGGGAACGACGGTAAACACCGCTATTACGTCCTTGTTGGACTCAGCGGTTGCTGGTACTACTACGCTGACTACAGATGCCGATGTAACGCTTTCTACTACGCAAGGTGCAGACAATCAGTCCCGTAATGCAGTTATTCTCTGGACGGCTAGCGGTACGGTAACTAGGAATATCACGGCTCCAGCGGCAAGTAAGGCGTACATCATCATTAACGCTACTACTGGCACTCAGTCTATCGTTATCCGTGGTGTTGGGCCGACTACTGGGGCTACCGTTTTAGCGGGGCGCAAAGCACTTGTAGTATGGAATGGGGCGGATTTTGTTGAGGTTGCTGGCGGCAAGGTAGATCTGACTGCGGATGTCACTGGCACTCTTCCGGTAGGGAGCGGCGGTACTGGCGCTACCGCGCTGACACTTAATAATGTCTTGTTGGGTAACGGCACTTCAGCCGTACAGGTAGTTGCTCCGGGAACGTCAGGCAATGTGTTGACTTCTAATGGGACAACGTGGGTTGCAAGTGCGCTGCCTGCCGGTGGTATCACCTACACGAAAAAGACCACAACATACACCGCCGTAGATAAAGACGGGATTATTGCTGATACGTCAGGCGGCTCATGGACTTTGACCCTTCCGGCAACTCCTAGCACTGGGGTTCAGGTTTTTGTAGCAGATGGCGCTGCGTGGGGTACGAACAATCTGACGGTGGCACGAAACGGATCGACTATCGAAGGTCTTGCTGAAGATCTGACGCTTGATATCTCCGGCGCGGAAGTGCAGTTTATCTACGACGGTACAACGTGGCAGGTGTATGCGCAGATTGGGGGTAACGGTGGCACTGTGGTCACA
>Ga0070749_10003819_pt1 | contig 10035 bp, 2 predicted proteins | sample VirMetDEL_Nov_18_FD_75180 | JGI IMG/M metagenome (GOLD analysis project Ga0070749, IMG submission 75180) | Aqueous microbial communities from the Delaware River and Bay under freshwater to marine salinity gradient to study organic matter... | ecosystem: Environmental > Aquatic > Marine > Coastal...
CACGTCGCCGGCATAGGCGCCATACGACTGTGCGTTCCAGTTGATCGGTACGCCGATGCGCTCGGCCAGTAGGTCGGCGCCGGATTCGTCCACGATAAGCGCTCGTGCTTCGGCGGTGAACATCGCCCGAACGGCCGCGGATGCCTTGTTGATCTCGAATCCGAGGGCGCTGCTAGGTATGGCTTCCGCGGTCACCCGCTCGGTGAGACGATCGAGGTCATCGCTGAAGCTTCTACCATTGGCGTCCGCAGTAGCCTTCACCTCGGCCGAGGTCGGTTTCATCGCTTCTGTACGCCAGTTCCATACGTGCTCGGTCTGCTTCTCGATCCCACCGTTGTACTTGTACTGGCTGCCAACCCTGGTGATGAGCCCCTGCTTCTCCGACTTCTTGTTGGTTCGTGCCTTGACATCAGGCATCTCGAAACGTGACTTAATGGCTGTCCAGATCGCGGCTTGTACTTGGTGCGGCGTCCATCGCTCCTCGCCGGGCTGGAGCTTGTCGTTCATCTCTGCCGTGAGCCGGCGTATTTCGTTCTCGCTGAACGAATACTTACCACGCCCAAGATCGTTTGATGCCACCGCCTTGCGATAACCAAGAGCACGCAGCACCCACACGTCAACCGTCACCGGCTTCCTCAGCGCATCGAGCGTCTCTGTGTCAAGATGCAACTGGTCGACTGACTCTGGGTGTGTTTCGATGATGTCGTGCATCAAGTTCAGATAGAACGAGTTGGTCTTGCGACCTTCAAACGTGCCGTTGTTGTAGAGCACGTTGATTGCTTTACTGTCGCCGTCAGGCATTGCCACATGGAACTTTTCGCGCGGCACACCATTCTTCCACTGCGTGTATGCCTTGACCGCGTTCAGTGTGTTTCCCCAGACGTTGTTGTTGGGGGAGTAAATGGCGATCAACTGAATGAACTTCTCGGCTTCGACAATGTTCCCGCGTACTAGCCGCAGCACGGCACGCGCTGAATTCTCGTACCAGTACCGCCCGGAGATGCCCTCGTTGACGAACTTGCGCAAGAGTGCCCGCATTGCCACATGGTCTTTGCGAGATTGCACCCATTCGGGTGCGCCCTTGAGTTTTCCATCTTCAGTGGTTTCTGGCTCCCAGTTGCGCCACAGCGTATCGGACTCGTCGCGCTGATACAGTATGTTCGGATTGTTCGGGTCGTACGTGCCGACGTTGCCGATGGGTTGCTGGAATAGGATGGATGCGGTGTTTCCAAGTTCTTGCAGTCGTGACTTGTTAGCATAAGTGATAGGAACAAGACTGCTGACATAAACACGTCTGCCGCCAGGATACTGTGGCGACAACGATGATGCAGGGATGTCGGACAATTCACCACGGTTCCATGACTTCATGTTCAGCACTACTGGGACTTGGTAAACCCCTGCGTTTTGCAGCGCCATCATGCGGTGGCGCCCTTCATGCCCAGTGACGTTGAACCCGTTCTTTGTTGGCTCTACGTCAAGAAATATTTCTTGACTCTCTCCTCTTAACCTTTCTACATCAAGTGGCGCTGTGGTTGCAGCAATCTCCGCAATTGGGACATTTTTCCCTGTCGCTAAAGCCAAGAATTGACTTGGCTGCATCATCACTGCGTAGGCCTGGCCTCTATTTTCACTGTGTGAAATACCGTACATCTTCAATAGGGTTGATACACGGGCAGGTGCCCAGCCAGCAGTCAAAACCCCGGTACTGTTTTGATAGAGTATGTGCCCAGTTGCCGTGTCATACGTTCCGACGTTGCCGATACTCGACTTGATGTTGTTCCGGTTGTAAATCCCGATGTTCTTCGCGCCCTGCTCCATCACCCAGAACGCGTCGTAGCCGTTCTTCTTCAGGAACGCCTGCACCACCGGATGCTCGACAGCGCCCCACGATCCTTGCCGCACGCCCTCGAGCAGCGCCGCCTTGTCCTGGTAAAAACCTTTGAGCGCCTTGGACGCGGACTGCGACTGGATCTGCTCGTCGGACACGCCGGCCAGGAACTGCTCGACCGCTGAGACATCCTGCTTGCTCTCGAAGTCGAACGGCTTCGTCGCCGTGGCGTAGAGCGGGTAGACCACGGGCTGGCCGCCGCGCTGATCGGCAAACTCGTTCGCGAATGCTGGCGATGTGGTCAGGAAGACAGCCCCGGATTGACGCGGCTCAAACTCGGTGATGTCTGCCCCGGTGCTGTGGTAGAACTGAAGCTCATCCCCAGGCTTCGACCACGCCTTGCCAGTCTTCGTCAGCCGGTTGCCGGCCATGTACTGATTGAACGGCGCACGCGGCTGCGCCATGAAGTCGCGCTGGATGATCGGGCCTTCCTGCTTCCACAACTCGACCGGGTCGATGCCGAGCAGTTTCGCCCTGGCCTCGTATCGCAACGACTCCAGCACGGCATAGCGATTGGCCTCGGACTCGCCCATGAACTTGCGGCCCATGTCGTACATGTCCTTGTGGATCACCTCGACAGGGAGCATTGCCTCGTACGCCTTCTGCGCATCCTCCTCCTGCATCGCAACGATGTCAGCGGCCCGCTTGTCGATCTCCTGCATCTCACGCAGGCTGACATCGCCCTGGCGCAACCGCATGTCCGGTGCCAACTGCTGATGAAACTCGGTGCCGGCCAGCTTCTCGGCGTAGCGGTCGATGGGAATCACGAGGTCCGCGCCACTCACATCGGACGCCTCATCGTACTGGCGGGTGTCGCCGAAGACCTCCTCGGCTGCCTTGCGAGCGTCCTGCTGGAAGAGGGCATTCCAGGCTTGCACCGGGACGAACACCTCCTTGACTGGACCGTCCTTGGTCGCATGCGCTACGAACTCGCGGAACTTCTCCGGGACTTTCTGCCGTAGCTCAGAAGCCTCGGAAGCCTCACCGAGCGCCTTGAATAGTTGCTCTTGCTCCGCAGGATTGGTTTTGCGTGTAGCAACATCGACAGCCTTTCCCACGGCAGCCATCCCGCCGCCGGCAACGACTGTCGCGACAAAAGTCTCCCAGGCTCGCGGTATGCGCTGGTCGATGTAGAACTCCTTGAACGGCTTGTCAGGGTTGAGCACAGCCCATTCGTTGAAGTCCTGCCAAAAAGTCGCCGCCTGCTCTCCTAGCCCCTCCCGGATGAGCCATCTGCGGACAGTGGTCATAAAGGCGGTCTTGAGAACGGTGTCCTTCACCAATCGACCGGCAGGAATCATCTCGGTGACGACTTCTGCCGTTGCGTCCGGCATCGCTAGGGACATCGACTCCCATACGCCCTTGCCCTGTTTTCTCGCCTTTCCATAGGAGTCGCCGAACGTCGTTGCGCCCATGGGGCCATAGGCGAGCGCAGGATTCTTGAACGCCACCGTGGCCGCAAGCAACGGTAGCATCATCCCGAGCGATTCAAAGCCACCATAGACCGCTCTCTCGGTTGGCCCGAACTGGGACAGGTCACCCTGTATCTCAGTACCGCGCTGCTGCATGTATTCCTGTTCGGCAGCAAAAAATTGAGACGCGATCCTGTTAACGTCAGGAATGCCGGTCAGCAATTCGATTGGCTGAGTCAGGTATTGCGAAGCAAGGTCTGCTGGCGCACGCAGGGCACCCCATAGACCAGCAGAACCTCGATAAAACATCCCGGAAACGAAGCTTCCTCCAGCGGTCCTAACCGATAGCAGCGCCCTCTCCAATGCGCTCAACGACGCCAAGTCATTCTTGGCCACGGCGGCATTGGCCGGGTCGCTCGCCATCCACTCGGCCAGCCGCGGGTTGTTCTTGCGGTAGAACTCCGGGTTGAATTGCTTGACTGAACTCAGCCGCTCCAACTCGGCGAGGTTCTCCTCGATGTACTTGCGCGGCAGGCCGGTCGACTTCTCCAGCTTCAGCACCCGGCCAGTGACATCCGGGTTCATGCTCGACCCGATGTTCACGGCCTGCGTCAGCTTGTCGTTCTCGTCCTGTGCCTTTTGCTCCGGGGTCTTTTGCTCTTCGTACGGCCCAACAGAGTATTTGTTGGCAAGCGCATCGATGGGCGCGGCAAGCCCGGTCGTCGTCAACCGGGGCGCACGAGCCACTGGAGGCGGCTCCTCGGTCGGCTCAATGCCGTATTTCTTCGCCAGTTCGTCTATGGCGTTTGCCATTATTCGATGTTCCCGAGCAGTACGTCTTCGATCTGCTGCTCAGACGCGCCCATCATGGCCAGTGCGTGAGCACGCTGCACTTGCCGGCGATACTGTTCAAGCACGGCCGCATCCGGTTGATTGCCGAGTTTCATTTCCTTTCTCAGGATTCCCGCATAGACCCTGCGCGTTTTTGCCGGGATGTCTTCGAGCTTCGCCTCGCCACGCTTGGCGTATGTCTCTCTCTGCCCGCCTACTTCAGGAACAAGCGCAGGAATGGTTTCAACGTCACTGCTGAAGATGTCGCTTAAAGACGACCATCCGTAGTCGATGTGGATCTTCTCGCTGAGAACTCGCCGCGCAATCGCTGCCTTTTCATCGAGATCAAGCGGGGCACGCTTCTGCGTGGCCCTCTCTTGGATCTCTGTATTGATTCTGTACAAGGCGCGGCCATACGACGCTTTCTTGGCTTGCTCTTTCTCGTTGAGCTTCCTACTTCCGCTAAGAAGTTTCGCGTCCTCGGCAGGAATGTATTCAGACAAGATCGGCTTGAACTCCTCCATCGTCAACTTGCCGCCAATGGGTTTGTTCAACTGGTCACGGCGCTGCTTTAGAATTAGGGCAGGCTCGCTACCGTATTCAAGCGCGAAGTTGTTGATCGATGAGTCGTCGAGCGCCCTCACCGTTTCATCGTGCAGAAGTATCGAGTGCGCGGCATCCTCGCCAAGCCGCTTCCTGCGCAGTGCTTCGCGCTGCTCGTTTGAGAGCGCACGATTGGCGCGAGCCGCCTCTCGTGCGTCGAGCGTGTGCAGGTACGATTGGTAGGAACTGATGAACCTCGCCTTCTGCTCGCCGCTCAACTTCTGGTAGTCGTCCGACTGCATAATCTGCGACATCGGCGCACGTTTCTCGTAGGCGGCCTGGAGCACGCCCGCCATGTTCGCGGTGTTCTGCTCCTTCTGGGCATCCGCCATCGTGCGGCGTCGGTAGTCGGCCTCCTGGCGGGCTGCCGTCAACTGCTCCGGGTCGTCTGCGAACCGGCGCCGCAACTCGGCGTCAATCTGTGCCGTTGGGAAAGGCGCGTTCAGATCAGGCGACACCATCTTCGCGAACACTTCATCGACGGCAGATACCGCCTTCGACAGCCGCACCATCGGCTTGACCTTGGCGTCGAGCGCGAGCTTGTCCTTAGTCGTCAGTGCCCCGGAGGCTTTGCCGAGCAGTTCCTTGGCGAGCGGCGCATCGCCGGCAGATAGCGCAGCCTGAATGCGGTGCGCCCACATGCCGCTCTCGGCTTCCTGCACTGCACGCTTGACGGTGGACTCGTCTGCCCCGACTGACCACTTCCTTGCGAACGACTCGGTGACTGCACGCACCCGGCCAAGCGTATTGTTGAATGCTTCGTCATCGCCGAACGAGCGCCACGCGTTGTCCTTCTCAAGCGCGATGGTGTCGTCGTACACCTTCGCCTCGTACGCCACCCGCTCCCGGGCCGAGTGCTCGTAGAGTTGCGCCCGGCTGCGCATGGCCGCGGCGTTGGCGAGTTGCCCGAACCGACGCTTGGCGTTCTCGGTGTCGAGCGACCCCATCATCTCCTTGCGCACCGTCTCGAATTGTTCGGTGTAGCGCTTCTGGAAGTCACCCTTGAATGCGTTCTCGCCCTTGGCCGTGCGCCAGCCGTTGTTCGGGTCGTTGGCGATCTCGTTCAGTTTCTCTTGGTACTTGTTGTACCGATCCTCGGCCTGGATCTGGTCGAACTCATCCTGCGCCTTTATCAGGTGGTCAGTCGCCCGGTCCATGATGCCGGCGGTGGCCACCATGCCGCGCCCGACATCGCCCTCGTGCCCCGTCTCGCCCCGGTAGGTCGCCACGCCCATGGACGGGGCCACCTGGACGGCGCCCAGTTGCTTTGCAGTGGGGAGTGCGGTAGCCATCGTTATGCCCTAACGCCGGTGGTAGGTGCCCCGGGCGATGATCCACGGGGCGGGTTCAGCACCCGGTCCATCTCGCCCGTGTCGAAGCTGTTCTGATAATTGTCCGAATTGTCGGCAACGATGGTCGGCGTCTGGTCCGCCTCGCCCTTGGGCCAATACTTCTGGTACAAGGAAGTGGCCCCCTCGACCGCAGAGGCGACCGCCTGGGCACGGTACGCGCCCCTGGCTGCCTTGGCATCGGCCATGCGCAGCGCCGCGTCGTAGCGCGTCCCAGCGGCCTGCATCCGCATCGTCCGCGCCTTGTCCTCGCCGCCGTACAGGGCCGCCTGCATGTTGTAAGCCCGCCGAGCGCTCGCCTGCGCCATCAGGTTGAGCACAGTCGGGTCGGATGCCCCGGCGCCGGCCCGGGCGCGGATCGCAGACAGCAACTGGTCGCCCTCGAGCCCGGCGAAGTAGGACTGCCGCTGGGCAGCAGCCTGCGCGGTGCCGGCGTTGACCTCAAGTTGCTTGGCCTGGAACTCGGCCGCCTGCTGGCCACGCTGCGCCCCCTCGACCGCGGCGTTGCCTTGGTTCCACAGCCCCATCGAGCGCATGCCTGACGAGAACGCGATTCCGAGCGCCGGCAGGTACTGCGGGGCGAAGATTTTGCCGATCTGTCCCAGCAGGCCACCCCCCGTAGGCAGCATGTCCTTCCAATCCTGTTCCGTAGGCATGAAGCTCATGGCTATACCTCAACATCCAGTTTGACGGCCAGCACCGTACAGGGCCGTGGTGCCTGCGCCTTGAGCGCCAGGCGAAGATCGCTCGCCCACGTCGTCGGGAACGAAATGATGTCCGCGTCGTAGGCCGTGTCGATGTTGTCCGGGTCCACCGTCGCCCAACCATCCCGCTCCGGTCGGTCATCAAGATTGTCGAAATCCGGCCCGAACCGGATTCCCTTCGCGTGCGTGTCGGCCAGCACCAGGGCGAGCGCGGTGATCCTGCGCTCCTTGCCGAACAGGATCTCGGTCTGCGTCTGAAGCGCAAGCTTGCTGCTCAAGTATCTGGCATAGTAGGGCAGGCCGACCGTGACGTTGCTGGTAGCGTAGGGCAGCGTGATCTGGCCGCCGGACACGGTGTACGTCTGCTCGTAGTTCGAGTCTGTCCCGAGGTCGACGCCATTCGCCCAGACCACGACCGACTCGCCCTCAAGGTGATCCAGCCCGGTGATCGTGTCGGTGTCCGCGCCCGTGTAGTCGACGTAGCTGTCAGCCAGATTGTTCAGCGCACCAGTCGATCCACTGGGACGCAGCGGATTCCCGGCGGTGTCGTAGAGCACCTCGGCGCCGTCGTAGATCAACTTGATGATGTAGTGGTCGTTGGCTGCGGACTTGGCATAGAAGTACGCGATGTTGTCACGGTAATAGAGCGCCGGTGGCCGCGGTGCCCACGGGTACACCGCAGCATTGGAATTCGCATCGCTGACAAACACGCTGTCAACCAGCACCTTGGGGTCGCCGATGTAGCGCTGCACGTAGTGGATGCCGCCGATGGGATCTTCCCGGTAGCCCATGAAGAGCACATCGGTCGCTGCATCGTAGGTGATCCAGCGACCGTACTGCGATCCCGGCGAAGCGAACGTGTCGATCAGCGTCCAGGTGCCACTGTCAGTCGTCGGCGTCGAGTTCCACCCGGTGTATTCATACAGCCAAGCTAACCCTACCGCTTGGCCCCACACCATGAAAATCTTGTTGTTGACGCTGTCGTAAGCCGGGGCACAGGCAACGGTCGTATTCGCATACCCGGATATCGCAGCCGGCATGTTGTGCAGGCAATAATCCCCGGTAGCGCCGTCGATCTCGTACAGGTACGGACCCTGGCTCGCCCACAGGTGTCCGTCATTGGCGATTACAGCCGGCTTGTTCGCTGCGACCCAGTCGAACCAGACGAACGAGAACGCCCACACCGCCGCACCGAGCACGCCGGTCGTCATGTTCGGCGTGTACTTCCCGAGCGCACTCGAGCCGGCCACGTAGATCGTCGGCACCGGGTCATCGGTCGCGGCGATAACGAAGTCGTACCCCTGCCCGAGCGGGGCAGGATATCCGAACGACGTGATGGCATTCGTCGTCGTGTTCATTGCCCGCACCGGGATGTTGGTTGCCGGGTAGTTGTTTTCATCACCCGATAACCACAGCCACGCGCCGCCAACCGACAGCACTCCGCTGTCAGGCGAGTCGAGAATTCCGTCATATCCAGCAGCCACTTCTGTCGGAGCCGAGGTGAAGTTGCTGAACGAGTGAATAAATACTGACCCGCTGTTCGACCCGAGCGCGTAAATCTTGTCCGCGCTGTAGTCCGGGAAGAACATCGTGTCATCGTTGGGCTGCGGCGTGGTGATGTCTGTCTGCACCACCTCGAAGGACGAGAATTGCAGGGCAGGACTGAGGTCGCCACCTAGCCCTCGACCCCCTATCATGTCCATCGCCTGCGCCCACTTCTCGAGGTAGCGCACGGTTGCGCCGTCGATCTCGCGCTTGACGATGTAGTAGATGTAGTCGTCGGTGACGCCGGATTGCGCCGGCAGCACGGCCACATCCTCGACCTCGCCGTCAGTGTCGATCTCGCACCAGGCTGTAACGTCCTCGGCGTCATCGAACACGAGCAGGGCAACGGTGCCGTCAGAGCGGATGCAGTGCGCCCGGGTATCTGGCTGGCGCTGGATGCCGAGTCTGACGATTCCAGGGTCGCCGATCTCCGGGACGATCTGGCAAAGGTCACCCGCGGAGTAGTCGAAGTTGTTGGTGGTCGTCGTGTTATACGCGTTTCGGAACAGCTTCATCCCAGTGCGGTTGACGAAGAAGCACGAGTTGTCCACACGCCCCGGAACGATGCCGGCACTCCCTTGCGAACTGGTACCCTTCACATTGAACTGCGTCGGCGTCAGCGGCTCGTCCAGTGACGAGGACCGCGCTGCGTACTCGTTGAGATCCGCGCCGAGCAGCAGCCGCTGCGAACTAAATAGCCAGTTGATGCTGTCGACCGGGCCTGCGCCGAGACTGCGGCTGATCGGGCCGGCATCGCCCTCGTAGTCTGGATCGTAGGAATCGAATGCGTCGGTGACCGACCCCCAGATTTTCGACAGTCCCGCCCACCACAGCCGACCCTCATGCAGCGCGACCGCGGTCGGCCAGCCACGATAGTCGGACCAGGCACTCTCGGCCCACACCTCGGTGGCATCCGTGCCACCCAAATCCCTCAGAACGTCAGCCGAGACTGAAGTCGCGCTCGAATACGCAGTGATTCGGACGACACCCGTAATGCTCCCGAGTGCGTAGTCGAGCGTGGCCGTGAGCGTGCCCGACGTGTAGTCGCTCGTCTTGATTCCGATCCGATACCAGGCAATCTGGTTATCCAATCCATCGTCGTACGTCTCGGTCGTGTTCGCTGTCCACGATACCGTCGTAACATCTTCCCAAGGGCCGTCCGCGCTCTCGAGGCTGCGTTGGAGCGTGACCGTGGCACCCCATGTCCCCTCAAGGATGATGGTAAACACACGGCTGCTATCCACGCCCGTGATGCGAATAGGATCTGTGAATGTGTTCTGCGCACTGATGTCATCCGTAACGAGTTGCCCGGAAGAACTGATCGAGAAGAGCGCACCAACATGCGTCGAGCGGAAGATCCCGGTGGATGCCGTCAGCGTGATGGCTCCGGTGATCGCGCTCGCCGTGAGCGTCGTCGTGGTCACGTTCTCGGTGCGGAGCGGCCCATCTTCCGGCTCGAAGTTGACGACCGCCCAGGAATTGTAGTTCCAGCGCTGGATCATCTGCGGCTGTGTGCCCTCGCAGGCAACGAAGACGATGTCGCCGCTTTGGTCCCATCTGAGGTTGTCGAGGTCACTCGCCGCCCATGGGGATGGCACCGTCAGCACGCCGGCCGCCTCGACCGCCACCGAGTTGACGAGCACCGGGCGGGACAGGCGAGACATGAACCGGATGAAGAAATTGCCGGTCGGCGTGAACGCCAG
>Ga0070749_10003831_pt1 | contig 10019 bp, 6 predicted proteins | sample VirMetDEL_Nov_18_FD_75180 | JGI IMG/M metagenome (GOLD analysis project Ga0070749, IMG submission 75180) | Aqueous microbial communities from the Delaware River and Bay under freshwater to marine salinity gradient to study organic matter... | ecosystem: Environmental > Aquatic > Marine > Coastal...
GTGTAAACAGTACGCCTAATCCGAACTGTGGCTTTTCGTCTAACCCAGCTTCAAGCGGAGGCAGGGTTAGACGTAAAGCCACAGTTCGGATTAGACGAACTGTTTACACGCGGTGTTGAAAGAGGTTATGAACGTACCAAAAGCACGTTTGGTGACGTGCTTCCTGCCATGGTGGCATCAGCCTTTGGGGCTGATGAATACGCCAAGAGGCAAATGGAAGAAGCTCGGGCAAGTCAGGAAGAACTCGAGCGTCGCCTGCCTGCCATGTACAAGTCTTACAAAGACATCGGCGGGGTCAAAGACTTTCTTGGTTATGCTGCTGAAACATTAGGTGAAGTTGCACCAGACATAGCTACCTCGTTAGTTCCCGGCGGTGTGGGTGCTGTTGTAGGTCGCGGCATAGCAACACAGGCGGCACGGCAGGCTTTGACCGGTGCAGCAAGACAAGGCTTGGCGCGGGAAGCCGCCGTAGGCGCGGCTGAAAAAGCCGCAGAAAAAGCTGCAAGCCGTGGCATGTTAGCGGGTACTTACTTAGGCTCTTACGCTCAGAACGCGCCTGAAGTATTCCAAAGTATCTACGAAGAAACAGGAAGCATGAACGCGCCGGTCGCTGCGTTGTATGGCGGTCTATCCGCAGCGCTAGATTCCATCCTCCCGGCAAAGGTCCTTGATCAACTTGGAACCGCAGGCAAGGGTGCTTTGATACGCAACCTTGCCGAGGCCCAAGGCGCCGCTCCTAGCGTGGTTAAAACCATCGGGAAGGGCGTTGCCAAAGGTATGGCTTCCGAAGGTCTCACCGAGTCAGCGCAAGAGTTTGTCAATAACCTTGCCGTTAAAACACTGAAAGAAAACTATGATCTTCTCTCGCCGGAAAATATCGATAAGTACATTGATTCATTCCTGCGTGGTGCTATTGCTGGCGGCGGTGTTAGTCTTCCCACTTCTGCTATTGAGGCTGCTCGAGAGAGGAGTCTTGCTCGTGCTCAGGAACAACAGAAAACCGCCGAGACGGCTGAGAGACAGCGCGTTGAAACCGAGCAATTGGAGCAACAACAGCGAGAGCAGCAGAAGCAACAGATCCTTCAGAGCATCCCGCAGGGCGTAGCACCAATTGAGATTGGTGAGAATATCTTCACCGTCGAACAAACTGCTTCCGCTACCGATCAAGTACCCCCGGCCTACGTTGTGGCCGGTGCTCAGTTTTCCCGCGAAGTAAAAACGCTTGATGAAGCTGAAAAGCTTAAGGCATCGATTGAGTCGACCAAAGAACAAGACATCGCAGACTACGAAAAGAAAGTCCAGAGCACCCAAGAAAAGCTTGTCAAGCTGGACGAAGAACTAGAAAAGAAACAGCGGGACACGATTAACGTGTCCCCTGAAGAGTTTTCCAAGTTTCAAAATGAAACCTACCCGCAGCAAAGAGAGAAGCTTCTCCAACAACTAGGTCAAGAGGAGACCATCCTCCAGCGTCTCGATCAGCCCGTCACGATCAAACCAAAGATTCGACCAGATGCCCCGACGGTAGCTCGAGGTACGGATGAGTTCACGCTGTTTAAACACACACCCGAAGGTAAAGAGGTGGTGGAGAAAACAGCTTCGGCTCAGGACGCGGAAGCAGCCCTTGATCGGGTCAGGCAAAAAGAAGCGCCGCCAACTGTTGAACCAACTGCCGAACCAGCGGTACAACCTCCCGAAGAACTGGGCGGGACAGAAGTAACCGCAGGCCCAGAGCTAGACGAACTTAAGCAAGAGCTAGACAGATTAGGGTTGCCCGAGGTCGGGTTAAAACTTATGGATGGTTTAACCGGCGGTGGTTCGCCGGTTGATGGTGCATTCGGTCAGCAGACTATTTATGTGGCGATGACCCCGGCGGGGAGAACTCGGAAGCAGGCACTGCATCATGAGTTCATCCATGCTTTGAAAGAAGCGGGACTGTTTACACCAAGCGAGTGGAAAGCTTTATCTGCTGCGGCTAAATCAGATTGGATGAAACGGAAGTGGCCGAACTTAGGTAACCGGACCATCCCTGAAACCTACGGTGATCTAGACCTCGAGGGACAGATTGAAGAGGCTATTGCCGTAGCTTTCGAGCACTACACCCAGAAGCAATACACCCCGGCAATGAAAGTTGCCTCAGCCTTCCAGAAGATTAAGAACTTCTTGGCAAGAGTGAAGAACTACTTTACAGGCAAGGGGTATCAAACTGCCGAAGATGTCTTCGACTTCGTCGAGTCCGGCGCGATGCGTTACAAAGTCAGGCCCGAACAAATGGGCGGGACAGGAGCCAAGTATGCGAAAGTTAATCGAAACTCAGGCAAGTCGCCAGAGAACCCCATTGTCACCCGAGATGATGCAATTACTTACAGCGAACGCTACCCCGATGCCGAAGCAAGAAAAGGCCGGTGCCATGAACTTAGCGTCAAAGAAATCATCTACAACTTCCGGGGCAACTACGAACAAATTCTTGGGGTTGCGCTAACTAATCCTAATACTTATGTATGGCACTCGGTCGCAGTTGATAAAAATACCGGTAATATTTTTGAGCCGATTAGCGGTCGCTGGTTCACGCCTGAAGCCATGGAAGCTTTTGGCTTCCAGCCAGTATTACGAAAGTCTTACGAAGAAGTGCGCCGTGCCGCCAAAGAGAGTGGGTTCTATCCTGACGAAACCGTCTATAAGCCTAGAGGCTATGACAAGAAGTATCTCAAGAAGGGAGACTTCGATCCTGAACAGGGGTCTGGTGTTAAGTTTGCTCGCAGTGTTAGAACGACAGCGTTTGGCCGTGTCATCATGGTCAATGACGTTAACTATTACAACCCCAAAGAAGACAACTTCAACAATCAGGTCGACCTAAGAGAAGTGCTGCATAGCAGCATTCCGCAGCCTGTCATTAGACAGGCCGATGAATATGTTGAACAGTTTTATGCAAGCAAACCCGAGGTCAGGATAGCACCTGAAGAAAGGGCAAGGGCTGAAGAACTTCTTGCCCCGAAAATTGATTTGGCTAAACAGGCCAAGGCAACCTATGACCAGATGATATTGAACATCGTCAACAAGACCGATTCTATTGGTCAAATGTTGGCTCCTATCAAAGGCATAAAACGCGCTGCTGAGAAACTGGTTGAAGAAAAGTTTGAAGTAAACAACATCAAAGACTTACTTCGCTCAACGATTGTGGTCACTGACTACAGCCAGTTGCAGGACGTGGTCAACGCAATTAATCAAAACTTCAACATCCTTCGGATCAAGAACCGGTCTGAGAATCCTATTGTTGGGCCGAACGTCCAAACAGAACCGCGCAAGAAATTTGGTGGTTATTCGGATGTGATGATTAACATCCGTATGCCTAACGGCATCATCGCTGAGATTCAGATTAACTCGCCCGTAATGCTTGCGGCCAAAGACGAACAAGGCCACAAGCTATACGAAGCGGCGCGGGAACAGCCCGAAGGGTCAGAGCTTTATCGGACCATCTACGAAGCCATGGAAGGCTTTTACGACGCAGCTTTCTTAGCGTTGAATGCTCTAAGGTCCGAGGCACAAACAAGGAAAGCTCGCTCTGACATAGGCGCGGCTCCTTTATCTGGCACAGCCATGGGCGAGAGAGTCTCGCCGGAATCATCAAGCTTGAAAGAAGAGCCGTCAGGGAAAACGGCAATCTCTTCGCCTGAAAATGTAGCAATGAATTTGGTCCCTTCCGGGAAAGAATCAGGTACTCGCATCATTGTTCCTCCTAGTTCCAAGGTTAAATATGCTTTGTCATTCCCGCAAGATGTAACTGACGCACGGCGGGATTTAAAGCTTAAACGGTTAAGACTTACCGCAGCGGGGAAAGCTTACCCCGGCGCACCCAAGAATGAACGTATGGTTCTTACAGCGCCCGGGAAACCAGACTTTGTTACCGGCGATATCACGATAGATGATTGGAAGAATCGAGTCCAATCGTTGCTTAGTGAACAAGAGATCAAGTCTTTTGCAAACTGGTACAGCGAAGTTAACAAGCTGTTTAAACAATACTTCCCAAAGAACGACCCCAGTGTTGATAACTACATGGCTGCTTGGTTGGTTGCCAATCAGAACACTGACGTATCGACGGCGATGAAGAACGCTTTACTTCAGGCAGAACAAATTGGCCGGAAGATGCCTGAGTCTCAGATGCGCTTAGGTGGCCTCGAGACTGCCACGATTGCTGCACGAAGCGCTATTCGCGGGGTTCCTATCACCGAAGGTGTAGGGATCAAGATCTCTGATTTTGTTGACAGTGCGCTCGGGAAGAACACCCGTACTTACTACGGCGATCACGCTGTGGGCGCAGAACCGTTTGTGGTTGATATCCACACAGCAAGGGATACGGGTCTTGTGGACCCGATCCTTATCAATCATTTAAAGCGGTTGGGGTACAACGTCCCAGAGGATATCAAGATTGACTTCCCCATGGGACCGGGAGAAACGCAGTACGAAAACCGTGCCGACTTTGGTCGAGAGATGACCAGACGTTTAAACGCTCAGAGATGGATGGGCAAGTCCGACTGGAAGCCTGCCGAGATCCAAGCCATCGGATGGATGGCGATGACACGCCTTACCGCTGATGCGGTAGAAGATACCCGCACAGCCTTAGAAAGAAACCTCCAGCGCATTTCGATGGAAGCAGCGCCGGGAGACGGATCACCACTGGCTGAGAAGTATGGCGAAGCATTCAGTCAGCTACCGGCTGACAAGCAAGCCGATCTCACTCAGACCCTTACAACCATGGCAATCAATGCAGCACAGCAGATCTCAGGGATCAAGCTGTCATCGATTGTTCACGGCATGGGCGGTTGGCAGCACTTTCAAAATCCGGCGACCGTGGCTCAAGCTTTAGCCACTCCCGAGGGTGCGGAGATTGCTTCAAATGTTATTGGGTATCTGCTTCAGCAAACTGAGGTGTGGAGCAACAAAGCAAAGCCTTTGACTAAGAACCCAAGAGGGTTTGCGATTGACTTCCTAGAAGCCGCCGATGGAACTACGCTTGCAACTGATGCAGGCATTCTGGACTTCTGGAACAAGGTTATGGAAGCTGACCCGACCAAGTTGTTTGTTGGTTATCAGCCTATCAAGACCGCAGACAACCGTCACGGCATCCGGGTTCTAGTGAATAAAGGTGGGAAACAAACGTCAGAAAAAATATTTTCTGCTATCAAAGATAATATTAAAGATATGGTGGTAAAGTCTGGTCTTAAACTGGAGGTCACCGGACATGAAGCAGAAATCATTGTCGCAAGAAACGATTGGACCCAAGACAGGGAAGGGCGAGCTTATTTGGAAAGGCTGGTCGACCTCGGAGTCGCAGATCCCGCAGCCAAACTCGATCCTCTTCGGAGCCAATTTGAGACAGTCTACAAAGAAGGTACGGGAGTCCGATTTGCTCGATCTCCAGAATCTCAAGCAGGACCCAGCGGAAGCGGCCATGTTGTACTCGGACGAACTCGTAAAGCAGATGCGGCAGAAGTAAAAGGCGTTCATTACGGCAACAAGCTTGTCGATAAACTCTTGGGTAGTATGTACGGCACCGGGATTCGCGGGGCCGAGCGCCAGCGACTAGCTAAGTCGACCGACGAAAGAATTAAAAAGCGCGTCTACTTTTACATTGAGAAGCCTGATGGCAAGATGCCCCCAGTTGAGTCGGGCCTAGGCGCGTTTGTTTACACGCAGAACTTCGGGAATGTCTTAGCCCCCGGAGACAAAATGTCTGACATGTTTGCCAAGGCAAACAGAGACTTCAACGACTTTGAATCCGCTGTCGTTAACGCAGGATATGACGGCTACGCCGTCCCGTCTATGGGCATGATGGTTATCCTCAACCATGATGTGCCGGTGAACTACGAAGGCACTCGAGACAAAGTTAAGTTTGCAAAAGCAGCGCAAGAAGGGATACCGCCCAACGTGCTGAAGGCTCAGGCCATGGAGCGTTTAAACGAAGTACAACCCATGGCAGAGCCTAACGGGTTCACTTAGCCCGTTCACCAGTGACGGCAAAAGCCGGGATGAATGTGCTGAATCAGTTTGTCGATGAGGCGCCGACCTTCGGGAAACAAGTTGTTCAGCGCATCCTCGATATGCCCAAGAACAACCGTGCCATGGTCTACAAGTTCCTGACACTGGAGCAACTGGCCGATGTCGGCCAGAACCTCCTGCCCGAACTGAAGGATTACTACGAAACCTTTCAGGACATGACAGGGTATCGGGAAAAACAAATCTACTACGCTCAGAAGATCGCCGAAAGACTGGCTAAACTGAAGAACAAATCCCCCGAGATGGTGGAGCGTTTGGCTGACGTGTGTAATGACGCAACCCTCCTTGGATTTGATCCTGACCCTGCCAAGAAGGCGGTAGGTACGTCCCTGCCCATCATGAAACTGAAGGGTGATTGGAACAAGCTAAACCAAGAGGCCAAGGATCTCTATGTTGAGATGCGGAACTTCTATGAGAATCGGTTCAATGCCTATCAAGCTATGCTTCAGGATCGCATCGACAAATCGGTGACTGATCCAGCATCGCGGCAGGCCATCATGGAAAAGTTCCGCAAGATGTTTGAGAGCGCAAGGAACAAGGGTCCTTACTTCCCGCTCTCACGTTTTGGTCAGTATTGGGTCTCCTTTGAACAGGGTGGCATCAAGAACTTCCGGATGTTTGAAACCTTAGCAGATTCACAGCGGTTTCAAAAAGAGTTGGACTCGCAGGGTGTACCGCATAACCAAGGCGTTCGCGGGGATACCATGATCCCTGACGGGATACCGGCGTCTCAGATCCAAGAGATCATTGGGTTAGTTGATACCGCCGGGAACCCCGGAGAACTTAAGCAACAGATCTGGAACACCTACATCTCGATGTTGCCCGAAGTCTCAATGAGGAAGCACTTCCTACCTCGTAAAGGCACACCGGGATACAGTAACGATATCCTGCGTTCGTTCTCGGAGAACACCTTCCACGGGGCTTATGCCCTAGCGCGTTTAAAGTACGCGCCGGATTTCGATGCTGCTATCGCAGCCATGAAGAAGCGCGAAAAAGATTTATCCGGTGAGCAAGATTCCGAGAAACGAAGCGAACTCTTGCGTGAAGTCGAAAGCCGCCAGCAGTACATCGACAACCCGACAGATACCAACTTCTTTACGAACATGGCAGGCACCATCGGGTTTACATGGTTCCTGACAGCGCCAGCTTCTGCTATCACCAACTTAGCTCAGAACGTCACCGTAGCTTTCCCCATCTTGTCTGCCAAGTTCGGGACAAACAGTGCCATGCGGGAGATGTCCACGGCGTATAAACAGTTCATGGCAAGCGCCAAGCGCGGCGAAGAGTCAGTCTTTGATATTCAGCGTACCTTACAACAACTCTACAATGAGACCAAGTCTGCCAAGTACAAGCGGGAAATGGATGCCATCAATGCACTGATGGACAACGGCACCTTATCTCGTACCCAGACCATGGACCTTGCCCAGCTTTCGGACAAACCCAGCATGGTCGGGACAAGGTTCCACTCAACCATGAAGTATGTGGGTATGTTGTTCCATGGTGCCGAAGTGATGAACCGAACAACAACGGCACTGTCTGCATTTAGACTTTCGTATGAAAAACATAAGTCGCTAGGCGAAGCCGAAGCTTACCAACGTGCGCTTAAAGATGCTCGAGAGATCACGCGTAAAGCACACTTTGACTATAGCGCCTCAAACAAACCACCGATCATGCAGGGCAAGACCGCTCGAGTGATCTTCATGTTTAAACAGTACGGCCAGCATATGGCGTACATGTTATTAAGAGAAACCCAGTTGTATGGGAAGTACTTGATTGATAAGTATCGCGGCACACCGATGCAGAAAGAAGCCGAGATCCGGGCTAAAGAAGCCCGGGATACGGTGATCGGAATTCTCTGCACCACCGGGATGTTCTCGGGCGTCTTCGGGCTTCCCTATCCTTTGTATGTGCTGACCATCACGATTGCCAATGCTTTGTTTGGTGATGATGAGGACGAAGAGTTCGACGCAGAGACACGGTTTAAACTGTGGCTGACTGATACGTTAGGGGCTGGCCCTGCGGACATTATCGCCAAGGGTCCTTTGTCTTACCTGACCGGCGCCGATATCTCTGACAGGATTAGTTCCAACGGTTTGATCTTCCGGGATACCGGTCGACTAGGACCGAGGCAGGCCAAGGATGAAGATCAGGTTGCTGCAACGCAGCAATTCTTGGTAGAGATGGCCGGACCGATGGGGGGTCTTGCCATGAATATCGGGCAAGGCATCGAGTCATTTAAGAATGGTCAGGTGTACCGTGGCATCGAGAAGATGGTTCCTGCACCGCTACGCGATGCGATGGAGACTTACCGATACAACACTGAGGGTGTCCTCACCATGAAGGGTGATCCGATCCTTGATGAGGTATCGAGTATGCAATCGTTCATTAACTTGATTGGCTTCTCGCCGGTAGAACTCGCTCGGCAATATGAGGAGAACGCCGCCATCAAGGCGGTCGAGTCGAAGGCAAACATGGAGCGGAAGCGGATCTTGAACAAGTTTGCTTTGGCAACTAACAACCATGATTTCGATGCGTTAGAAGATGTTGAAGCGGCGATTGAACGATACAACGAAAGATTCCCGAGTTACGAAATCACCGGCAAGACCCTTGCTAAGTCTCTCAAGTCGCGGGAAGCCGCGTCAGCGGAGAATGAACACGGCGTCAGGGTTACGAAGAAGCTGGCGGGGATCGCGGAACGCGCTGGTCAATTAACCGGCACAGAGTAACATTCAAAGCATCTAACTCGTCCATCTTCCTAATCTTCCACGCTCGTTTCTGACCATGCCAACCAAGGATAGATCCTTGGTGGCAGTCCTTACACAAGGCTACGCAAGTGTACTGAAGACCTTGCTTGATATGGTGAGCATCCGATGGTGGCGGGGCATCACAAACCGAGCAAGGCAAACCCTTCACCTCACTGAGGTGAGCTTTTTCTTTGGGTGAGATCCGATTCAACATGGACTTTTAAGGCTGCGACAGCAAGCCGGATGTTAACAATAGCTTCGGAGAGATTGTTTAAACAAGCTTCGTAGTTCTTGATTTCCCCGTGGTGATAAGCCATCCGGATATGCTTATCAGCGTTGATTAAATAGTAGGCATAGTTCATCAGTGCATCCTATTGGTGTCTTGCAGGCGAAGCGATTCCATCACGGCGTCTCGCAACATATCGCAAAGTCGGAATGAGTCCGACATCGACAACGTCGATGAGACGATTAGGTTGTTAGACTGATCCAGCCCGATCAGTAAAAACTCTTGTAAATCCGGGAGCATCGCCGCGCAATGTTCGACGCCTTTCAATCTCTCTTCGGATGTACCAGACAGCTTTCTCAAGATCTTGGATGTCATCGCTTTCTTCCTTTTCACCGGCTCGCCAAATGTATTTGATGGCATTGCCAAGACAGAATCCCATGTGTTCGGTTATTTGAATGCACTCTATCCCTGATGGGTGGCTTGTGTAATGGGGAGGTTTGTTGACTAGGTCTTTCACGCCACCTCCTTGTTCAGATCATAAACGTGCCGGATCAAATCAGCTACCCCCAAAGGGGCGACGGGATCTGCCATAGCGGCACATTGCTCGGCGGTTTCCCGCCTGACACTTTCAATTAACGCCACAAGGTCTTTCGTTTTGCCTGACCAAACCACAGTCCTTGGCTTGCGTTTAAACCCATGGGCCATAGCCAGTTCTGATATCTCTTTACTCACGATGATTCCTTTCACGTTTTTCATTACCCCTTGCTCGGATTGCTTGCGCGGCCACCTTTGTAATGTCTGACGCATATTCAGGATGTACAGCAAGCACATCACACACCTTCGCACACGCCTCACGTTCATGCGCGGCGACAAGGGCGGCGAAGCGTGTTACAGAACCTAATGGTTTTTCGTCAGATCCGTAAGCCAATCCAGCCTCCCGCGCCATGCGGATGATTTCTTCTCTAGTCATCATTGGCCACCTTTCTAAGTAACTTAAC
>Ga0070749_10003832_pt1 | contig 10017 bp, 10 predicted proteins | sample VirMetDEL_Nov_18_FD_75180 | JGI IMG/M metagenome (GOLD analysis project Ga0070749, IMG submission 75180) | Aqueous microbial communities from the Delaware River and Bay under freshwater to marine salinity gradient to study organic matter... | ecosystem: Environmental > Aquatic > Marine >...
CCCGCTTCTAAGTCTTCCACAAAGAAGTCCACTACTCCCGCAAGGCCTGCGCCAAAGAAGAATGACAAGCCAAAGCCGGAACGCAACAAAACATCCTCTGCTGGACCAAAGAAGGGTGGTGGTTCCGGTAGCCAGCCAAAGCCATCCGCTGGACCCAAGCGAGGTGGGGGGTCTGGGGTTGCAAAAACTAACACTCCTGCGAAACAAAAGTACAAGCAAAATCCCGATGCGGCAAAGCCACGCCGCCAAGGTAAGAACCTAACAAAAAAGGATCTTGCGCTGGAAAAGGCTAGGCGGGAGGGACCGCAAGGTCCAGTTGCTAATCTGGCTCGTAGGGCTGCATCTGCCCTAATTAACCGTAATGCACCTAAAGCCGGTGAAACGCGAGTTTCTGGTGGGGGTCGCTACAAGCAAACCTATCGGAATGGTAAGTGGGTTACTACTCACACCAAGAGCAGCAACGGTCGATGGGTTAAAAAATCGTAATGCCTGCCAAAAGGGGGCCGAAAAAGGTTGCCGCTGTAATGCGCGAATACAAAAAGGGCACATTGCGGTCTGGCTCTAAAAAGGGTCCGAAGGTTAAGTCACGCAAGCAAGCGGTGGCTATCGCTATGAGCGAGGCCCGTATGAGCAGGAGGAATAAGTAGTGGCAGCAAGTAAAGATACAAGCAAAGCGGTTGCTAAAAAGTCTGTTAAGAAGGCGACTCGTCGCCCGAAGCCTGAGACTACTCGCCAGAAGATTGGGCAAGATGATGCTCGCGCTATGCGTAAGCGCAAGATGAAAGTTATGGATGCGCGTGCAAAGCGTAAGGCTGAGCAGAACAAGAAGGCTGAAAGCCTGAATAAGAATATTAAGAAGCAGCAGGGTAAGAAGCCTTACTAATGCCAGCGAAGAAAGATCCACGCCTAGAGCGAGCAGGTGTCTCTGGCTACAACAAGCCGAAGCGCACACCTAACCATCCTAAAAAGTCACATGTTGTTGTGGCTAAGGAAGGTGACAAGGTAAAGACGATTCGTTTCGGGCAGCAAGGCGTTACGGGTGATAAGAAGCCGACGAAGCGTCAAGCGTCTTTTAAGGCTCGTCATGCAGCAAATATCAAAAAGGGAAAGATGTCGGCGGCTTACTGGGCCGACCGCGTTAAATGGTAAAGGGAGATAAAAATGCCACAGCCTAACAAGGGTGGACACGGTACGGCTCCGGTCGCGGCTCCGGTTCAAGATAAGAGCGGAAGCAAGTCCAGCGACATGGACAAGATCAAGTTTGGTATGCACACCAAGGGAACCAAGGGTAAGGGCTAGTAATAAATTAAGGAGGCAAGAAAATGAAAGTTCCAATGCGTGACATGAGCCTTCATCTTGCTTACCTTGATTTGCACTTGGGTATTGTTGCTCAAGGTGTTGCTTGGTCACCTGATATTGCCGATGACATGGTTGGTCGAATGAAAGAGTTGTTTGACCAGTCTTTGTACACGTTGCATGAGTATGGGCATTTAGGTGATTTAGAGGAAGATGAGGACGAGTTTGGTCCTACTCCTAACTCTGAACTGATTGAACCTAGAATTGTTTATGTGGAGGATGAGGATGGCTGAACAGCAAGGCGGCATGCGTCGTCCACAAAACCCCGCACCTGTATCGGGTCCAGGTCGGTTGTCACAGCGCACTGATGGTGGACCGCAGCAGGTTCAGGCAGAAATGTCAGGTATGCCTTACGGTGAGAATCAAGAGTTTGAGGCTATTCAAGCATCTGCTCCGATGGGCGCATCTGGGCAGGCTGCTGCTCGCGCTAACCGTCGTGGCGGTTCTGGTCGCTCTACTCAACGTGCTGCCGGTCAAGTGGGCTTAACTCCGTTGATGTCACCTACTCAGCGTCCAGATGAACCTATCACTACTGGTGCACCGTTTGGTCCAGGTGACGGGCCTACCCCTTATCCAGGTATGAACACTATTAACAAAAATGATGCTCGCGCCCTTGGCAAGTATCTTCCTAGCATGATGCGTATGGCTGAAAATCCTGACACTCCTGACGGGTTTAAGCGTTTTGTACGTCATCTGCGTAACATGCAGGCGGGGATGTAGTGCCCCGTTTTGTTGATAATGTTGACGCGGTAGTTAACAAACTAGGCACATCTAATGTTGGTCTTGTTTGGGGTCTTGCTAACGTTAATTGGGAAAATGAAGTAGAACGAGACAATTTTCTTGACTACATTACTCTTCCCAACCAGGCGGGATAATGGCTAAAAACGATTATCTCAACATTTTTGATAAGTACAGCATTGCGTCACAGGAGCCAGTGCAGGTTTCAGAGTTAGATCCATCAACGTTCTACGAAGAAGCCCCTATCGCACGCCCAGATGTTCCTGATATTGAACAACAACTACCCAAGCAGGCAACTGACGGTTCTATCGTTAGTGGTTTTTTTAGCGTCATGGATAATATTGTTCCTGACGATATGGGTGGTTTGATTCGTGGTTCTTCCGGTTGGTTGTCTGAACTCCCTGGATATGAGGAAACTGTTGGTCGTGTAGCGGGTGCACCGCTTAGCGCGGCAGAAACTGTGATTAATGTTGTTAACTGGGGCAGCGAGCAAATGAACCACCTTGGTGCTGCTTTGTTCTCTGCTCTTCCAGGTGGTATTCAAACCCTTGACTGGGAGCAGTCTCAGGATATTAGCATGGGTCAGGTTGTTACCGCTAATGCTGCAATTAATTCTAATAGTGGTTTTGCTGGGGGCATTCTTAACGTTTTGACTATGCCTGGTTTGCAATTTGCTATTGAGGCTGGCAAGAAGAACGATCCTCAGAATGTCCTGTACTCTAAAGACTTTGATATTCTTGACGAGGAGCAACGCAAGGAAGCATTTGAAGATGGCGGCGTAGGCCAGTGGACTTCTGGTTTTGCTGACGCTATCTGGCTTGTTGCCGCAGATCCGACCATTATTGGCGGCAAGGCCACCAACATTATTCGGCTTGGTACTAAAGTTGGCGAGTTTGGTGGTCTGAGTAATCAGGCTTTGCGTACTGCTAATCAAGTTGAGCGTTTTGGTACTACTCTTGACGAGCAGGCTAAACTGATTGACGATCTTGGCATTGAAGGTGCACGGCAGGATCGTCGCTTTACAGCCGAGGGTGAAAACCTTATTGCCGCAATGGAAAACGACGCTGATGGTCTTGTCAATCATGTGTGGGTGAAGAACGCTAACGATAAGCGTGCAGCCCGTGCGCTGTTAGGTGCTACTGAAGCAAGCGATCCGATAACTGCTGCGGCACTGGCTGGGGCATTGGCTGGAAATAAGGCTTCATGGCAGTCGCTACGAACCCGCAGTGTTGAACTATATGAGGCCGCAGCAGATACTCTTGGTGTTGATTTGTGGTCACCAGTAGGCGCTAACGCTGACGATCTTGTTACCGCTGGTGTTAAACTTACCGATGATCAGATTCGCCTTGGCGATGACTACATTGATGAAATCCTCGCTACGGCTAAAGTAATTAATCGAGGTGGTTCGCGGGTTGGACCTCGCACCGTTCGTGCTGCTAATGCTTGGCGTGAAGGCGCTTCTCGTGGGCAATACAACAAAAGTCCACTTACAAAGACTTCTCGTGTTTCTGATGGCGGCAAAGGCCATTTTGTTTACGACACAATTGAAGGTGTCGCTGGTTCTCGCCCTGTCCAAATTATTCGATGGTTTGGTAAAGGAACACCTAACGGAATTATCGGAGTCAAGGGTGGACCCGATGGAGAATCTTCTCTTGACGAGTTCTCTGCTTGGCTTGCTAAGGCTCCAATCAGTCAAGAAAACTCTTCAGTTTACATTAATAGATTTGCTGCTGCTCGCACAGTAAATGATCGTAAAGCAATTTTAATGGAGGCTGAAGCAGAAACAGTTAACGCTATTGCCGCAAAAAATGGTATTTCTTCCGAAATGGCTAGAGAAATGTACGATAAGTACAATGCTCGCCGTGCTGCCGCAATGGAAACTATTGCCAAAAGCGAAACTAAATTTTATGTAGAAGATGGCAAGTTAATTAAAGTCCCTGACTTTTATGCCGAACTTGACCAGACACTGCCGTTGCTTGACGTTAAAATGTTTTCTCGTGTTGCTCGTGAAAACAACTGGCTTCGTTATGGTGAAGATGTTTCTTTGGGCGCTGACTATTTAAATAGTTTATGGAAGGTTAGCGTTCTTCTTCGTCTTGGATATACTCAGCGAAATCTTGCTGAGGGCGCTCTCCGCTCATTTGCGGTGCTAGGCCTTATTGCTGCTAATCCTCGTGCTTGGCTTGATTTGCCTAGCAATGCTCGCTATTACGCTAAGGCCCGTCGTGGTATGAAGGGGCTTCGCCTTCAAGAAAAACGTTTGGCAGGTGCTTACGAAAACCTGAGGAACGCAGAAAAAGTTATTGAAGATGCTACTGGTGCGCGTAATCTTGACGAGATTGAGGCTCTTTACGCCAAGTCGTATGATTTGAAAGAAGAGATTCGTCGTCTTTCTGCTTTAAAAAAGAAGTCAAAGAAACAACAAGACGAGATTAAAAAACTTGAAAAGCAACGTAAAGATTTAGAGAAAAAAGCCGACAAGATACGGACTTCTTTTTTCTCTGACAATATTGTTGCTGACCGCAATAAGCGTGACTTGATTCTCACTGAGATCAACGGTATTAGCGATCAAGTCCTTGAAGCGCAAAAGTATGTTAATGACATGATGGGGAAGCGCAAGATCGGTGGCTTTTCCATTAATGAAATTGATGGGATCTCTTCAGGTTATGGTGCTTTTACTGGAGCCGAAGGTCGCTTAGCGTATTTGAACGCTTCTGCTGATCGAACTACTTACATGACGTTTGACAGTGCTGTTGGTCGTCGCATTGATCAACTTGGTAGGTCTTCCGACTTTAAGAAGATGGACCCGAAGAAGTTGTCCGGTAAGCAGATGCAAACATACTGGGATGAGTATGCTTTGCGGATTAATCGACGCTACCGTGAAGATACTTTAGGCAAGATGATTCTTGAAAATCGTCCGTATGATGAGATTAAATCTTGGTTGATCGGCAGAGAGGGTACTCTCTACCGTAAACAAATGGATCAAAAGGGTCGCCGGGTTCTTGACCTTGAGCAGAATATTGACGAGTACTTAAATCATCTTATCAGTCGCCTTGATAATGAACTTCCGAATACAGAACTGCGTAACCTTGCCTTGCAGGGTGAGGTTACTGGTTCAATGGTTGCTGCCAGCCTTCGTGGACGCGACCTTCCTGTTCTTGTTGGTCGTATCGCAGACGACATGGAATCAGGATTACTAGCCACTACTTCTCGTGGTATTAACAGATTTACTGACGGTGCTATGCGTGCGCTAGGTACGATTCCTGAAAACAAAATGCTTCGCCATCCATTCTATCGCACAGTGTTTGATGCGGAACAGCGTAACTTGTGGCGTATGGCGCGGGATCAGGGCGTAGATGTTACTAGCCCAACAGTGCAAAAAAGTATTGCTAAGTCTGCTCACCGTCAGGCGTTGAAGGCTACACGCGAAACAATGTATACGATTGATCGCTTGTCAAATGCCGCGCAAATGCTGCGCTTTATTTCGCCGTTCTTTCCCGCGTGGGAGAATAGTATCCGCACTTGGGGTCGTATTGCTTGGACAAATCCTGCGGTCGTTGGTTACGGAAACTTGCTTTGGAATATTCCTGCGGATCTTGGTCTTGTTGTTGACGAGAACGGCGAACAAGTAACTCAGAGTAACATGTTACGCGATGAAGGCAACTTCATTAAGTGGCCCCAGCCGGTTCAAGATTTTCTGAAAAAAGAACTAGGTCTGCCTATTTTTGGCACTCCAGGTCAGGAACTAATGTTCCGTCAGCAAGGCTTGAATACTATTTTGCCTGGTGCTGAATGGTGGTTTTCTGGTCTTGGTCCCGCCGCCCAGATTCCTACGGCATGGTTCCTTCGCGGGAAACCTGAAGATGCTGAGGTATTAAAAAATGCTGTTGGCGAGGAAATGTACCGCCAAATTGTTCCAGGCGGTAACACTAACGTTGACTTGTTTGAAGCACTTCTGCCTACCACTGCTAAACGATTTAAGCAAATGCTTGGTGGTGAAACAACTGACAGTGCATATATTCGTACCTGGAATCAAATCATTGAGGATGAGTACATTAAGGCACAGTTAGAAAATCGCACGATTACTGATGCGGATATTAAACGCATTGAGCAGAAGGCTAATCGTTTTTGGCAGTGGCAGATTGGAGCCGCCGCCTATTTGCCTTTCCAGCAGACTATTCGTTCAGAGTTTCAAATTGAGCGTGATGCTTGGAATCGACTTATTGATGACGAGTCAATTCCTTATGTTGAAAAAATAAAGATTTTTCTTGAACAGTACCCAGGCTTTGAAGCGATTACTCGTTCCACCTCGGTGTCTGAGACTGGCCTTAGCCCTAATTTGAAAACATGGCAGCGGATTACAAAAAACAAAGACATGGTTGACAAGTTGTACGACATTGATCCTGAACTTGTAGGCATGTTTGGCAACATGGGCAAGTTTGATGATCCGTTCTCGTATGCAGTGTACGGCGAGTTTGGCTCTATGGAAATCGGCCCGAAGGGTTTGCCCGTTCGTCGTCGCATGACTCCGACTGAGTTAATTCGGAACAACGAAGTCAAAGATGGTTGGACTGCTTACTGGGAGTTCAAGGATTATCTTGAAGATAAAGTGCTAAAGGCTGGCTACAGCAGTCTTCAGGTCAAGGAAGCAAAACCTCTTCTTGACGAGTTAGATAATTTTGAGATAGCGTTGGCTGACCGCTATCCTGCTTGGGGTGAGGAACGCAATGTTTACACGAGTAAACTGAGTGCTTTCTTGCAAGGTGCTAAAATGATTGTTAGCAATCCTGAGATGATGGATGAAGATTCCACTGTCGCTGCACTGTCGGAATACATGCAGGTCCGTGATTATATTTCTAAAAAGTTGGATGAAACTACGGACAATGATGCTCGTGAACAGTTAAGGCAGATTGGCTATAAGGCTGCCTTTGATCTTCGTCAGAAAGATATTGGTTTTGCTGACTTTTATGACCAGTACCTTTCGGGTGATGACTTTAGGGAGGTCTTGTAGTGGCTGATGATATTGTTCAAAACGCTAAAAACAGCGCCGATGCTATTACCCTTGATCCCGTTTCTTCTGATGATCCTTTAATTTGGCATTCGACTCAATATAGTTATACACCGGGTGCTGGTGTTTCTGCTAGTGGTAAGCGCAATACTTTAAAACTATCAGAGATGCAGAATGTTATTCTGGGCGCTGCCGCTCAGCGCGATCCTGAGTTTGATCAGTGGTCGAATCAATTGTATAAGTCTGGTTTTATTTCTAAAAACGCTAGAGGCATCCCTGCTTATGTTGCTGACGGCCTTGCTAACGCGGTAGAAGTTTATCAGGGTTATGTTGCTATCGGTGGCGATAAGAGTTTTACTGACTGGTTTAAAGGATACGCTCAGACTGCCACACCGCCAGAAGAAACAGGTGGTCGCTATCGTGGTCCTGTAACCACTACTACTGTTAGCCTAACCGATGAGGTTACTGCTGAAGCACTACTAGACACTATGGCCCGTGACCTTCTTGGTCGGGGGTTGTCACAAAAAGAAACGCAAAAGTATTTAAAGCAATTCCGTCAAGCCGAAGAAGCAGCCCCGGCTGTTTCTACTACCACTCCCAGTGGTGACGCTTACCGTACTACAGTAAGTGAGTCTGCTGCCGATAAAGGTGAACTGTTGCGGAAGATCATTGCAAAGAATCCTGACTATGCTAAATATCAGGTTGACACAACTATCATGGATATGTTGATGACTGATATTAAAAAGGGTCAGGAGGTCATCTATGGCTGATAAAGATAAGACCAAAAAGACCAAGAAGACAACTGCTCGCCAGTATGTTATTGAGGCTGGCTATGCGATGGAGTTGATTAATTCTGATCCTTCGTTGCAAGAGTGGATTCGTCGTGTACGCAAGTACATGAAAGACAATGATGGTCGTACTCCTACTGAGTATGAAATGGACGAACTCAAAGATGGGATCGTTTGGTTTGAGAAATACAATGCGGATCAGGAACTTGCTCGTATGCAGCAGGCCGATCCGCGTAGGCAGGCTGACTGGGCGCGTAGTCTTGAACTAGCGCAGCAGAAGGTTCAGGCGCTAGCAAATACTTACGGTATTAATCTTGATGCCGATGAGGTTCGCACGATTGCTACAGATGTTCGACTTAACCAGTTGACTGACATTGAAATTAAGGAGCGCTTTGCTCCGATTCTTTCTGAGGCTCTTATTGCTGGTGAGGATATTGGCGGTCAGGCTGCTGAGTTTGAGCGTAATATTTTACAGTGGTCGCGGATTAATGGGCTTACTCTTACTGGTGATATAATCTCTAAGTATGTATCTGCTGGTGTTGAAGGTCGCTCTTCGCTAGAAGATATTAAGAACGATCTTCGTCGCACTTATATTGCTGGTGCGTATCCTGGTTGGTCGGATAAAATAAATGCTGGTCAAGATATTTATGACATTGCCGCTCCTTATCGTTCTTTAATTGCTAATGGGTTAGAAGAGAGCGAAGATAATATAACTCTTGACGATCCATTAATGAAAAAGATTTTTCAAGCAGTTGGTCCTGATGGGAAGCCTCGTATTGTTCCTATGTATGAGGCTGAGCAGATGATGCGTCTTGACCCGCGTTGGGACCTTACAAATAACGCTTACGATGTTTACTCTCGTGTTGGGGAGAATCTGTTGCGTACTTTTGGATTCCGCTGATGAGTATTAACTGGGACTTTATGACAACTCCTGAGTTCGGTCAGGAGATGCAGCGTATCGCTCAAATTAGTACTCCTGGTTGGCAGCCGGGTGGCTTTGTTACACCACCAGAGGAAGAAAAGAAAGAACCCCCAAAGAAGTCTGCTGAGGATTTATATTGGGAGCAGCGTGCAGCAGCGGAGGCAGCGGAACGTGAGCAAGCCCGTGAGGGTGCGAAGTCTTTCCTCCGTGGCCTACTAGAAACCTACGGTCTTGGTTCTCTTGCTGGTGAGGTTGAGCGTCTAGTCGGTGACACCACTAACGAGTTGGTTATCGCTCAGCGGTTGCGTGAGACACAACAGTACAAGGATCGGTTCAAGGGTCTTCTTGGCTTGCAGCAGCGAGGCATCACCGATATTCGCAATGAAGCGGAGTATCTGAACCTTGAAACGCAGTATCGACAGGTATTTCGTGAGGCTGGGCTTCGTGACTATCTAGGTACTTCTGGTACTCAAACAGAATATGATGCCATAGCCAGACTTGTCTCTGATTTTTCTTTGTCGGTGAATGAGGTCCGTGATCGCGTCACTGATGCCCAGCGAGTTGTTGCAGAAACACCACAAGAAGTACGAGACAGTCTGCAACAGTTCTACGGCATTGACCCGGCACTACTCACGCAGTACGTCCTTGACCCAGAGAACACTACGACACAGATCCAGCGCCGCGCTAACGCAGCCATCGTTGGTGGTTACGCACAGCGTGCCGGTTTGACGTTTGGTGCTGGTGTGTCTGAGCGTATCGGTGAGTTTGTTGGTGGCGGTGAGGACATTCGTGGCACTGCCATTGAGCCACTATTGACTGAGGTGTCCGATATTCAGAAGGCTACACGCCGACTGGCAGATATCGAAAAGACAACATTGACAGAGGAAGAGACTGCATTGTCTCGCCTGGATCTTGACCAGCAGGCACGCGAAAAGGTTCGTGGTTTGCAGTCTCGTGAAAGGGCACGTTTCGGTGGAAGTTCGGCTATCCGGTCGGCAGCATTGAAGCGGCCTCGTTCTATATAACTTAATACGGGCATGAAAGGTGAGAAAGAACTGTAATTCGCGGTGATAACTCCTGTGTTGGTTCTTTAACCCCCGTTCGATTCGGGGCATGTCCACTCCCAGCCAGACCGACCGGCCCTGGCGGTGCAACAGCCCGGTAGTTACAGCCATCATCTTCTTCCCCGGTTGATGATGTGGGTA
>Ga0070749_10003835_pt1 | contig 10014 bp, 6 predicted proteins | sample VirMetDEL_Nov_18_FD_75180 | JGI IMG/M metagenome (GOLD analysis project Ga0070749, IMG submission 75180) | Aqueous microbial communities from the Delaware River and Bay under freshwater to marine salinity gradient to study organic matter... | ecosystem: Environmental > Aquatic > Marine > Coastal...
CTTCACGATCGCGTCGAAGGCGATCACCTCCTCACAGTTCTCCGTGTACGGTAAGACCGGAAACAAGAACCAGATCGAGGCCATCTGCACCGCCCGAGGCGTCAACTCCGGCAAGGAGCGGCAGTTCATTGTCACCATTTCCAACACAACGGCGTAATCAATGACGACCTTCAAAAGAATCAGCCCTGCTGACATTCAGACAACCCGTTCAACGCTCAATCAGCTCGTCGATGTGATTCAGGAGGACGTCTCCGGCTCCGCCACGCGCCGCAAGTACCAGGTGTTCGTCACCGGTGGTGTGGGTCCTGGTGTCACCTCGTCACTGTTTCAGACCGTCTACGACCAGGACTTCACGCTTCAGACAGCCAACGCTGTGATGGACATGACGGTGGGACTGTTCTTCTCGGGCTCGACTGTCGCATCGGCATCAACCGGGGTTGATTCCACAGGCAAGCTGCTTTTCCCGTCGCAGTCCCTGATGATGCGAGAGAAGTCAGACATCTACAAGCAGTACGCGCAGACCCTCCTCGGAGACGGTCAGCGCGCCTTTTATGCGCCCTTCACGGAAAATACCTCCGCGCAGTCGATCACCACGCCGACCAACCGGATCGACAACGCGCTGTTCATCAACTTCAAGAGGCTCTTCCACCGGGATCAGATCGCTAGAGAGACGTTCGCTATACGCATGTATCAGTCGGCCTCGGACGGTGCTTCTGCACAGAACGTTAGCATAACCTCTGAGGACGGCTCGAAGATTTTCACCGACTTCGGCTCGTCTGTCAATCAGCACACGACGTTCGGCTCCGAGGTCGGTAACATCGTCGATTCCACTGACACCAGTGTCAACGTGGGTAACATCTTCTACGACGCCGGAGTTGTTGTTCTCGACATCGATAAGGTGATCTCCGGCACGCAGAAGGTGACTGGCACCATCTCGGCAATGTCGACGGCCACCACCATCGACGGCGCCTCTATCGCCGCCGGGCAGACGGTGATCGGATCGTCCGCCGGTAACGTAGGCGCCAGGTTCGTGCCCGATTTTCTCGTCTCCGGTTCCATCGACAACATCGTCGATCACTTCGCGTCCTGCAGGTTCTCCTCCGGCACGCTGACGGCGGGAACATTCCAGAACAACACCTACATCAACTCCACACTTTACTTCTGCCGCGCCGCGCCCGGCGAGTTCAACTTCTCGTCCAATCCGACCTACGCCGATTCGCAGGGCGCCATCAGGGTCATTGATACGGGCCAGGAGGGCTCGCAGAAGTCGTTCACCATGCCCACGACCATCGGCCTCTACAGCGCTGATCGGACGCTACTCGCCGTGGCGAAGTTGAGTCGACCGGTGGAGAAGAACGATGAGAAGGATCTAACGGTGCGTGTCCGTTTGGACTTCTAAGGAGGCGCCATGTCGATCGTCAAACTCGAGAGGCGTCTCACCGATCGCGTCTCGGTCGGCGTGGGCGCACCCGTCAGGTTCGTCAGTTCCTCGACCGGCCCGACAGGGTCGACGAACCTTTTCACGCAGCGCTCAAACTCGCTGAAGACCGTGCAGGACGCGCGCCCTGTGAGCGTTTCCACCGACGGGCTTTCCATCGCCGATCCTCCGTTCAACGATGGCGCCGCGATCATCGAACTCACCAAAGCTGCCAACCGACAGTATCGGGACGCGATCTCTGCCGGCACGACCACAGACCTCAGTGCGCTGTCTGACAATTATCTCAACCTCGTCAACGCGTCGACCGAGCTTCGTGCCTTCCGCAGCTACAACGCCCTGCGGTTCGAGTCACCATTCACGTTCGATGTCAATCTGTTGGCCTACCAGGCGGCGAAGCGCAATCTACTGCCCGCTTACCGCCGCCGGTCGCAGGACTACGACTTCTCGGTGAAGAACTACAACACGCTCAACTTCTTCACGAGCTCCGACGTTCCCGCCGATTCCTGCCTGATGTTCGCGAACGACCTGAAGGCCTCACCATATGCGGTGACAACCGCCTTCACGTTCGATTTCTGGATCAACCCCAGATACACGGTTGACTCCGCAGGTGACGATTTCACGGCTGGCACGCTGTTCCACCTGAGCTCGTCGTATGCTGTCTCTCTGGTCACGGGAAGCTCCACGGACGCTTTCGGTCGGTCGGATGGTTATCGCCTGATGCTGCAACTGAGCCAGTCAGTTGACGCCTCACCCGACTCGATCGATCTGAGTACAGCCAACAACGCGAGAGCGTATCCGAATGACCTGACATTTCTGTCGAGCGACAACGCTCTCAAGCGCAACCACTGGCACCACGTCGCGATCCGATGGGGGAACACGGCTGTAAACAACGGGACGGGATCTTTCGTTGTCGACAATGTGGAGAGGGGAGTTTTCAACGTGCCGTCGGCATCAGTCAACATCAACGCCGGCATCAATCCGCTTGTGCTGACCGTCGGCGCTCGTTACGAGGGTGCCAACGACGCGGCCGACAACTCTCAGCAGTCCTACTTCTTCAACACGGCGAACAACATCAAGAACGGTGTGGCTGATCTCGAGGGTGGCAACGCTGTCGATTTCGCCGCCGTGTCCTTCACCAATCCTTTCGCGGCGGAGGTTCACGACCTGAAGATATTCGGCGAGTATCGACTCTCCAAGCAGGTGGCGTCCTCTTCGATGTCCGGCATCAAGAGCCTGGCCGATGAGCCGAACCTTCTCTTCTACCTCCCACCTTTCTTTGTTCGAGAGTCGCCGGCGAGGCAGGTTCTCGTCACGCCCTACGACGTTCGTAACGGTCGCACCACCAAGCTGCCGATCGAGGTGACCCAATCGATGTCGCTTCGCTCTCACTACGTCTCGCTGGAGAACTACCTCCGGGAGTTCAAGCAGGGCTTATACCCCCTGCCGCATGCTCTCACGGGCAGTGCACAAGCGAGGGGCACAGCGATCAATCCAATGGATAAGCTGTATGAGCTGCCGGAGGTTCGAAAGAGGAATCTCACGGTGCTACCCTGTGACAACGGCTTGTTCAAACCCCAGTTCGGCCTGCTCGCATCAGGCACGCTGACGGAATACACATCGTCCGCTAGCCCGATGCACCAGTTCCAGAACGACTTCGGGGTCCTGGACCTCGCTCGTGTCTCGCTTCGAAACGTGATCTCGAAGCAGGACCAGGCGGACGTGTATGGCCTCGGTGACGTGGAAACCACCGTTGAGTCGGTGTTGGAGGATCCGGATTACCTCTTCGGTGAGGCGAGTGTCTTCTCCGAGTGGCCGAGCGACTCCCTGGCATCCTCTATCCCGACCTCGAGGGGCGAAGCCGCCACCGAATATCACTGGGTGATCGGCGACAACGAGACACTTCGCTCCGAAAACGAATCGGGTTTCAATGCCGTGATCGACCAGCCCAAACTGCCGATCAACGGCGCGGCTAACCCGTATGCCAAACTGAGCGAGCCGCAGCGCTATCACACTTCCGACGCGGATTCGAGCGCGGCCGAAGAAGCCGGTGACCTCCAGGGATTCTATCTCTACCTGACGCCGGCCGACGCTCACTCCAAGCTGCTCCGCGATGAGGACACCGGCCGTCCTGGCATCTACCACATGTATCCGGGCATCTTCGGGGAGTATGACTACGTTGAGAATAGCTTCTTCAACATTCCCAAACTGTTCTACGGCGATGCGATAGAGAGGGACACGTTCATGGTCCGTGACACGGCTATGACGGGTTCCGGTGGCAAGGTGGCGATCACACTGAGAGAATCAGACGGCGTCCTCTATCGCGGCGACGCGGTCACCAAGCACGCGGATTGGAACAAGGTGGGTAACCTGTTCCCAGATGACGGTCTAGCATGGGTGATGTCACCCCTGCTTCCCCGCTTCGGCAAGGATCAGTTCGAGCTGGAGTTCTCGGGTAGTCGCAACCTGCATGTGTTCGAGCTCAACGTGCCCTGCCCCGCCGGGCAGATGGACAGCTCTTCCAACCCGACGTTCAACACCCTGAAGCCGAATGATTACGCGAGCGAAACAGCGAACGCGTTCACCTACGTGACTGCTGTCAATCTACACGACCGAAACCTGAACATCATCGGTAAGGCTGTGTTCAGCCAGCCCATCAGAAAGCGTCCCAACGATGGTTTCTTCACCCGAATCAAGATCGATTACTGAATGAAACACCTCGGTCTAGACGTTTCGACAAGTTGCACTGGTGTCTGTCTCTTGGATGAGACAGGTGAGATAGAGAAGCTGGGTTTCATTGACCTGAGTAAAACGAAGGGCATGATCGCAAAAGCGAATCTATTCAGAGACGAGCTCAACGCATGGATGCCTGAGACTGACCCTGGTGACCTGCGCATTGTGGTTGAAGAAGCTGCGCAGGCATTCAGGCGAGGTCTGTCATCCGCAAAAACGATCGCCACCCTGAACCAGTTCAACGGCATGATCCAGCTAATCGTATCTGAACTGACACAGCACGATGTCTTGACCGTGCTTCCTGTTGTCTGTCGAGGGGCATCGGGAATCAAGGTGAAACCAGAGAAGAAGTGCGGGGTAAGCACGAAAGACCAGGTGAGAGAAGCGTTCGAGCGATCGACTGGAATGAAGCTCCCCGAAAGGGAATTGAAAAGCGGTCCCAGAAAGGGTATGTTAGTGTTTGATACCAGGAACTATGACGCTATCGATGCCTGGGTTGTGTCTAGGTGGTCGTGGTTGTCAAAACACTAGAGACTTCCTTCTTGATTGTTACAGACACTGCGAAGATTGAGGCGCTCAAGCGTGCTTTCGGAAAGAGGCACTTACTTGATGTGGATGGCAGGAATTGCACGTTCAAGTGTCCCAACCCGAAATGTGGATCTCACGCGAAAGACAAGCTCAAGTTTGTGGTCCGAGTTGATGACTCAGCTTGTCACTGTTGGGTGTGTGACCTCAGGGGAAAGAGCTCGATCTGGATTGCCAAGAAGTGGTCACCCGGATCGGTCGATAGACTTGCTGAGGTGTATCAACTCGATCGAGGTGTTCCTCACGGGAGCGATGAGGATGAAACACCTGATGAAGCATACAGCCTACCAGAAGACTTCAGGTTGATCGCACCCATGGTTGAGTCCGGTCAGACGAGAGACCCAACAGTCAGATCCGTTCTCACTTATCTCATCAGCAGGGGATTGACTGTCGGGGACATGTGGCGATACAAGGTGGGAATCTCATCCGCTGCTGGATACAGAGGAAGCGCTCTCTTTCCATCTTTCAATCCTGAGGGTGATGTCGAGTTTTGTCTGGCTAGGAAAACAGATCCTGATGCGTTTCGAAAATACAAGAACCACGGCGCGAAGTCGAGCAAGATCATCTATGATGAGATTCATGTTGACTTTCAGGATACAGTTCATCTGTTCGAGGGGGTTTTCGACTTGGTTAGAAGCCGCCTGAACGGAACTGCCCTGTTGGGAAGCTCACTGCCCTCATCAGGGAAACTATTCGAGCGACTGGCTGTGGAACGACCTCCCGTTGTTCTCTGTCTAGACGCAGATGCCCAGTCAAAGTCTTCTTTCATCGCCAATAAGCTCGCTCAGTTCGGTGTTGATGTCAAGGTTGCTTCGCTCCCTGAGGGAAATGATCCCGGCAGCATGGAGCAACACAAGTTGCTTGAGGCGATCCAGGCAGCTAAACCCTTCTCATGGAACGATCCGCTTCTCTCTAAGATCAAAAACATCAGGTCAGGAACGATACTATGACACATAAGATAGCACACATCGCTGATATTCACTTTCGGGGTTACAAGCGTCACAAGGAGTATCGGCAGGTGATGGAGCAGTTTTTCTCCATCTGCAAGACTGAGAAGATCGACGCGTTTGTGATCGCGGGCGACATCGTGCACTCAAAGACCCAGAACATTACCCCTGAACTCATTGAGATCTTGACGTGGTGGTTCAACCAGATGGCTCAGATTGCACCCGTTCACGTTACCCTGGGTAACCATGACGGTTTGCTGACGAATCTCTCACGCCAAGACACGGTGACACCTGTCATCAACGCTATCAATAGCGACCGGATCTTTCTCTACAAGGACTCGGGTGTGTATCCCATTCTTGATGACACGTGCGATCTTGTCGTCTTCTCACCTTTCGATGAGGACAGGTGGGATGAGGTGAAGCGCATCCCGCTGGATCGTGAATTCTCCATCGCAACGTTTCACGGAGCTGTCACGGGTTGTGTGTCTGACACTGATTGGGTTCTCAATTCTGATGCCGATGTAAGCTTCTTTGACCCTTACGACTTCGCTATGCTGGGTGACATTCACAAGCGACAGGACCTAGATCCTTCCGGTCGTGTATCCTATCCTGGCAGCATGATCCAGCAGAATTTCGGCGAGACACGTGAAAAGGGCTTTCTGTTGTGGGAGATCGAGTCGAGAGACAAGTGGGAGAAGCAGTTCGTCGAGCTCGATCCCGTGCAACCCTACGTCACCATCGACTGGCAGGGCGACCTAGCGACGTCTGTTAATCGCGCCCAATTGTCTCGTGAGGATCTGAATCAGGCACGCGTTAGAATCAGGTCAGAGGTGCCACTCTCACAGGTTGAGACAAGAGAGGTTGCGAAAACCCTTCGAGACACGTTTGGTGCACACGAGGCTTACTTCAAGCATGAAGCAGTTCGCAGAGAGACATCAACGGATGCGGAACACGCTGTCATGGCTGTGGAACGCGATCCAAGGTCACTCATGAAGATGATTGTTGATTTCGGCTACTCAAATCCAGAGTCGACTGAAGTCAATGAGAAGATGACTGATATCATTCGTGAGGCTTCAAAAAGGGTGATTCCAAACGACTCTTCCGGTGGGAAAACATGGTCGTTGGGCCGCCTGGAGTGGGACAACACATACGGTTATGGGGAAGGCAACCATGTTGATTTCACCAACATGAGTGGCTTGGTGGGGATATTCGGGCAAAACAGGGTGGGAAAATCAAGCATTCCAGCCACCGTGCTTTACACACTTTTCAACACATCTGACAGGGGGCTCACAAAGAACGTTGATATCGTCAATGTGCGGAAACCCTACTGCAAGTCGAAAATCGACTTCTCAGTTGGTGCTAATCGATACGAGGCCGAACGCCAAACTGTCAAGAAAACAAACAAGAAGGGTGTCACAACAGCAGCTACACACTTGAACCTAGTACTCAGCAACAGTGAGACCGACACCCTGACTGACCTGAATGGTGAGCAGCGTCGTGACACCGATAAAGAGCTTCAGGGTCTCTTAGGCACGATCGATGATTTTGTTCTCACAGCTTTCGCCACGCAGGGGGATGGAAACAACTTTATTGCTGCCAAGCCCACTGCGCGACAAGAGATTCTTGCTAGATTTCTTCAACTTGATTTCTTCGGTGACATGTATGAGGTCTTTCGAGACTCTTCATCGGGAATTCGGCGATCCATGTCAGATGCGCAGGACAAGATCTCAAAGTCAGACCCATCGGCCCTGGTTGCCAGCATCAAGCAACTCAAGGATGAAAGGGACGACACGAAAGGGAAAATAGACAAGGCCCGACGTGAGCTTGAGAAAGTTCTTGCCAACTCAGATCCTGATAGAAAAGAGAAGATCGAGGCGTCAAAGCGACGAGACAGTCTAATCCTTAAGCGCAAGTCCCTGGAGACAGAACACAGTGTCTCAAAGCGCAGGTCTGAAACCTTGCAAGCAGATATGGTGAGGTTGCAGACCTCGATCGAGATGAATCGTGATGCTAGAAATGAGATTGACACGGATGCCCTTCGTGAGTCTCTTGGGTCTTACACTGACCTGAGCGGATCACATGAGAAGATCGAAGCTGCTGTCACAACGAAACAGAGCAGGTACGATAGCCTGAAGAAGTCTGTTGAGCTGCTGAAGAAAGTGCCTTGCGGTGATCAGTTTCCCAAGTGCAGGTTCATCAAGAATTCTCATGACAGCAAGCAACAGATATCAGAGGCAGCTGAGGACCTGAAAAGCACGAAAGCAAGTCTTCGCGCAATCAAAAAAGCCATGTCTGCGATTGACATCGATGATGTTCAGCGCAAGCTACGCGAGGCGAGATCGCTTGATGAGAAGCTGCTTGAGATCGAGCGTTCAGTCGTGAAACTAGAGGCAAGCCAGTTAGCGGCTGAGTCTGAGAGGATTGCATCTGAAGAATCCCTGAAGAGGATTGAGTCCGAGTTGCAGTTGATTGAGACCCGGTGGAACTTCAGCTCCTGTGAAGAGAACGAGCCCGACGATCCAGTTGCCTCAATGACAAGAATGATCAGCGACCTCGAGCGTAAGGAACAGAAACACAGTGAGTCCATCGGCTCGAAGATGCAAGAGCTCAGACAGTTGAAGGAGCTCTCGGAGACTGTGTCAAGGTTACGAATTGAGCACGATGCCTATGAGATTCTCATGCGGGCTTTCTCCAAGAGTGGAATTCCATCTCATCTTGTCACCCTTTCCCTACCAGTGATCAACAAGAAACTGGGTGAGATCCTTTTCGAGGACTGTGGGTTCACCATTGAACTCGAGTCCGATGAGGGTTCCAAGAAGCTTGACATCTACATCGACTATGGTGACTCAAAGAGAAAGATCGAGTGCACATCAGGCATGGAGAGAATGATTGCTTCTCTGTCACTCAGAACTGTTCTTCACTCCATCACCCACTTGTCAAAGCCTGACTTCATGATTCTGGATGAGGGTTTCGGTGCTCTTGATGACTCCAATGTGGAGGTTGCTATGAAGATGCTAAGAAGCATGCTGGACCATTTCAGGTTCATACTTATCATCTCACACGTTGAGACTGTGAAGGATGCCGTTGACGAGATGATTGAGGTGAGCAGAGTGGGACTCAACTCATGGGTGCAACATGGCTGACAGGAACCCAAACAAGAAACCCTTCTTCTGTCCTGTGTGTGGCTCACCCATGTCTTCATCGACAGAGATTGAGTCATATGACAGGGTTGGTGCATGCAGTCTTTGCGAGACCTACATTTTCTATCTTGAGAGAGAGAAGTGGGATTCCGGATGGCGCCCTAGCGAGGCGGAAGCGAGGGCATACTTATCATCGCGTGGTGTAACCCTGCTAGACCAATTGGAGAAAGATGGCTGATTTTGAAACAACAAGAGTACTGGGTCAACTGCTCGATTACGGGGTGGGAAAATCTGGAAACGTCATGAGCGCCAACGTGGCCTCCGTGAAGGGTAAACTGGTAGGTGACCAGCTTCATGTCACGTTCACGACCATTCTCACTTATGACAGAACAAGAAGAGACTTTCTGGAGCAGCAACTAAGAGCCCTTAGGGATGAATCCAACGGTGTTGTGAACGATTTCGTTGATCAAACCAAGGGCAAATTCAAGGAGATGACCGGGACAGCTCTCAAGTTGTCTGAGTTGTCTCGAGTCGATGACTTACAGATGACCAGTTACAACTCAATGACAACGAAATCCACTGCCTACTTCAGACTTTTCGTGAAGTACGACATTGGATGATTCGACAGTATGGCAACTTCCAGCATCGTCAAACCCAGTAGTCGTGCCAAAGAGATAATCAAGTGCGGCAAGGATCCGAAGTACTTCATCAACAAGTACGTCTACATCCAACACCCACTTAAGGGAACGATCAAGTTTGACACATATCCTTTTCAGGATGAGTGTTTAGACGATTTCATTGAGCATCGATTCAACATCATCCTGAAGTCGAGACAGATGGGTTTGTCAACCCTTGTCTCTGCTTATGCTGTGTGGTTAGCACTCTTCAGGCGTGACAAGAACATCCTTGTCATCGCAACGAAACTCAAGACAGCCCAGAACTTCATTCGAAAAGTGAAGGTGGCCATTCGAAAGCTACCTCCATGGCTCATTCTTCCTGAGATCACGGGCAACAACAAGCAAGAGATTCAGTTCTCTAACGGTTCCGTCATTCAGGCCATTCCCACCTCTGATGACGCCGGCCGGTCAGAAGCGCTTTCGCTGGCTATCATCGACGAGGCCGCGTTCATCAGAAACTTCGACACGATCTGGACAGCTCTTTACTCAACGCTCTC
>Ga0070749_10003838_pt1 | contig 10012 bp, 19 predicted proteins | sample VirMetDEL_Nov_18_FD_75180 | JGI IMG/M metagenome (GOLD analysis project Ga0070749, IMG submission 75180) | Aqueous microbial communities from the Delaware River and Bay under freshwater to marine salinity gradient to study organic matter... | ecosystem: Environmental > Aquatic > Marine >...
ACAGACAGCTTTTGTATCAACCATCGTTGGTGCCGCAACAGGTGCCTTTGCGGTCTGGATGGGGCATGAATCCAAATGAAGTGGCTTTTGTTGTTGGTAGTGGCCGTTGACGGCGATATCACGGTCAACGTTTTGTCGGGGCATGAGACGATGGCGCAGTGTCACGTCGCAGGCACCAAAATTCACTGGGAGCAGCGCATGCCGATCAATCAGGAAATGCTGTGCTTCCCAACTGATCAAGAGGTGAAATGATGATTCAAGCGTTGATCCCGGCGGTGTCGGGCATCCTTGACAAGTTTGTCGAGGACAAGGACCAGAAGGCAAAGCTGGCGCACGATCTTGCGACGATGGCAGAACGGCACGCGCAGGAGCAAGTGTTGGCACAGATCGAGGTGCTGAAGGCCGACGCGAAGGGCAACTGGTTTCAGGCGTCGTGGCGTCCGCTGATCGGATGGATATGCGGCCTGAGCCTCGGCATCAACTATATGGTCAGCCCTATCTGCGCCGGGTTCGGTATCGTGATCCCGCAGGCTGATATGTCTGTGATGATGCCGTTGCTGTTTGGCATGCTTGGCATTGCCGGGATGCGCAGCTTCGACAAGACCAAAAAGACCGACAGCAAATAAAAAAAGACCCGGTGGTTTCAAGCCACCGGGCCAGTCTCTAGGGAGGAAACGATGAAGCTACCACGCAACATCAAGTCAATTCTATGTGGCGTGGGCTGGTGCGTCTAGCCCTTTCTTTTTCGATCAGCTTGTTGATATGCACTGCAACGGTCCAGAGGCTGATGCCCATCTTTTCGCCTAAGACGCGCATCGTTGGCGTGTAGCCGTTTTCCTGCTGGAAGGCAGCGATTTCGTCATAGACGCGCTGCTGTTGTGGTGACAGGTCTTTCATGTGTCGATCTCCTTAATCGTCAGGGTTTTCTGGCGCACGGTCCGCGCCTCTTTTGCTGGCACAATCCTTTCGGGCTGCGCTTTGAATTTACGCATCGGCCACTTGATCATGACGCGCTGGTTGCCGACCATACCGAGGGCCGTCTCGTGATCGCCCATCTTTTCCATCAGCGTGATCTGCGCGTCTTCGACATCCTGTTCAGCGTCAGCCTGCTTGCGCTTGGCCAGCAGCAGCTGTTCAAGGGCAATCATCGCATCCGCGTCATCCGGGTCTAACTCCAACGGTGGCAGCTTGCCGTCTGTGGTGCTATGCACCAGCACAGCATCGCCTGCCGTCGTCCAAGGGTAAAAGTCACGCTCTTGCCTGCGCCTCTCGAAATCAAGGATGGCATCGCGGATTTGCATCTGCATCACCGGGTCCGGGCGATACAGGAAGATCCGCAACTCGGTGCCTTGATACAAGACGCAGACCGCAAGCCACTTGGCCTGCGGCACGCACATCAGCTGTCCTTGGCCCTGTAACGGGCCTCTGAAGCGTGCTGGCGTGGTTTCGGGGAATGCGCTGGTGTTCTTCATCTCCAGCAGCCCCGGCCCCGTCAGATCGATGCTTTCGGCGTTTATGACATAGATGCCCTTGGCCGTGTCGGTGACAAAGGTATCATGCCCGGTCCCCATCCCGTCCAGAGACGCCGCAAAGGGCAGCGTCTCGTGTGGAAAGGCGTGGTCGAATTCCAGTTGCAGATCGGTAAGGCCAAGCCGCCTTGCAGCTTCGGTGCCGATCTGGCCCTCGAATTCATTTCCCCAAAACGCCGCCTCACCGGGATTAAAGTCTTCGATGGGCATGTTGGCGTCACGCTTGATGAATTCATCCAACAGCGCGTTTTGCGTCATGTAGGGCGAGGCGTTCAGCAACACCGGGGTCAAGGACGCCGAGAGTTGCGAGTCGTCAGTCAGCTTGCCGACCATTGCTTGATCCTCCGCTCCATCTCGGTTCTGGTCATCACCTTGTTGACCGTGTTGATGTAACCTGTCACGCGATCCCCGTGATCAGACCTGATGGCTGATATTGCGCGGAGCCGGGTAAGGTGGGCTGACACAGCACTCAAAGACGCTTCATGACCGGAGCGCCGCAATTCCCTAGCCAGATCATGAGTTGTGAAATCCTTCTGCGGATGAAAGGCATCAATCGCAGCCTGATAGACAACCCACGCGATGAGTTTTCTTGTGCGCTTTATCTTGGTTGGCTTCGGCATCACCTGTGGCGGCGCAGTCAAATGCAACCGATGGGTGACGTGCGGCTTCGGGGCCGGTGTTGGTTCCGGCTCCGGTTTTGGCCGCGACGACTTCGCCGCTTCCACTTTGGTGATCGTGGCGTGGCGCTCTAGGCCGGTGGCGATCAATTCTGCCAGCGCGTCCTTGCTGCATTCCAGCGTGATGATGTAGTTTTTGGTCATTAGCTTGCCTCCCATATCTTTAGTTCCTTTTCATAATCGTCACCGAATTCTTGCCGCCATTTCGCTTGCCAGTTGGTCAGCTGTTGGATGGATATCTTGCCGATGTTTGGATAGCCTTTAAGTTTGTTCGCGTCGAAAAGCAAAGCATCGCCAAGCTGCAACGATCTTTGTTCTTGTCTGCATTTTTCACGAAGCTCAAATTCCAAAGCCCTTTTCAAGCGGGAGCCGAATTGTTGTTTGCTGACTGGGAAATGCCTCATCGGCATGCTGAGCCAATCCTGAGGTGTCTTAGGGTCCGGCTTGCTTTTGTTGCAAGGGGTGATGGCCCGCGATTCAGCCACCTGTCTGCTGAGTTTCTGAACTTTTTCGATGAGTTTTTTATTTTCCTCCATCGCAGATTTGCGTGCTGTTTCAATGCTGTCTTTCGCTCTCAAAGCCTTACTTAGTTTTTTGCTTTTTTCGTCCATCTCGTATGCGAAATAGTCGATGGCCATTCGCATAGCAGCCAGCATTCGATGGAAATCAGGGTCGGTTTTCCCGCCCTTGATGACCTTTCGATCCATAATGCCCACCAAATCAACCAACATTTTCAAGCGGTCATCTAACATCAGCTTGCTCCTCCAAAACGGGCGATCAGCGCCCATACGTTATAGTCAGTCGTCACCGCGTTGGTGCCGAACACGATCAGCAGCGTTGCCAAGAACAACATGCCGATGAAGTCAGTGATTATGGTTCGCATCGTTAACCTCCTATGATGCTATGGCCCCGACCTTCGAGGCACTTGTTAAGCCGCAACCCGCCGTGGTCGTATTGCAGCCACGACAAGGATTGATCGACCAGTTGTTTGCACTCGGCAAGGTCGCGCTGATACAGCTGCGCGGCATCGCCGGATGCGCGAAGATCAGCGACCGGCGTGTATGAACACGCCGATGCTGACAAGGTGATGATGACTAAAACGGTTTTCATTGTTTTGCCTCTTCCTTTATTTGATGAGCCATCAGAACGAAAGTTTTGTCCCGTGATTTTTCGGCCTTCCGATTGATTTCAGCAGCGACAGCCGCAACTTTATTCGCTAAACCGGGTTTACGCATATCAAGCAAGAGGTTGACAGCCATCCATAGTTGCGCGGCCTCTGCTTTTAGTTGCAGGGTGCGTTTCATTTGTTTGGTAACGGCATCATCAGCCACATCGAAATCGTCGAACGTAATGAACATTTTTCTCTCCCTTCGATGATGGGCGGGGCCGTTAGGCCGCCGCCCAGTTGCGGAACAGTTCTTGAGCGAAGCTGTCGTCACGCTCGCGTTCGATGATCTCGATGACGTGAGTCACGCGCTTGCGGCCCAGATGGAAGCCATCGGCGGTGGCGATCTCGTACTGGTCACTGACCAAGCCGCCACGGACAAACTGGAAATGGCCTCCAGTGCGGACGATGTAGCTGCGACCGGCGCGGGTCTCCATATCGACCCAGCGCTTGAGGCTGTAGCCAGAGACGCGGCGGGTGGCTTTGTGCTTGATGCCGTACAGGTCGAGCATCTTGCAAAGCTGCGAGAGGTTGCTGCGGCCCTGCCAGCGAGCGCCCTTGTTAAAGGTGGCTTTCATGTGGCGCATCACGTCGTTGATGTAGCTGCTGTCAACGCGGCCAAATCGAGCCGGGTCGATATCGGCGCGGACGGCATAAGCGACGGCGACTGGGCCGCAGTTCGGAAGGTGGGTCTGGTGGTCGGTCATCGATGTCTCCCTTCGATGGTGGTGGGGGCGGGGCCGTTAGGCCCGCGCCTCAAGTTGATCCTCGCGGACCGAGCTGGTCCAGCTGCCGAAAGGGGTCCGATACTCGATCGTGTAGATCGCGCGTCCTTCGTAGACGAATACGTCCTTGATGGTGACCTTGCGGCCCTTGATGAAGGAAGCCTCATCGGTGACGGTGGCTTCGGAGGAAATCGAGAACTTGGTCATTTGCATCTCCCTTTGCTGACCAGCGCGGAACCATCCGCGCCCTTCGATATCGACAGTTTTGTTATATTGACTATACACCTCCCAATGTGGGATGCAACAGGGAAATGCACAAAAAGGGCAAAAAAAATGGCACCGACTAAAGAGGTACATTTCCGGCTGAGACGCAGCACCGTTGACAAGCTGCGCCAAGAATTAGAGCGATCACCGCACCGCAGTCTGACGGCGCTGGCTGATGAGTTGCTCGAAGAGGCCATCAGGAATCGTCGGAATGACATCGCTTACGGGACTGACAGCAACGATGACTAACAGCCGCACAAAAGGACGCAGCGGGGAATACGAGGTGCAACGCATCCTTGATGCCGAACTAGGGCTGACGTTCAAACGCGACATCGAGCAATTCAGGCAGGCTGATCGCGGTGATCTGCTGTGCGTCGATATGGATTTCCCGGCAGTGATCGAGGTGAAACGTTACGCAAAAGGTGGTGAGACGCCGCGCGGCGCTTGGTGGGATCAGGTTTGCAAAGCCGCCAGAAGCGCCGACAAGTGGCCTTTGCTTGTGTGGCGCTATGACCGGCAAGACTGGCGCTGGCGCATGCCTGCTGCCGTCCTGACAGCCCTTGGCAGGCCAGTCAACTATATCGGCGCACGCGACGATGCCGACCTTGATTGGGGCTATGCGGTGGAAATGGACACGCGCACGGCGATGACGATTATCAGAGAGGTGTTGGCCGATGCCGCGTTACGAAACCGCCGCTGATCTGCAAAACGAGCGCGTCGTGGCTGATGCACTGGCCGCGCACGGCTATGAGGTGATCAAGCTGCCGATCCAGTACCGGCTCGACTGGCTGCTGCGCCGCAACAATCAACCCATCGGATTCGCAGAGGTCAAGGCACGCAAGTGCAACCTCAACACCTATCCCACTGTCATGATCAGCTTGTCCAAGGTGATACATGCACAGATGCTAACGCAGGCCACCGGCTTGCCGTGTTATCTTATTCTCTTTTACCGTGACTGCATCGCACGCCTAAATTTCAGCGATGATTTCGCGGTAAATCCCGGAGGCAGGGCAGACAGAGATGATCCGCAGGATCAGGATGTCTGCGCCTACTATCCGGTCACCCGGCTGACCAAAATCAGCCAATCGTAAACGTCGAAACGAGGTAAAATCGATGGACGCATATCAAGGAACCGGCGGCGGCGCAGACCGCATGCCACTGATCAAATACAGCGCAATGGACGGCTCGTTCCGCACCAGCGACCGAATCAACGAGGGCGGCGAATGGCGCAGCGTTGACGAGGAAATCCAGCTGCCGACGCAGTTTGCAATGGATTTTGCAAACGTCGAAATCGGCTGGATCAAATACAACCCCAAGCCCGATTTCATTATGGTGAAGTCAGGCCAGCCCCGGCCAGAGCGTCCCGACGAATTGGATGCCGAAGGCAAGCCAGCCTATAAATGGGGCTTTCGCATCCAGTTGGGCAATTCACGAGTCGGCCTGCGCGAGTTAAGCACCAGCAGCAAAAACGTCTACGACGCAATGCTGGCGCTTTTCAAAGCGTGGGAAGCTGGCAAAGCAGCCAATCCCGGCATGATGCCAGTGGTTGAGGTCACCGGGACCACCCGCACCGAAGCAGGCTGGCGCGTCCCCAACTGGCAGATAGGCAAATGGGTGCCGACACCTGACTTTATGTCCGGCGCTCCAACGCAACCCGCACCAGCAGCAGCGGCACCGGCAGCGACACCGGCCCCGGCGGCAGCGCCGCAACCTCCAGCGGCAACTGGCACCGATCTGTTCTGATGCGGCGGGGCGGCGCTGGTTTCTTCCCCAACGGCGCCGCCCCAACCTTTACACGGGGAAGGGCTTGGGGAAGCTATGATAAATCTTTCAGCACATTTCGAGGCCATTGCCCTTGGCGAATTAGGGCCACCGCACAGCAAACGCGGCACTGAATGGCGCTATGGCACGCACGGCAGCTTGTCGCTTTGCACCCGCAAAGGCGTTTGGTTTGACCACGAGGCCAACGAGGGCGGCGGAATCACTAAGCTGATCGCACGCCAGCGCGGCACCACGATGGAAAGCATCGCCACCATCTTGGAGCGCGAATACGGCGTGCAAAGGCGGTCACAAGAAGCACTGACGCCGAAGAAATACGTCGAGGCGCGGTTTGATTATTACGGGCCAGACGGCGATCTGATCTTTCAGGTTGAGCGTTATCACCCGAAAACATTCCGGCAACGCAGGCCAGACGGCAAAGGTGGGTGGCTGTATAACCTTCAGGGCGTCACACAGGTGCCTTACAACCTTGTCGGGCTGATGCAGAACCCGGACGCGCCGGTTTACGTTGTCGAGGGCGAGAAGGCCGCAGAGGCGCTGATAGCGTTGGGTCAGGTGGCGACCACCAACGCAGGCGGATCAGCCAACTGGAAGCCGGAACTCAATCAGTATTTCGAGGGCCGCAGGGTCATCGTGCTGCCCGATAACGACGACGCAGGCCAAAAGCATGCAGATGTCGTCGTCAGCCAGCTGTACGGCGTTGCAGCGGCCATCAAGCGGGTGGATCTGCCGGGGCTTGAAGAAAAGGGCGACGTGTTCGACTGGCTGGCCCGTGGCAACACCATCGATGATCTGCATCGTATTATAAAGGATACACCTGTCATCAGCAATGAGCCGCCAGAGGCAAAGCCGGAAAGCCGCGCCCTGCAAACGCTGGACATGAACCAGCTGATCAACATGCCGCCGGTTGACTGGCTGGTGGATGGCATGATCACGGCGCACGGGTTCAGCGTCATCTATGGCGCACCCGGCATTGGTAAGTCGTTCCTGTCCATCGACATGTCGCTGGCTATAGCCTACGGCGATGCGTGGCACGGGCGTGCCACAAAGCAGGGCGGGGTGTTGTATATCGCCGGGGAAGGCGTCGGCGGTATGGGAAAGCGCGTCAAAGCGTGGATGCACCACAACAGCAAAGAAGAGATCACAGATTTTCACGTTGTCCCGCAAACTGTGAAAATGCTTGAAGCGGAAGGCGTCGAGGCGGTGATCGAAACAATCGACAGCTTTGATGTCGAGTTTCGCTTGATCGTGATCGACACGCTTGCCCGCACCTTGGCCGCCACCGGCAACGATGAAAACAGCGCAACCGATACCGGCCTGCTAATCGAACAGTGCAACGAAATCCAGCGACGTTGCGGCGTGGCTGTCCTTGCGGTGGCGCACAGCGGCAAAGATGCTGGCAGGGGTTTGCGCGGCTCGTCAGCCGTTCTTGGCGGCGCAGATACGGTGATCGGCATGACCGGCGGTGACGGGCTGGCGGCTGTAAAAATGGAAAAGCAGAAAGATGCAGAGGCGATGGAGCCGATGCGCTTTGAGTTGCTGCCCATCGCGCTGGTCGAAGATAGCAGTGCGGTGCTGGTGCCGACTGACAAGGAAGTGCCATCTGGCAACGACAGTGACGCAGGAAAGGCCAGACGGTTTGCGCTAAAATGCCTGAAAGAGTTGCTGGAAATACGGGTTTCGACCGATGTGACGTGGGACGATTACACCCGTTTCCATAACGAAAAAGACAAGCTGGACGGGCAAAATAACTACCGATCCCGCAACAAAGCGAGGGATTGGCTGGTGGAAAAGGGATACATCGAAAGGGATGGATCACTTGTTAGGTTTATCAAAGACTTAACCTGAAATCATCCCCAAAGGGGATGACCTCCCCCCTAAAAAGGGGATGACATCCCTCCCTCCCCCCCCCCTTAGGGGGGAGGGATGATCCGGGGATAGGGAGCGAGAAATGGCAAAAAGACCACAGAAACCGAGTCGAGCCTATTTTGCGCCGACACAGGCAGCCGAGCGCAGAATGCAAGATGCGTTGCATCGATACGATGATGTCGTGTCGCAGTATGAAATGCGGTGGGGTGTTGACCGACTGCCGTGGCTGGTTGGCACCGAGTTGCGGGAAAGGTTCGAGGCGCAGATGCAAAAGCTGAACAGGGCCATCGATGACCGGCACGACGTTGAACATCAGGTCGAGGTTACGCTGCGCGGTGTTGCGGTGTTGGAACAGGCAGCCATCGAACGTGGCGCACAACAGCTGACCGGCGACTATATCGAAACGGCAATGCCAGATGGCCGGGTGCTGGCGATCACCAAAACGTCGTGGGATGTGGCAAAGGTCAAACGTGAAAACCGTGATCTGGTGGTGTACAGTGCTGAAGAGGTAGCTACGCTGATCGCTGGCTTTGAGGAAAAGCAAAAGACGCTGACCACGATCAAGGAGACGTTTCCGGGCGCGGTGGTCGAAAGCGTAACGCCGAAAGCTGAGTTGGAACTTGATGATGAGATTCCGTTTTAGGAGATCAGCATGATCGAACAGGGCGATGGAACCTTTGCAATTAGGATGGCACTGGGCCTATGCCCACGCTGCCAGACCAGCCTGACCCGCGTCCGCAATGAATCACACGTCACCGAATATGAATGCAAAGTCTGTAAACTGAGGATAAACGATGTCAAAGAAAAGCCAAGAGACTCTTGAAACGCGGTTCGACTTTCTGAAAGATGCCGAGGCCACGATAGCTGATCGCGGCAAAGAATACGGCACGGTCGCGGAAAACTTTGACCGCACAGCCCTGATATGGTCTGCAATACTTGGCAAACCTGTAACGCGCGAACAGGTGGCGCTTTGCATGATTGGCCTAAAGGTGGCAAGATTGTCCTACGATCCGACATCCGAGGATGGTTGGGTTGATACAGCTGGATATGCAGCCTGTGGTGGTGAGGCATCAAAAGCAGAATGAAAGATCGCGCGGTCGAATTCTTCGAGTCGCATGTTGACTGCCTGATCTGCGGTGAGGCAACCCGTGGAATTGTGTGGGAAGGCAGCGGCACCATCAACTGCGATGAATGCGACGGGATCATATTTGACGCGCGGGAAACCACCGGCACGGTGGTCATCTTGGAACTGGAAGAGGATACGATGCAATGATGCAGATCAATGTCAGCAGCAACATCAAAGAGGTGACGCGCGGGTTGAGCGCGGTACAGCGCAAGCAAATCCCTTTCGCTGCCAGTCAGGCGCTGAACGATGTGGCCTTTGAGGCTGGCCCGAAAGGCAAGGTGTTGGCTGAGAGGGCTGACAAGACGTTCAAGGGCGGCGCGACACGTTTCACGCAACGCGGGTTCAAGGTGAAGAAAGCAACCAAGCGTGACCTGACGGCAGAGGTGTTTGTGGATAAGAACCAAGCGCAATATTTGCGATTCCAGATTTATGGTGGCACGCGATTCCCATTGCACAAGGCGCTGATGATCTCAACAGACAAGACGCGGCTCAATCGCTTTGGCAACATTACGCCTGCGACATACAAGCAGTTGATCAACAATAAGACCAAATACTTCAAGGGCGTTCCAAAGGGTAAGTCGGGGCAAAACTACGAGGGCATCTGGGAGCGATACGGTCGCAGCAAACGCTATCCCGGTGGCCAGCGCATCAGGATGGTTGCGCGGTATGTGGACAAGGCACAGTATCGTCCGCTGTTCCCTTTTGCAGAAACAACACAGGGTGTTGTGTTTTCGCAACAGTCTGGAATCGCTGTTCGCTTCCGCAAACGTCTCGCACAAGCATTGCGGACGGCAAGATGATGCAAAAAAACTTAATGTTTACAGGGGTATATATGCGCGGGTCCTTCCGGCATGTCTTCGTTGTGGGTCATTGTCGAT
>Ga0070749_10003841_pt1 | contig 10003 bp, 2 predicted proteins | sample VirMetDEL_Nov_18_FD_75180 | JGI IMG/M metagenome (GOLD analysis project Ga0070749, IMG submission 75180) | Aqueous microbial communities from the Delaware River and Bay under freshwater to marine salinity gradient to study organic matter... | ecosystem: Environmental > Aquatic > Marine > Coastal...
CCCAATAGCATTTTAATAGTAGAAAATGATGTTAACCAGAATCAAGTTCCAAGAGGTGGAATTATTATTTCTATTGGATCATCTGGTGGACTTGGATTTGCCCCTCTTGTAGGAGCGGCAGTTACTGCTGTTATTAGTGGAGGAGTTATACAAAATAGTATTGGTATTGGAACTACGGATAATAATGGTTCTGGATACAATAATATTGTATCCATAGGAGTGACTGCATACGATCCAACTGGAGTAGGAACTGATGCAGTTATCAATGCAACAGTTGGTGCTGGAGGAACTCTATCATTTAATGTAATTAATGGAGGAACTGGTTATTCAAATCAAACTAAAATTTACGTTTCTGAGCCATCATACGAAAATCTGGAAGTTGTGGGAGTTTCTAGACTTGGTATTGGAGCAACTACAGATACTGGAGTTGGTTTGCTGTTAAATCTTGAAGTTGGGGCAAGTTCATCTGCAGGTATTGGATCAACATATTTTGAGGTAACTAATTTCTCCATAACCAGAAATGGATATTCATTTAGAAAAGGTGATGTATTTAAACCGGTAGGTTTAGTCACTGATGGTAGATTGGGATCACCATTCTCAGAATTTGAGTTAACAGTATTAGAAACATTTAGTGATAATTTTGGTGCTTGGCAATTTGGAGAACTTGATTTTATAGATTCTCTCAAGAATTATCAAGATGGTTCTAGAGTAGACTTCCCATTATTCTATAATGGTTCTCTTCTAAGTTTTGAATTGAATGATGAAGACTCTGAAACAGAATTGCAAAATTCCTTAATTATTTTCATCAATGGAGTGCTGCAAGATCCAGGATTATCTTATGAATTTAATGGAGGAACTTCCTTTACATTTACAACACCACCAAAACCTGAAGATAAAATTGCAGTTTTCTTTTATAGAGGAACTAGAGGATTGGATGATATTTTGGTTACCAATATTCAACCATCTTTAGAAAAAGGAGACACAGTTCAGGTATACAAAAATAATACAATAGACACAACCATAACTCAGGATAAGAGGACTGTTTTTGATCTTTCTTTCTCCGATAAATTTGAAACAAATCTATACACCAATCAAGGAATAGATATCTCAAATAACAAACCAATGTCATGGACTAAACAAAAAACAGATAGAATAATAAATGGTGAATTTGTTCATAAAACGAGAAGGTCCTTAATATCTCAAATTTATCCTACATCTAGAATTATTGATAGTTTTTCAACTTCTGATACTGAAATATTTGTAGATGATGGTGATCTTTTTTAATACGATACCGCAGAACCATTTAGTGCCATTATAGTTGATGGAAAAGAAATTTCTGCAGGAAAAATAACAGCATCTATCGGTGTTGGTGGAACAGTTTCATCTCTTACCATTGTTGAATCTGGATCTGGATATCAACCAGGTTCCACAATCGACATTAAATTTATTGCACCACTTACCATTGGTATTGGAGTAGGAACAACTGCTTCCGCAACTGTAAGTGTTGATGGTTCCGGATCATTGACAACACCATTAATAACAAATCCTGGTTTTGGATATACAACCGAACCTTTAACAATTGTTCCCTTACCTGAGAGTGATATAGAAACTGTATCATCGGTATCAAGTGTCAAGGGATTCTCGGGAATTATTACTGGAATAGAATCTGCAAACAATGGAGGACAATTAGCACTTAAGTTTTACCTCAAAACAAGTGGATTGTTTGATAATGGAACGAATAGTTTGTTAGTCGGATATCCAATTTTTGTCAAAAATACGACTGTTGGTTCTGGTTGTAATTCTGTAGATTCTTCCGACTCTGATATAGTTGGAATAGGAACGACATTCTTTGACAATATTTACTATGTACATCAAATTAGTAATGATGGTGGGGTTAATGGCATTGCAACTTGTAATGTCAGCAACTCTACAATAGTTTCATCTTTACCAGCTATTGGCAGTAACTTCGGACAATTCTCTTGGGGTCGTCTTGGCATCACTCAGAGATCTTCATCACCCATTTCCATTGCAGTAACAGGAAAAACCGTTGATGTTGGGTTATCGACTTTCCCAACAATTCAAAGAAGAAGTCAGGGGTTGAGACAAAGTGGTGCTCTTATTGAAAAATTACAATAATTAAATTTATTTTACACTTATAAATATCTAAAAAACCGTACAATATGGCTGCTATCGTAACAGATCAATTTAGAATTGCCAATGCAAGTACTTTTGTAGATTCTGTACTGGATGCTAATAATTCTTACTATGTTTTCTTAGGACTTTCAAATCCAGGAACAGCAGGAGATTTTGTTGGATTTGGTAGAAGTGAAACATGGGATGATTCTCCGGCAGGTATTCCTAATCCGACAGACAATCAACAATATTTGAGTCACTATAGAAATACCTCACTATTTGGTAAAAAGATTAATAGTGCAAATATTAGGAGAGTGGTAAGAAAAGTAAATTGGATCCAAGGTACAAAATATGATATGTACCGACATGATTATAGTCAGTATAATCTATCTCCAAATTCATCTTCTGCAAGATTATATGATACAAATTATTATGTAATAAACAGTGATTTTAGAGTTTACATTTGCTTATACAATGGATCATCAGGACCTGATGAGTTAAAAGGACAAACTTCTCAAAATGAACCAACCTTTACTGATTTAGAACCATCTTCCGCAGGTCCTGATGATCCTTATATTTGGAAGTATCTATTTACTATTTCTCCAAGTGATATTATAAAATTTGATTCTACAGAATATATTGTTCTTCCAAACGATTGGGCAACCTCTACAGATCCACAAATTCAAAACATTAGAGAATCTGGAGACTCTACGATTAATAATAACCAGATAAAAGTCGTCTATATTGCTGATGGTGGATCTGGATATACTGCAGGACAAACCAAAACTTATAATATTATTGGTGATGGGACTGGAGGACAAGTTTCGGTTACCACAAATCTTTCTGGGGAAATAATCAAAACCCAAGTTGTTTCTGGTGGATCTGGATATACTTTCGGCATAGTCGATTTGGAAAGTCAGGGAAATGTCGATGACCCAGCTAAGTTGATTCCTATCATACCTCCATCAAAAGGACATGGATATGATATTTACAATGAATTAGGATCGGATAAAGTTCTAATATATGCAAGATTTGATGATTCTACGGAAGATTTTCCCGTAGATACAAAATTTGCACAAGTTGGAATTATAAAAAATCCCCAACAAAGTAATTCTTCACAGATTTTTACTGCTGACCAATATTCTTCATTAGGAGCAATTAAATTACAATCTGTTGATAGTACTCCTGTTGTAGGTGCTGCTATAACGCAATCAGTTACTGGAGGGACTGCAAGAGGATATGTTGCGTCATATAATGCTTCTACTGGTGTTTTAAAATATTATCAAGATAGATCATTATATTTTGCAAATAAATTAGACCAAACTGATAGAAATGATGTTTCGCAAAAAGGAAAAGTACTTAGTTTTGAATCTTCTAGTAATCCAATAATTCCATATAATGGTTCTATCCAATTAGGTTTTAGTGGAGTAACAACAACGGTTGATTCCAGATCAATAAACTTGGGTACTGTTTTTAGTTCTGGCATTTCCACATCAGAGATAAATAAAAATACAGGAGATATAATTTACATTGACAATCGATCTTTAGTTTCAAGAGACTCTAGACAAAAAGAAGACGTTAAAATTATTCTGGAATTCTAAGGAAAAAAATGGCACAAAAAACAAACTTAAATATCAATCCATATTATGACGATTTTGATAGCGATAAGAATTTTTATAAAGTTCTTTTTAAACCAGGATTTCCTGTACAGTCTAGAGAATTAACAACATTACAATCAATATTACAAAATCAAATAGAAGATTTTGGTAGTCATCTTTTTAAGGAGGGATCGGTTGTAATTCCTGGAAACATTTCTTATGATGGACAATTTTATGCAGTAAAAGTAAATTCTTCACAATTTGGAATTGATTTATCTGTATACATTGAAAACTTTTTAGGTAAAGTAATTGTTGGACAAACTTCAGGATCAACTGCAAAAATTCAAAAAATAGTTTTTCCAACCGAAAGTGATGAAGTAGAATACATTACACTATATGTAAGATATCTGGAATCGGACCAAAATTTTCAATTTAATCAATTTTTAGATGGGGAATCTTTTGCTGCAAATGAAAATGTAGTGTATGGAAATACAACTATAAACGCAGGTGTTCCATTTGCGACGGCAATATCCACCAATGCAACTTCAATAGGATCAGCAGTATCAATTGCAGATGGTGTTTATTTTATTAGGGGATATTTTGTTAATGTATTATCCCAAAATATAATTTTAGATTATTATACAAATACTCCATCTTACAAAGTAGGATTAAAAATAACAGAATCTATTATCTATGCAAAAGATGACGAATCTTTATATGACAATGCAAAAGGATTTTCTAATTATGCATCTCCAGGAGCAGATAGACTAAAGATTGATTTGACATTATTTAAAAAGGATATAACTGATAACGATGATACTGACTTTGTAGAATTATTAAGAGTAAAAGACGGTAAAGTTAAAAAAATAACAACAAAAACAGAATACAATAAAATTCGTGATTATTTGGCAGAGAGAACTTTTGATGAATCTGGAAATTACGTAGTAAATCCATTTGAAATAAAACTAGCAGAATCCATCAATGACAGACTTGGAAATGATGGAATTTTCTTTAGTGATGAAGTTACCGAACAAAACAATAAGCCATCAGAAAACTTATTGTGCCTAAAAATATCTCCAGGCAAAGCATATGTTGCTGGATATGATATTGAAAAAAATTCAACTGAAATTATAGATATAGAAAAACCAAGAGATACTGAAAAAGTAGAAAATATAACGGTTCCCTTTGAAATGGGAAATATCTTGAAAGTCAATAATGTTAATGGAATTGCTAAAGTTAGAGAAACTATTCAATTATATTCCCAATTCGGAGCAAATGGTACTCAAATTGGAGAAGCTAGAGTATATTCATTTAATCTTTCAGATTCTGCATATACAAACGCACAAACTCAATGGGATTTGAGATTATATGATATTCAAACATATACTAGATTAACACTAAATCAGGATGTCACTGCTTCAGAAATTGAAGAATCTTTCTTTATAGAAGGAAAAAGTTCTGGTGCGAGTGGATTTGCCACATCTGATGGATCGTCTAATGTGATCTTTTTGAGACAAACCTCCGGAACCTTTGCGAAGGGAGATCAGTTGATTGTCAATGGTGTGGATATATCAAGAACAGTAAAAGAGGTAAGAGTATATAATACACAAAATATAAAGTCAGTTAAGCAATCTGCACCATTTTCATCTTTTGACTTTACTGCAGATTCTGTTTTAGAAAGATTTAGATTTCCAAGTGGAATTTCTCAGATATCAATTACATCTGAGGCTGGAGGAATTTCAACCGTAACTTCTACCTCAAGACAATTTGTTGGTATAAGAACAGATACTATAGTCAGATATCAAAGATCTGGTTTTTCTACAGAAACATATAATAGAATATCCAGTATTTCATCGGATGCATTATCATTTGAAATGACTGCAATAACAGGTGTTAGCGGAGTATTTGATGGTGATCTTCCTTCCTCAAACATTCAGGTAAATGGTTTTCTTGGTGCACCTGTTGTAAGGGGGACGGGAACTTTATATGCACCTCTTCCAGAAAGAAATGCATCTTCAATTGAATTATCAAATTCACAACTTTTCATTTCTGAACAATTGACTGGAAAAACTATTTCCGGAACAGCACTAACTCTCACCACTAGTGCTGATTTGTCCGATATTCCAGACACAAATTGGGCAAATTTTGATCAAGAGAGATATGGCATTAGTTATAGTAACGGAAGTATTGCATCTATTACTGACGACTCTTTTGATCTGACCGGAGAAACTGCATCTTTCAGAGGTCTTGCTAATGGTTCTAATGTTGTTGTCAACGTGACAGCAATTAAAACAGGAATTCAAAGTAAAATCAAAACCTATACTAGAAGTACAGTTTTAAATATATCTGGTTCCAAATTAAAAGAATCAGGTTCTGCAGAGAGCACCACCAAAAATGATGGATTAACTTTTAATAAATTTTATGGGTTGAGAGTTCAGGATCAAGAAATTTCCTTAAATTATCCAGATGTTGTTAAAGTTCTTGCAGTATATGAATCTTTGAATACATCTGCACCAATTTTAGATCAAATTCAGTTTACGTCTACTGCAAATGTTGGACAAAATGCAGTAATAGGTGAAAATATTATTGGTAGTGAAAGTGGTTCTGTTGCAAGAGTTGTTGCTAAACCAGGATCAAATACTTTACAAATTGTGTATTTAAATGAGGATCAATTATTGGTAGGTGAAACGGTTACTTTTGAAGAATCGGCAATAATAACAGTTGTTGAAGGAATCTCAAGAGGATCTTACAAAAATATAACGTCATCCTTTAAATTAAATAGAGGACAAAAAAATGAATATTACGATTACTCTAGATTAGTTAGAAATAAATCCACACAGGAACCTTCTAGAAAATTATTGGTCGTATTTGATCACTACACAGTTCCGTCAAATGATATTGGTGACGTATTTACAGTCAATAGTTATGACAAAGAAAGATTTACAACGGATATTCCAAGCATAAATGGAGAAGTTAGAGCATCAGATACATTTGATTTTAGACCAAGAGTTGCACTTTTTGACCCATTAGTAACTACAGACCGATCACCTTTTGATTTTAATGCAAGAACTAATACATTCAATAGTGTTCCTTTAAGACTTTTAGCATCGGGAGAAGGATCTGTAATTAATCAGAGTTATTATTTACCAAGAATTGACAAAATTTATTTGGATATTTCTGGGAAATTTATTGTTGACAAAGGAATATCCTCAAAATCACCAAAACCACCGACCAAAAATGCTGAACTTTTAGAACTTGGCACTTTAACCTTACCCCCATATCTTTATAGTCCAAAAGACGCTCAGTTACTTCTAACTGAAAATAGAAGATATACCATGAGAGACATTGGTGCTATTGAAGATAGAGTAGAAAATTTAGAAGAATTAACTAGCTTATCTTTATTAGAACTGAATACACAAACTCTTCAAATTAGAGATTCTGAAGGTAGAGATAGATTTAAGAGTGGATTTTTTGTAGATGATTTTGTAGATTCTCTGAGAATGAATGAATTTTTATCAACTGCCATTGTAGATACATCGGCAAGAAATTTAGTATCTGATATTGCTAGAAATTCTTTAGAATCTTTAATTGCGTCTGAAGAGAATCTTTCTCCAGAGAATTTAGATTTATCTGAGGATTTTGTTTTGTTGGATCCAGCAATTCAAAAAACTGGTGATGTCTTAACACTTGCATATGATGAAATTGATTGGTTAGAGCAACCATTCGCAACAAGAGTTGAAAATGTCAATCCATTTAATATTATAGTTTACTCCGGAACTGTACAACTTAGTCCAAGTGTTGATTCGTGGACAAGAACAGTTCAATTAGCAGATAGAACTGTTAACGCAGGTATTAGGAGACAAAGTGTAAATCTTGTCAATAATCTACGTCATAATATTAGACATGATTTAGTAAATAACCTCAATCAAAATCTAAGTTTAAATCTCTCATCTACCGAAACAGTAAGAGTAGTAAGAGGAAGACAAGCTCCTGCGGGGATCAGATTTGCTGGTTTTAATGCCAGTGGATCAACTTCCAGTTCTACTTCTAGTACTGCACGTTCCAGAGTTATATCAAGATCTTCAAGCACTGCATCAGACTCATTTGATACTGTAGATACTACTATAAGAAATGAAGTGGTTGGACTTCAAGATGAAGTCTTTATGAGATCTAGAAACACCGAATTTAGAGTATCAAATCTGAAGGCAAATACTAGATTTTATCAATTCCTTGATGGAAATAGTTCAGTTGACGTTGTTCCAAAATTAATTGAGATTGCTAATAGCCCAACTTTATCCACTAATGGTGCTTCGGCAGGATACACTATTGGAGAAACTGTAATTGGTTTAGTTGATGGTGAGGAAAGAATAAAATTTAGAGTTTGTGCTCCAAATCATAAGGAAGGAAACTTTAGAAATCCATCTTCAACTTACAATCAAAATCCATATATTAAAACTGAATCTATTGGCAATCTGTATAGTTCAACTTCTAAGGTTTTGAATGTCGATACGAGAGCACTTTCAAGTGTTGCTCAAGGACAATATTTTGGATATATAACAAAAGGAATGCAACTTGTCGGACAAACTAGTGGTGCAATATCTTATGTTAAGGATATCAGATTGATATCTGATAACTATGGTGATTTAATAGGTACATTTTTTATTAGGGATCCAAATAAAACTCCAAGACCAACTGTTAGAATTCCAACAGGAACGAAGACTTACAAGATCACTTCAAGTAAAACAAATAGTTCTGGTGATTCTGGGAGTAATTCAATTTCTTTTGCAGAAACGAATTATACTGCAAATGCAACACTTATACAGTTCAGGGCAACAGAAACGACCAATACAACTAGAACAACTATCAATAATACTATCAATAGCACGATTGATAGTCAGATCACCAATACCGTAAATCTCAGAACAAACTTAAGTGCCAGTGTTAATAGAAGTGTTAATGTAGAATATTTTGATCCTCTTGCACAAACATTTACGGTTGGTGGAAATATACAAGTTAAATCTAATATTGATACTGATGATGATGTAAATGGAGCGTTTTTAACTTCTGTGGATTTATTCTTTGCATCTATTGATGATGGAAATGCAGAAGTAAGAGTTGAAGTTAGAACAACATTGTTAGGAACTCCGACACTAGAAGTTATTGGAAAACCAGTAATTATTAGACCAAGAACTACAGATGAAAATGGAAATGAAGTTATTAATATTAAAACATCGTCTGATGGTGAAACTCCAACAAATATTAAATTCCCAGAACCAATTTTCTTAGCACCAGGAAGAGAATATGCAATAGTTGTTATTTCCGATAAGAGTGACGGATATGAATTATGGACTGCAGTTATGGGTGAAAAAACTATCAACACAAAATCTTTACCGGATGTTGATTCTGTTAGATACACTCAGCAATTTGCACTTGGTTCGTTATTCAAATCCCAAAATGGATCTATTTGGACAACCAATCAATATCAAGATTTGAAGTTCAAACTCTATAAAGCACAGTTTACTAAAACAACAGGAACAGCATATTTCTATAATCCACCATTGGATGAAAGTAATGGATATGTTCCTACTCTTATCAATAATCCAATTTTAGTAGTACCAAAAACTGGAAAAATTGGAATTGTCACGACAACAAATAGTGGAATTATCGGAATCTTAACGACAGGGAGAAAACTTGCTGGTGGAAATAATCATGGAGGGTCTGCAATAATTGTTGGCCAAGGAAGTTCTGTAAGCAATGCAACAACAATTACTGATGGTGGAGAAAATTATCCAACAAGCACAACTGAGATAGTCGATACATTTAATATTGTTGGTGGTGGTTCTGGATTAAAACTTGTAATAACTACCGATTCTGATGGGGTTATTACAGGAGCAGCTCATTCTACCACTAACAATGGCAATGGATATAGTGTTGGTGATGTTGTTGGTATCGTAACTTCATCAACATCTTCCAAAACTGGAAGAAATTCAGAAATTACTATTTCTGAAATTGTTGGTTTAGATACTTTATACTTAACCAATGTACAAGGACAATTTGGAGTATTAGGATCTGGATTTGATTTTGCCGTTGGAACTGCAGTAAGTTACTATAATGGATCTTCTATTGTTTCAATGGCAGGTACAACGATAACTAGTTCTTCTGCTGATGGTGGAGTGAATTCTGGAAATTACATGAAAATCGACCATTTCAATCATGGAATGTATTCGACGACAAACAAATTAAAGATAGATGGTATTCGATCAAATGTTCCA
>Ga0070749_10003842_pt1 | contig 10001 bp, 3 predicted proteins | sample VirMetDEL_Nov_18_FD_75180 | JGI IMG/M metagenome (GOLD analysis project Ga0070749, IMG submission 75180) | Aqueous microbial communities from the Delaware River and Bay under freshwater to marine salinity gradient to study organic matter... | ecosystem: Environmental > Aquatic > Marine > Coastal...
TCTTCTTTATTAATTACTTTTGACATAAATTATTCTCCTTAATTTGTCTTATTACTATTGAACATGAAAAGTATAACACTTTTATACATATAGTGTCAAGAATTATTTTTAATTAGCTGTAAATGATTGCAACTATATGTTTATATAGTTGGGAATAGTTTTTTAGAAAAATGCTCCCAAGTTTCCCCCCTAGCTAGTTCGTCTAACGACCACTGGCAATATGCTAAATTATATGTCCACTGTTGAATATCAGGATAGTTTATGTTTTTTAAACAATCAATCGAGTGCATTGAAACGGGTCTAGCGATGGATCTACTATCAAGTGTTACGGCTGGTGTGCCAGCAAAAATTGAATCAATACTACTTGTCGATGTGACTGTCACAGTAGCTAGTGCGTTTTTACAGCTTTCATAGATCGACTCTTTACTAAGATCGATCATTTCGTAGCCTTCGACAACGGCTCTTTTAAAAGTTGGATGTGGCCGTATTCTCACGTCAAAGCCTAAATCTCTTATTTGTTTAGCTATTTTCTCGTAATTAGTTTTGGTTTTGCGAAATACTGCGTCCCAAGGGGCTTGCATAGTAAGAAGCACGTAATCACCGCCTGACCATTCTTCAAGTAATGATTGGTAACCGTGTAATTGCCAGCGATCTGGAGGTGAGTTATCATTGCCGTACTGCGCTCGATTACTATTATCTAAGCAGCACATAGTAAATGAGGACATTCGCCTTTTGTTATACTCAGAAATTCTGTAATCATTTATAAAACAAGCATCAATGACGACAATATGACGAGCTACGCCTACTTCCTTTAAACGGAAAGCACTTTCAAAGCCAGAACACACTAAAACGTCATAATACTCATTAATGTTTGGCAAGTTGTAGCGTAATTTATCATAAGGGATACCATGTGCTTCTAAGCCTTGATAAAAAGACTCTACCACTGTGGAGAACCTGGATACGCCTTTAAATATACCGATTTTCACGACCAATGATCTACGTAGTCAAAATAGTGATCTTTTTCTGGGGAAGACTCTAGCCAATAAGTAAACGAGTCTCTAGTAACAATCACCTCACCGTACTGAATGGGATAACCTCGATCAAGAAATTCTTCCTCTTTCGTATTAAAGCCGACGCCAACTTCCAAAATGCGATTTTCGTTTGTTTCTCTTACTGGAATCGTTGTTCTTGTTAATTCGAAGTCTAATATTGTGAATACGTATTTACCCCCAGCTATCTCTATTTCACGAGCAACACCTTGATTTCGTTTGTCAGGCAGCATCGCTATGAACAAGTTATGATATTCGCGGTAGATAACCTTAGACATATCCCATCCAACAAACTCGTCAGTTTCTCTGGAGTAAATACCACATACCGTTTTGCCTATGTGTCGGTGCGATACGTTTTCTTGCAACGGCGGCATACCGTGCGTACGACAATCAGGGTTTTCATCTATGTATCGCTGGCACGTATCAAAATACAGTTGGTTTTGATGAAGAGCTTGGGTGTAAAAAAGATCGAGCCGTTTAAGGGAGGGTATTCCTTGTTCGTTCCAATCTTCTCTGGATTTCCAAATCCCTTCTTTAGTTTCTTCGTCAGCTTTGATAGGACACTTATAATAGTTCTCACTATAAACCGTAAAACATTTTGTTGCGGTGTAATCCTTGATGTTAAATTTCATTTACTTCTCCAAAATAAATAGTGATTCTTTCTTTTGTTGCTGATTTTCAGCATTTATCCATGAAAACCATTGTTCTCTGGTTATATAAGAATATCTAAAAGTACCTCTGTCTATTATATCAACTGTGTATTCACATTCGGAGTATAAGGATTGTAACGTATTTGCCTGACGCTCAGAAGACTCTGATAATCTAATACAAGTTTTATTAATCGCACTGCTATTCTGATAGACATACTTATGACGCAGTATGTTCATTTCAGAATATCTACTAGTTTCACGATGCTCTAGTAACAAAATAGTGAACTGAAAATCAGCTCGTTCTTCAGATGGTATAGTTTTGAGGATAGTATAGCCCAGGGGTTGTTCCGTTATCTTGTCTACTAACGTTAACGTAGCAATACCTCGACTTTGTAGATCCCAATCAAAGTTTTCGTTTTGACGCAAAGCTCTTGCCAAAAACCCATCCTTACTTTCCTGCGTATGTGGAAGGTAATTCAATGAATCCCACGCAGAAGACAATGAGTCTATATGAGATTCAGCAATAGGACATAGATATAAAGTTTCACCAATAATTTTCATTTGTTTTTCCTAGCCTTTCTGCTCCTGGGCGGCTAGCCCGATTTAAAAGTCCATCCGGACATATCTATAACGAATATCGCTACGGAAGCTTCTACTCCGTTGTAAGAACAGGTTACAGTTGTGCTAATAATTCCTTGCGGCGGGCTTGTTGGATCCATAGTCACACCTGTATCACCGCCATATGCTACGTCACCGTCTTGAGTACTTGTTTGCAGCGTCGTTGTAACCGTTTTAGTTTTTAGTAACGTACCTGCTCCGTCATACCATTTAAACGTTGCTGTTTGTGAAGAAAGGTTTGGGTTATAGTTTGTAGTTGTGCCGTCATTTGTAATGCTCCAGTTGTGCGTAGTGCTTCCTGAAGTTTGGATAGTGGTGATCCCACTATTTAAAATAGCACTAGTAGCCGGTTGACTTGATATATTAGTATCCCAAGTAGCTCCTACTGTAGCTCCATCAGCATAGTTTAACCCTAGATTAGACTTAGTGATAGTAGTAGTATCAGCAGCATATGCTCCTCTACTTAAAGTAAATACTCCAGAGGCACCTTGGCTAACAGTTAGATTATTATTAAAAATAGTATTATCGGCTGGCTGACTTGCTAGATTACTGCCCCAAGTAGCTCCTACTGTAGCTCCATCAGCATAGTTTAACCCTAGATTAGACTTAGTGATAGTAGTAGTATCATCAACGTATGCTCCTCTACCTAAAGTAAATACTCCAGAGGCACCTTGGCTAACAGTTATATTGTCATTTCTAAAAGTATTAGAATTAACTTCTCCCGTTCCTCCATATGCTACATCTAAATTAGGGGTAGTTGCCACATTACTAAAAGCCCCTCTTACATTTAAAGCTTCTGAAGAGCTAAATAAAGTTGAGCCGTCCCATATACCGCCGGTAACATAGCCACTAGAATTTAGTCCTAGACCTGCGTAACTCGCATAAGTACGAACATTATTATTATCGACAAGATTATCTATATTTATCTGTACTTCATTTTTATCTACTACATCTCCGAAGCCTGACAAAAGTCTTACAGCGGAAGAAAAAGAAAGATTAGCCCCAGAAGATACTCCGGCAGCGTTTGAGTTTTCTCTAGCTATGACTCTAGACTTCCAAAAATTATTTGCGGCTGCTCCGGTTATAGGTACTGGAGTTGTGGTCCAATTTGAGGTTAAACCAGTAAAACTCCCCGAAGAAAAAGTATAGCTTGTTGCCGAAGGAGTAGTGGGGGCAGAAGAAGAGGATAAAGAATAGTATATTTCAAAAGTTTCATTTTTTATACCCTCCTGCCCTTCTTTACTTTTAGAAATACTCTGAGTTTTAGTATAAGTTTCGGAATCTCCTTTAGAATTAACAACAGTTATAGTATAAGTTATTATGGCTAAATCTGTAGTTTGATTAGTGTGGTTTCCTACTGTTACAGTGTTGGAGCTTCCACTAATAGTGCCTATAGTGATTGTTCCTTGTGTCACTGCTGCGGACACCCTAAAAGAGGGGCTAGAGTAAGGGGAGGAGCCGTCAAAAGGAACTGGTTGAGTACCTAAGTACACTTGTATAGATGTCCCGGAATCTGTATAATCTACCGTTCCGGAAGAGTTAGTAGGAAGAACGTGTGCTTCGTTAGTAAGTATTACTGTCGCACCGTCTCTACCCTCTATTTGATTTGGTTCCCCCCAAACAGTAGTCCAAACTAATGTCGTACTAAATGTAGCCGTAGAGTTACCTACTGAACTCCACATAGGGTCAGTCCCAGCTGGGACATTGTTTATATCATCGTACCAAGTACTGGGAATAGCAAAATTAGTTGTATTAGAAGGTTTGCCTGGATTATTGGGGGATCTCTTAAATATGTAGTTTTGTACAGGATTACCTCCAATAGAAGCTACAGGAGTATTAAAAGTAATATTCGAAATTGTTCCTAGTCCCTGCACAAAAGCAGTAGCAACATATTCAATTTGCACATAACTATTAGATGAAGGAGTTTCTGACCAACCAGAGGGAATATTGGAAAGAGCCCCCGTAGAGAAGTTAAAACTTACTCCTGTAGGAGGTGAAGGAATAGTATCCCCACCACTAAGTGCTTGGTACAGCCTGAGCTCTGCTGCAGATTCTCCTTGACTTCCTGGCTGCAAAGCGGAAATACTTAAAGTATCAAAACTTAGCTCTACTTGGTCTCCATCAGAAACTCCGACTCTTATACTGTGAGGTGTTCCAAAATAACTCGCAGGAGGGGTGTATATAAAAGTATCTGTGTCTCCTGTACCGTCAGTAAAAGAAGTTTCATCGGTAATATTATTGCCTGTAAATTTAAAATAAGGATCACTTATCCCCCCAGCAGCCGTAGCAGTAAAAGTAATGCTTGACGGAGAAGGATTAGAGCCCGTAGCATCATAAGCAACAGTATAGCTACTAGAAGTTATAGTTACTGTTGGAGAACTAGAACCATCTTTTACAATGGGTACTGTTTCTGCATCCAGAAGAATACTTCCGGTATTATCATAAAGCTCTATAAAAATGCTGCTGTTGCTCGAGGTATAAGAACTGAAAGTTGTTGAAGTTTCTGCCGAAGAACTGGTATACGTCGCTGTAGTGTTTCCATCTAAATATATTTTAAATATTCCTGAATAGTTAGAAGGGGTTCCATTTCCCGTTGTTAAAATAGCTTGAGCGGTAAAAGAAGTTGTAGTAAAAGTATTAGAGTTAGGGTTGTAGCCAATAGCAGTAGCGTCTGTAATTATATCATAAACTCTTCCTGCTTGGCCTGTATTAACTTTAGATATTGAAAAATCTTTATAAAGAGTAGGAAAGCCAGCTTTAGTAGCCTCAAATAAAACGTCCCCACTAGAAAAACCTGCTGAAAGAGCTGTTACAGTATATGTTGAGCCAACAAGAGTGCCTGTTATCCCAGAGTCTGCAGTGACGGAAAAAGTCCATCCACTATCAACACCAGTGCCTAAATAAACGGCAGCTGTTGAGGATATAGAAAGAGTTCCAGCATTTCCATCTTCGTCTGCCGTAACTGTAACATTTTCATTGTCTAAATCAATAAATATATTACTGCTGCCATCAGTAGCTAGTAGAGAAGCTGAATTCCATGGGTTAATCTCTACTATATCTGTTATGCTTTGAACTACTTGAGAAATTTGCCACAGGTATGGGCCTCCGCTAGAAGGTATAGTATTAGTCCAACCATTGTTTGGGCTTGAAGATAAATTAGCAGTACTGAAAGTATAAGTTATAGGAACGTTAGATGGTACTGTAGGTGCTACAGAATTACTATTATTTCTTTGGTATAAATTAATAGTAGCGGTATTAAAAGTACCGATAGTTGTTCCTTGGGCCGAGGAACTATAATCACTAAAATAGTTTCTTAGTTCTGAAGATCTGGTTGTCTGTACTGTTGTACGAGTAAAAGCTCGGACCCAATAATAAAAAGTAGTCCGAGTATCAATATTGATAATATCTATATAGTTTCTTTCTAGAGTAGAACCTTGGTCGGTAATTTTAACTGCGGTACCTACATTGTTTGAAGTGTTCCTCCAGATTTCATATCCATTTGCGTTTAAGACATTATCCCAGCTTATAGTAATTTGATTTATTTGCTCATCAGATGTACCTGTTCCTGTCGCAGAAACATTTGTAGGAGTAGAGGGGCGACGAACAACAGCATCAACCTCCATAGGCACATTAAATGGGCTTGCTTTAGGGGCATCAATAAAATAAATCGAGTCATCATGTTCGGTAGCTACAATACTTACTAAGCAATCATTTTGATAAGTAAGGGATTGTATTCTAAAATACTTTCCTGCCCCCCAACCGAATCTAGGATATTTGACACGAATTAACTCCCCAGGACTAAAGGCTAGGCCAATAGGTCGAATAGTAAAAGAAATTTGACGAGAAAATCTTGATCTATTCAAAATTTGCTCAACAGCTAATCGAGCGTTATAATAATTCGTAATCCCTTCTAATTTAAAATTTCCGGATCTAACAATACCTCTATCTTGTTTTAGGTAGTCCGAGTTAAAAAAGGATACGTTTCTACTATTAAAGTTATTTTGAGGGTCAAGAATACTTGCTGAGAGAGAATTATATGCTTTTGAAAGACCATTATCTTTAATAGTAACAGAACCTATAATATCTTCTTGTTCAACGACCCTAATACTAGATCCCACAGAAACCCATTCAATATCAAATGTATCAGAAGCACTACTGCCTAAGTCAAGTCGAATTCCTGTAATATAGTTATCATTCCAGTCAGTCCCTCCTGCGGTTAAATTCGACATGTCCCATGAAGCCAGTACCCACTCATTTAAAATAGTAGGGTCAGAAATATTTTTGTTAAAAGACCCAGATTCATTATGAGCATCTGTAGTATAGTACGCAGTACCGTCCCAGCCAGTACCTGCCCTTCTTCTTATTCTCGCACGAATAATTAAATTTTCAGACCCTTTAAAAGAAAGACCAGATTTTCTAAAAACAGGATCAACGCCGCTTGAGGTTAAGGTTATGTATTCTTCTTCTTCGGTAATCGACGCTTGTGCGTTTACACCCCAATTTTCAGAAGAGTTTTGAAAATTCCAAAAAAGTTCTTTGTCAGCATCCCTTCTAGTTTCCACAGAAAGGGTAAATTTACCGTCTTCGAAAGCAAGAATTCCGTTAAAATGATCAAGAATACCTCCGATAACATCAAACACAGGCTGAGAGGTATCTATTGACAGATTTCCTTGGTGGCGGGTAGCCCATCGTTGGTCGTATGAGTCCCACCCAAGATATTTCCAATATTCTATAAAGTCAGAATCATATAAAGAATATTCTAGAACGTTTCCGGAAGTAGGGGAAGAGATTGTAAGACTTGCTGCACTCCCTACTCTCGTAATATCGAAACTAGAAATTGAAGAACCTCCTTCTATAGAGAGTCCTCCATCAGGAGACCAAATAATGTCGTCTGTTAAAAAAGTTCGAGAAGGATTTATCTTTTTTGTAAGTTTTCCTATACAGTCTGTGAATATAATCTTATAGTCATTTCCGGAAATATTAGTAACTTCTTTAATAGTTCCTTGCCACTTAAATCCCCCCGCAGGATCGTACTTAAACTTGTCCCCAACAGAAATAGAAGAAGTAGTACTAGCGGTTAAAGTAATGTCCGATTGAGTATCACAAACCCGTGCAGACTGTAAAAAACTATTTAAATTTAATTTGTCCTCAGAAAGCCCAGCACCATAACGCTTATTTTTGATGTAGTCTAGTAAGATAAGTGCGAAATTTGTTGTCGGACGAATATCCCTACCTTCTTCGTTCCCGTATATTAATACTTCATCTCCGGCAGCAGGTACTTCTCCTTCGGCTAGATCAGTGGTAAAGGTTAAAATTCTAGTAGCACCGTCATAATCCTTAACTAACTTAAAAGTTTCTACGATATTCCCATTGTAATCATTTTTCCTAATTAATACGCCTTTTCCATTATAAGCATCATCGACGGCACTTGGACTTCCATCAGTAGAAAGTTTAATTTGGTTTTTTACAGTTATAAAAGTAGTAGTACTATTATTGCTAGTTACAGTAGTAATATTGTTTGTAGGAGTATCGTTGAGTGTTGTACTTCCATCGCCAGGGTCTGTCACTGTAGTAGTAGTAGTTACAGGATTTCTTTGAAAGGGAGGACTTTTTGGATTTGCAGCGTCATTTCCATTTAAATTTACGGGAATATCTCGATCAGTAACAATGGAACTTCTGGTTATGCCTGTAGCGTTTTGAGCTGTGATAACATTACTAGTACTTGTAGTTGCATTAATCGCAGAAGAACCACTGGAATTAATAGTTGTAATTTCGTCTTCTAACTTAAGTTCTACGGTAAAAGTTGAATTTCCTTCTTTGTAATCATAGGTTGACATAGTCCAAGTATTTCCTGAACCATCTTCCATATAAAACTTTTTGGCTTGTTGCAGTGAAATTTCTTGTGCTGCTGTTAAATCCCATCGGAATCTATAATTTGCATTTCCTTTGCCATCTTCATATAACCACTTATCAATAATTTGAGCATTTGAGGAAAGAATAGAATTATCAGAAAACTTTTTAATGGTTACTAATTCACCTAGAGAGAAATTACTTTGATTCTCTCCTGTTCCTATATGGCCATAACTACCATCATAATTATAAGATTCTACTAGTTTTCCTTTTATTACATAGTCTAAATCTGGTACTGTAGTTTGATCGGGGGTAATCTTATGTCTAGTAACTACATAAGCTGTGTCTAGAAGTTTATGGTTTGCTCCCCAATAGTTAGTAGCAGGGGCAGAACCGAAATAATCATTTTGAAGTTTAAATTTTGTCGTACTTGCTACATTGGAAAGTCTAGAAGAGGCATATTGATCTTCTAATCCGGCTTTAAATTCTATAATTGTATTAGAGGGTTTGGTAATTTGAATACAATAATCGTGCACAATGCCTTTACTACCTACAGGAACTCCTAAATTATAAAGTCCGTTTACTAATTGATTATAAGAGTCATTTTTGACAATAACGACTGAGCTTTCAGGGTTATAGACCGCTGCCGCTGCCAGCTGCGCTCCCGCAATATTAGCTTGGGCCTGTGCATCTATAGCCTCGTAATCTTCTATGTCAATATTTTGAGATCCGTCTTGTATATATATTGAGGGATCAACAGTATATTCTCCTAAAAGTACATCCCCTCTATCTGCTCTGCCATAACAAGCAATATCTACAACATCTCCAGAATAATCCGATCCTGAAGGATTTCTAACATTAAAATCTTGTTCGGATATACATACCAAAGGCTGGTCATCTATATAAATATTTAGAATACTTTGGATTGGCCCTTCTGAAAGAGTTTCTGCAAGATATAATGTATCTGCTTGGTTATTATTTTCTAAGTCTGCGAATATTGGATTTCCTCCAACACGACGAACACCGTAAATAACTGGAATATAGTTAGCATTTAGATTAAATCTTAAGTCAACTTCATTTTCTATTTCTACCTCATATTTCTCTAACTTTTTAGTGCCGAGAAACTTATTTCTCCATACTTCTCTATATCTTTCTTCTGTAGTAGTATAGATTGCAACTACATTTACAGCATTATTTGAATGTTGAAAGCCCATATCCGAAGCGTACTCAGGTTTAATTGTAGCGTCAGGATTAGGTTTACCATTTCTATTTAAGGCTCTATGATAATCATCAGAACCTAATCGTCCTCGAATTTGTTGAAAATCTCCCCAATGACTTTTACATACCCAGGAAAATTCTGATGTGCCGTTTGGATTTTCTTTATAATTTGCGGTAGCAATAATACCACTAAATAAAAGTACAGGAGCTCCGATAAATATATCGGGCTCATCATCGTAAAAGAAAGCTTTAAATACAGATACTTGCCGATTAACAAAATTTGCGGATTTTTGCGAAAAAGTGAGTGCAGTAATTTCTGTACTGGCTTGAAGAATATCGTAAGTCTCTCCCGTTTCTGTCCATGTACTAAAAGGGAAAGTTTCTTCCTCTACTTTTATAGTTTTTCCTTCGTTACGAAAAGAATTAATTCGAAACCGTTGGAGGCTAAAATCTGCAGTCCCTTCGCTGGCTGGGGTAGCCTTTAAACGAATTAAATCTCCCTCCATAAAACCAACATCGCTTAAACTTTCTTCAGCAGTAATTAAATAATCGCCATTAGATATTGAAAAAGTAAGAGACTGAGAATATAAGGCTGCATCTAAAGAGTTTGCGGAAA
>Ga0070749_10003843_pt1 | contig 10000 bp, 12 predicted proteins | sample VirMetDEL_Nov_18_FD_75180 | JGI IMG/M metagenome (GOLD analysis project Ga0070749, IMG submission 75180) | Aqueous microbial communities from the Delaware River and Bay under freshwater to marine salinity gradient to study organic matter... | ecosystem: Environmental > Aquatic > Marine >...
ATAATGTGAAAACAATAGCAGAGTATTTTAATAGTACTCCTGTGTTTTATGGAATAACCACTTTGAGTACAGAAGCTAACGATTTAATACAAATAACTGACATTAATCCTTACATATAATTTTAATAAATGCCATTAGTTAAAGGAAATAAAACATCAGATAGAAGAGTACCTTCAGCAAGTACTTATTCATTTTCTCATAATCAGAATGTTGGTTCAGATGGTTATTTATTTGTGGTTATTGCTTGTCCTGCCACAACTGTTTCTTCTGTTACTTACAACGGTGTTGCAATGACATTAGTTCAAAGAAGAACAACTGGATATTCAACTGATTGGACGGTATGGCGATTAGCTGCACCTTCTACTGGTGCTAATACAGTGTTAGTTACAATGGCTGGTAGTAACTTTAATGGTGTATCAACATTTGTTGTGTCATTCACTGGTTGTGCTGGTGTTGGTAATACTGCATACAATGGTACGGCTGCTAATCCAGTTACAACACCGATTACTATATCAACCAATTCCATGATAATTGGTGCTGCAATAGGTGGTAATAACACGACAGCGTATATACAAATTCCACAAGGTACGGGAAGAACGCTTGAATGGAATGATAATATTAACAATTATACATGGGGTGCGGTATCACCAACTTTGACATCAGGAAGTAAGACCTGTCAAGTTGGAAGTACATCAACAAACATCATCATGTTGACTGAAGTTAAAGAAGTTGCAACAACAAATACACAAGGGCTATTAATTCTTTTTTAAGTGACAAATATTTAGCATTAACAACAAATAGTACAAACTTTTTTTAAATTAAATATATGATAACTTTTACAAAAGACAATACAATGGTATTAACAGCTACAAGTGGCTTAGATATACCTAACGGAACAGTAGTTAAGGGCGCAGTAAAGCCATACGGCTCATTGAATGGAACGGTGAACTACGACATCGAGTGGACTATTAACGGCTTTGCAGACTTAATTCAATTTAAAGAATTACCTGCCAGTATGTTCAGTTCTATTCCTTGCTTTAACGAGGATGGTACACAAATCTACACTTTCCACGTGCTAATGGATAATCATTCACCTATCTATTCGGCAATTTATATTTCAACACAGATATTGGTGCAGTATATATATGATACTAAACCTGAATTTGACGGTAAGATAAGCATTATTGATGTGCCTTTAACATAAAAGAATACCAATAATTTGTTAAATTTTAAATATTTATTATATTTGTTGAAACATTAAATATTAAAATATGACAAACTTAGAAATTATTGAAGCAGCTGATAGATTAACTACTATTGATTTATCTACAATTGAAGGAGCTAAAGTTACTTTTGCTATTATATCTAACTTAGACATCTTAACTAAAGAAGCTACTTTAATTAGAAAAACTATAAAACATACACTAGAAGCTGAGGAATATACTAATAAAAAAAATAAAATTTTTACAAATAATGGCGGTGTTTATAATAATGACGGCACTTATAAGTTTGATAACGTTGAAGTTGCTAAAAAAGTTAAATTAGAAGTAGAAGAATTAGACAATGTAAGTACAAAAGCATTAGAAGATATAAAAAAAACATATGAAGCATTTGATGCTGTATGTGCTTTAGAAAATGAACAAATAACTAATAAGCTTTTAAAAATTGAATTATCAGATTTAAAAGATAATATCAACGCTAATCAAATGTTAGCTATAAAGTTTATGATAAAATAAACAACCTATGAAACCTGAACATGAACAAATGTTAAAAGAATTACATACAGCTATTGTAGGTAATGAACAATACGGACACAAGGGACTTGTTAAGGTTACACAAGAGTTAGATGAGAGATTAGAGGTTGCTGAAAAAAAGCAAAAAGAGGTAGAGAAGAAGATGCTTATATTTGGAGCATTAGGTACGGGAGTTGCCTTGGGATTTAGAGGACTATGGAATTATTTAAGTAAATTATTAATATAATGAACAGTATATCACTAGCCTTTGAAACATACGAACTATGTCTTTAAATCATAAACATTTTTCATTAGCTGAAGCTACAGCTAATCAAGACGGTAAAACTTCAGGTTCTGCTGTTCTTGGCCTTATAGGTGGATTAGTAGCATTAATTGGATTCTTAGCAGGAGTAATTGCATACTTTATATTGAAAGATATAATATTATGTACAATTGCTGTAGGATTATTCACAACATGTGTCACCTTATTAGCTATTAGAAAGAATAAAGAATCTATTAAACCAGAAGCACATGACACAACCGAACATTAGTGAGTTTGTAACTTACAAAGAAGGAACTCATAGTAACACAGCTGTTGCTAATAAGTTAGATAATACACCTACACCTGAAATACTTTTAAAGATGCAAATTGCAGCTAAAGCTATATTTGATCCCACAAGAAAAGCTTTAGGTCCTATGAGAGTTAATTGCTTTTATAGAGCTCCTGAAGTAAATAAAGCCGTTGGAGGAGCTGCTAATAGCCAACATGTTAAAGGTGAAGCTATTGATATATCAGGACTGGGTGATGTTAAAACAAGTGAGATCTTTAAATTTATTAAAGAAAATCTAACATTTGATCAGCTAATAGCTGAAAATATAACTAATGGAGAACCTGCTTGGGTACATGTATCATATACATCAGGTAACAATAGAAATCAAATACTAGTGGCTATACCTAAAGTACCTGGTAAACCTGGATGGACTTATCAGCCTTATAAAAAAGGTGTAGTTAATAACTCATAATATGATAAATAAAATTAAAAAAGAATGGTATTATTGGCTAGCTATTATTGTGCTAGCCTTTTTACTATTACATAAGTGTGGTGGATCTGAGGTATCGGATAATATAACTACAACTAAAGATAGTGTTGTGTATGTAAAAGGTAAATCAGACACTGTATACTTTGCTAAAACTAAAATAATAACTAAACTATTACCTAGTAAATTTGATACAGTTATAGATACAATAGAAGGTAAACCTACAGTAACTAAACATTATACAAGTAACTTAGATGATTCATTACTTACCGCTAAACTAATAACTGTAATAGAAGCAGGAGATTTAAAATATACAGATTTTACATATACACCTAAGTTTCCTAAGTATATAACTAGAGTAGATACAGTTAAAGAGTATTATACAAATACTGTGACTAAAAATAAAGCTTCTTTATACGCTGGCTTTATAGTAGGTGGTAGTGCTAATAGCTTTGTATTAGCCCCTGGTATATCTTTAAAAGTTAAAAATCTTATTATATCTACTAACTACAACCTAATTGATAAACAAGTATTGATTGGAGTTAATACAAAAATCGTAAATCCGTTTGCTAAATCTAAATAATATTCTATATTTGTAACATATCAATAAAATCATAGAGTATGAAAAAACAAAATATAGCAAAGATTAAATTATTTTTAGAAGAGAATCAAGGATATTTAAAGTGGGGTAAAGAGAGATTAGCTGAGAAGTTTAACGCTAGTATACACGAGGTTATAGCAGCTAAGAATATGATTCTTGATGAAGAAGATGATGAAGTTGTAGAAGATGTTAAAATAATACCTGCAAGTGAATTAGATGAATATATTGAGTGGAAAAGAACTAAAGGTTTAAGTAAACCTAAAGAAGATAAATTACCTAAACCATTCACTAACGGAGATATTGAGAACGTATTAGTGATAGGTGATATTCATGAGCCTTTCTCTCTAGAAGGTTATTTGGAATTTTGTAGAGAAAAACAAGAAGAATATAATTGTGGGTCTGTAATCTTTATAGGCGATGTAATTGACTCGCATTTTTCATCTTACCATGAGACAGAAGTATGTGCTATGGGAGCAGATGATGAATTAGAAGCAGCTATTAAAAAAATAGCTAACTGGTATTCAGTATTCCCTAATGCGGTTGTTACAATAGGTAATCATGATAGAATAGTTAGTAGAAAAGCTAAAACAGCAGGTTTAGCTTCTAAATGGGTTAGAGATTATGCAGAAGTATTAAATACGCCTAACTGGAAGTTTGTAGAGGAATTAGAACTATACGATGTTTGTTATAATCATGGTGAGGCTGGTACAGCTAGGACTAGAATGAAAAATGAGCTTCAGTCACAGGTACAAGGGCATTTACACGCTGAAGCTTATGTAGATTGGTCAGTAGGTGCTAAACACAAAGTCTTTGGAATGCAGGTTGGTTGTGGAGTTGATAGATCTGCTTATGCTATGAGTTATGGACGTATTTACAAAAAACCTGTTATATCTTGTGGTGTTGTATTAAACGCAGGAACATTACCAATCTTATTACCAATGGACTTATAATATTTAAAATATGAAAAAACCAGAAACATTACCTAAAGAAATAGTAGCTATATTATTACCTAGACTACAAGATGAATATAACGCTTCTCACTTTTATAGAGCAGTTAGTAACTACTGTAAAGGTGTAGGCTTTGAAAAAGCAGCTGCCTATTTTGCTGAAGAATCAGCAGATGAGTTAGTACATGCTAAAAAGATAGAGGACTTCTTAGTTGATTGGAATGTAGAATTTCCACTACCTGCAGTTAAAGCTACAGGTATGTGTAAAGGTTTATGTGAAATAATTGATGAAGCTTACAAGATTGAATTTTCTTTATATGAAGCATATGAAGACGATAGTATTAAAGCATTTGAATTAGGAGACACATGTACATTTGACTTATTACAGTTCTTTAGAGGTGTTCAAACTAAGTCTGTAGCTGAATATAGTGATATGATAAATATGCTTGAAGGAGTTGAGCCTACTAAATTTAATTTATTATTATTAGAAGATAAATTGTTCTAAATATGGCAACAACATTAAATAAAATAGTATATGATATACTAGAAACTGTACATTCACACGTACTACCTGATGATATAGATGTAGATAGTAGACAAATTGAATGGTTAGTTAATAACCAAAGAGCTTTACTTATTAGAAATGAGTACAACAAACCTGGTAGAGTTATTGACCATAACCTTATACAAGACCTAGGTTGTGTAGAAGTTGAAATGGTAGATAATTCAGTTTGTCCTGATATATCTACTTCAGGTTGTTATTTACTTAGAACAGTATGTCAAATACCTAATACTATAGAATTACATCATAAAACAGCAATTACTAGAGTGGGTTCACCTGATAGAATGAATGATAATTATTCATTTGTATCATATGATCAAGCTATCTATTCAGGTAGCGGTAAATTTAATAAAAACAACAATTTTGCATTTTTATTAAATAATTACATATATATTAAAGTACACAGTAAAAAAGCAGCAATGCTTAAATATGTAAACATTAGAGGTATATTTGAAGATCCTACAGAGGTAGGAAACTTTACTTGCTGTACAGGTGCTGTATGCTATACAAATGATTCTCCTTATCCTATTAATACTTGGATGATACCTTATATGAAAGAACCTATTATCAATCAGCTAATGATGGCTAAACAAGTTCCAGAAGATAACTCTAATGATGCAATAAACGATGAAAATAGGTAGTAGACAACCAAGAGGTAAAGGTAGATTTAAAGCTGCCATAGGTACAACAGAGATGTATAAATTCTATTGTTTTAAATACTTTAAAGAGAAAATAAACAATAGAGTTAAAGTATATACAAAATCTAAGTACAATATCTCAGCAGGTGTATATTATAACGTTGTATCGGATATTAATAAGCTACTAGGTGAAGAAATAGTGTATGATGGATTAGAATTAAAACTACCTTGTAGAATGGGTATAATAGGGTTAAAGAAAGTAAAACGTAAACTTTGGATACATAAAGGTACAGGTAAAGCAGCAGGCTACCCTGTTAACTTTAAAGAAACTAAAGATCTTTGGGATAGTGATCCTGAAGCTAAAGCAGCTAAAAGGTATGTATTCTTTATGAATGAGCATACTAATCAAAATCTGTATAAAGTATGGTATGATAGAAAACCTGCGGTATTTACGTATAAAAGAGTATACAGATTTAAAACTTGTAGATATTTAAATAGAGAGCTTGCAAAAGTATTAAAAGATAATAAACTTAAAATAGACGCATACAATGCTTAATGGAAAATATAAGAGTATCAGATACATTCTAGAGAAAGTCTTTAGAGATACAGGAGTTGCTGAAGGAGTTGATATCTATGATGCTATAGAATGGACAGCTGAATGTTTAGAGCTTATTGGAGCTCCTCAAATCTATGCAGCTAAAATAGATGAAATAGAGATTTGTGAGTTTAAAGGAGTATTACCTTGTGATTTACACTTACTAATGCAAGTTAGATATGTAGAGTCTCAAACAGATGCTGATGGTAATACTAGAGAAACTTATTCTCCTATGAGATATGGAACAGATACTTTTTATATGGACAATAATAATAACAAAGGTATTAAGCAAGTTGGCGATTTAACTTATATATTAAATAATTCATACATCTTTACTAATTTTGAAGAGGGTAAGATTCAAATGGCTTATAAAGCATTTGCTACAGATGAAGATGGTTGGCCAGTAATACCTGATGATATTAAGTTTGTAAAAGCTGTAGAATATTATATTAGAGAAAAGATAGATTATAAATTGTTTAGAAGTGGTAAACTACCACAGGCTGTATATGAAGCAACTTTACAAGATCAATTATGGTATATTGGAGCTGCTCAAAACAGAGGTAAGATGCCTTCTATTGATCAAATGGAGAATATTAAAAATAACTGGTTGCGCTTAATCCCTAAGATTAATCAACACAGTGACTTCTTTAAATCTATGGGTCAAATGGAGAAAAGAACTATTAGAGGAGATGGAGGTTATTCTAATACTAGAGATGTTAGTGGTAGAGATTTATTTAATGATATTAATGATATAATTGTTTAAGATGGCTAAAGCTAAAGTTTCATATACTAAAGGTTTAAATAAAGATGCATCATTAAGTAAATATGATCCTTCTAACTATTTTAACGCTAGAAATATAAAGATATTAACAGATACAGGTTTATCTACAGGCTCTATTATAAATGAACAAGGTAATAGTTTCTCATTTAAACTACCTTCAACTACACAAGTAGTTATAAACGGTGTAACAGTACCTGTACAAACTAATCTATATATCATAGGATATACTACTATTAGAAATAAGATTATATTATTTTCAACTAGTGAAACAACACAATCTCCAACAGCATCTGTTGGACAGATTTGGGCTTTAGAATATGATGAATCAGATAATACTGTAATTAATGCTAATCCTACTACAGGCTTGCTTACAGAAGCAGATCATTTGATTTATAACAACTTTGTAAATTTTACAACTTATCATAGAATAGAGGCTGAAGGTATATATGAAAACCCTACAACATCTAGAGTATATTGGACTGATAACTATAACCCATTAAGAGTTATTAATATATCTAATCCAAATGCTTCTGATATAGATCCTGCAGATTTAGACATTAAACCTGATGTAACATTATCTATACCACAGATAACTGCTGTACAATCTTCAGGTAATTTACCAGATGGTTCAAATATAGCTATAGCTTACACATTAATAAACAGTGAAGGTGCACAAAGTGTATTTTCTCCTACAAGTTCATTAATTCAATTAGGTGCAGGTGATCCTTCATCAGCAGCTTTCCAAGACTATCAAGGGTCTGCAAGAGGTGCTAATACAGATAAGTCTATTACATATACTATAGAGAATTTAGATACAAATTACTCTATCATAGAACTTTACTATATAGTGTATCAGGATTTAAATGTATATTCTGTATATAAGTTTAAAAGCACTAATATACCTACATCAGGTACAATAACAGGTACACTCACAGGCTTTGAGACAATGTTACCTATAACTAATGTAGAGTATCAAGCTTTATTATCTTCTTTTAATGTATGTAAGACTATTACAATAAAAGATAATATACTTATGGCAGCTAACGTTAAAACAGCTCCAGCTAAGTTAGATTTTGATGCTAGAGCTTATAGATTTAATAGTTCTCAAATAGCTTCATTAGAACATTCAGATCCTGCATTAAATACAACATTAGATGCTTCAGGAGGTACTCCTGATTATACGCTTATAGATGCTGAACATGATTGTATAAATCCTTATAATATAGAAGATCCTAATCACAACGCTAACTGGTTTACAGCTGATCAGTATAAATATCAAGAGGATGGCACTACAATAGGAGGTAGCGGTTTAAATATATCTTATGAGTTTTATGAATTAGCTTTATATGGAGATGATAAGAGTATAACTGTTAAAACAACTAAACCTCATACAGTTGTAAGTAGAGCAGGGGCTGCTACAGTAGACTTTGGTATAATTAATTTAGATGGTTCTAACGCTGTAACAGATTATACAGGTGAGTTTTTTAACTATAAATCACCTCTAGTATCTGCTACTTTAACAGGTTATGCTAGAGAAGAAGTATATAGATTTGGATTTGAAGCTATAGATTTAAAAGGTAATCCATATTATGTAGAATGGATTGGAGATATTAAGTTTCCTGGAGTAGCTGATGGATATGATTTAGGGTCAGGTTCTTCTACTACAGGTAGCATGAGTTTAAATTCATTAGGTATAAAATTTACAATAGATATATCATCTATTAGAGATGTTATATCAGGATTTAGATTTGTTAGAGTAGAGAGAGATTCTAACAACAGAACTAAGTTAGGCACAGGAGCTTTAATGTTATTTAGTTTTTATTCTGATATAAGCACATATTATACAGAGTCTATATATGAAGCACATTCTGGTAAAACTGTATCTAGTTTAGATATAGATATTGACGGAGTTGCACATGATTGTGTAGCCTTACCTGACAAACCAGGTTTTGAGAATTTAGCACCCTGGTCTGCTCCAGAAAAACAATTAACTTTATTTATAAGCCCTTTAAAGCAATTTGCAAGTTATATAGGTTATTCATATTCTGGTGGAGATTACTTAAAAACATTGGGTTATTATGAAGACCCTATATCTTCTTATTATGTAGATAACCCTAATGAATCATATGGTGACAATCATAGAGCTAGAACTTTTGAAGCTATAGATACGTTATTTCATACTATACCTACTATAGGTTATGAGTCTTTTGAAATATTTAGAGAAAAATTACTTTCTCCAGGTGAATCTATAAGCAGCGGTACTGATTATTATCCTACAGAATACTATGTATGTGATAAATTAATTAACGCTTTATATAGAACTAACGATGGTGTAGATGCTGGTAATAACACACCTATGGGTATAGGTAACTATAATCACTTAGTTTTATTATATTCTAGTAACGATACATACACAGGAGCTCACATGTTAGCGGATGATATGGGCTGGAATTTTGACGGTGTTTTCGGGGGGCCTATTGTTAGTTTAAGTAATAGTGATTACTTAACAGGATCATCTGACAATTACAGACTTAAAATTGTATCATACTCTAGAACTATATTAAATCAATATTCAGGTAACACTTACTACGATAGAGGTAATAATCAATACATGTCTACAGGACATTATCAACCAGTTGGAGCAAGTGTACCTTCATCATTAACTCATACAGTATTTGGAGGAGATACATATGTCACATACTATGATACGGAATACTGTTCTCAGAATTACGATACAGCGGATTTTAGAGCTTTATCAGCTTCTGTATTTAATGATAATAATACAGCGTCAGGGCAGGCGCAGTCTATAGCCGTACATATACCTGTAGAATGCCCTATTAATATGGATCTAAGAATGGGTACACACTTTTCTAAAGATAGGGATCAAGCTAATATAGGTTCTTATGGATTTGAAAACTTTCAACATAATTCTATATATAGACAAGCTAATGATTCAGAAGCTAAGTTCTTTAGTCCAGACCTTTTAGCTAAAACTCAAGAAGAGTTTTCTCATAGAATATGGGCATCTAATAAAAAGACAGATGGGGAGCTTGTAGATTCTTGGAGAAGATTTGACGTTAATGAATATATAGAAGTTAATGGTAA
>Ga0070749_10003846_pt1 | contig 9997 bp, 6 predicted proteins | sample VirMetDEL_Nov_18_FD_75180 | JGI IMG/M metagenome (GOLD analysis project Ga0070749, IMG submission 75180) | Aqueous microbial communities from the Delaware River and Bay under freshwater to marine salinity gradient to study organic matter... | ecosystem: Environmental > Aquatic > Marine > Coastal ...
CTAACTGTTTATTCAGTTCAGCGGCTTCCTTTTCCAGCAGACGCATCCGTGCACGCACGGGGTCTTTCGGTGCCTCGTCAACAGAATCGTCTTCGAAATCGTGGACGTTTGACATTGGCGCACTCCTTTACCCACACCAGGTTGGAGGTTCCTGGTGGCTGTTGTCTTATGTGACGACTACAAAAGTAGCAGCATGACTACTTCAGTGTCAAGTACCCTACTGGGCGGTACCGACACCTGTTTCGACGACACCTGATGTTGCGCCTGTGGTGCGGGCGAATCCGCCGCCACCCATGAACTCGGCGAGACGTTGACGTTGACGCTGCTCCAACGCCTGCTGTGCCTGCACGTCGAAGCCGAGGGCGGCTCCGACTTTCTGTTCCGTGGTGAGTGCTGCTTCTCCGCCCATCTCTTGATAGAGGCCAGCCAATTGTCCCGCTTTTTCGAAAGCGGATTGGGCTTCCTCAGCCGTGTATCCGCGGCTAATGAGGTCCTCGGCGATGGCCGCGCCAATCTGAAGACCAGCCTGTTGCCTGCTTCTGGCGGCTATTTTGGCGGCGCGAGCCTGTTTCTCCAATAGTGGTGCGGCTCGGTCGGGGTCAAGAAAGTAAGCCGCGAGGCCTGCTTCATCAACATTGTACAGTTCTCGCATCTGCTGTTTTACGGCGGGGTCAGCATCTGCAACCATCCTGTATCCATTGGATACACGAGACTGCAATTCCGACGGCGACACATCATTTTCAATAAGTTTTTCGAAGTCTGACGTCTGGTCATAAAAACCCAATGGAAGCCCGTTGGAACGCAACATGTCCCGATACTGGTTTTCTAGACCGATGTACGAACCTGGGTCAAGTTCTGGCAATCCCTTTGCTGCTCTTCGGGCATTGGCGGCGAAACGGGTTTTGTACTCGTCGGTGTCCCTCAGGGCAAAAAGTATGGCGTCTGGGTTCGCAATGTTTACTTCTTCGCGGGCGTACCGTTCGTAGAGAAAGTCCGAAAGATTGCCAAGTCCGTAAGTTTGTAGCACGGTTCGGATTGTGTTGCGGGCATCCCGCGCAGGCGTGAATGTAGTTGCGCCTGTGGTTGGCTCAACTTTTTCTGGGCCGAGGTCTTCATCGGTGTAGGTACCGTCTGAATAGGTGGTACGCAGAATGTTGCGTCCGCCACGAACGAACTGGTCTGTTGAAATAACGGTCTTGGCGCCGCCGCCTCCGCCTCCGCCGCCTCCGCCGCCTCCGCCGCCGCCGCCGCCGCCACCGACGCCATCTCCTCCGCCTCCACCACCGCCAGTTTGCGTTGGTTCCAGCGCTTCGGGGGCAAGACCAGGCTGAGCGCGACTAATAGCGCCAGCCTCCAACGCTGCCCGCTGTTGCTCGACAGACATCGGTCCGATGTCTTCCTCGGGCAACAACGCCATGTCTGTCGGCTGGAAAATGTTGCTCATTATTGGACCTTTCCAAAAGCGCGGGCGATAGTCAAGGCAATGTCGGTAGCGTCACGATTTGCCTGCTTGGTAAACTGGTATTTGTATTGAGGGTCAGTGCGAAGGATTTCGCGCCATTCACTGAGCGAAAGTTGACGTACTTGTCCAGACTTGGGGTCGCGGTATGCGAGGGCTTGGCGGAACTTTGGGTCCGTTATTTGCACGGTGTTGGGGTCAAGTTCCAACACGTTCGCGGCCTCGGACTGGTAGTTCGTGAACATGCTTTTTAGAGTGAGGCCAGCGTCAATTTGTGCTTTGAGGTGGGGATTTTCGCCAATGAGGGCAATCTTGGCGCGTTCACGTAATCCCTGTTCGGTCAAGACGTTTGTGGTTCCGCGTTCTGGTTGTCCAGTCAAAATGGAATCCAGTTCGTCTTGGGTTACATTGTAGCCATAATCGCTGCCGATTTGTTTGATTTTGTCTGCTGTAGCGGTTTGAGCAATCTGTGATTTGGCGGATTGTGATTGGTTGGCGGTCTGGAATAAGTAACTGCGAAGACGTGTACCAGTCAGCCCCAAGCGTGCCGCGCCCTCTGCGGCTTTTGAAAGTAGTTGGTCGTCCCCGAACAGGTCTCCGTAGTTGTCGCGGATGGTTTGCGCATAGGTTTCGGTTTTGGACCGTTTTACTTCAGGTGATGCGATGTTCCAGTCGCGAATGTTTTTATCGGTTTCGAGGAAGTATTTTGTAGAGTTGAACTCTCGGTCAAAACGGTCCTTGGTGTAGTCGTTCGCGACGGCACGAAGAAGCAGGTCTCGAACGTCGGCACCAAACCCGCCAGCGTCTGCGCTAAAGAAGAACTCGTACCCTGGGAAGATTTCCTTGACTTTCGCCTGCAAGTCCGCAAGTCGTTGCGGGTCAAGGCTTTTGACGTCAACTTCTTTGGGGAACTTGGTATCGTATTCGGCGCGGAGTTCGGCGCGGGTCTTGGTTGAGCCGCCAGCAATCTGCTGGTCGACCCACTGTTTGCGCTGCTCGCCTCTGGTTGCCATGGTTATCTACCTAACAAACTAGACGCAAACTCGGCGAACTTGTAGGCATCCGCTTCTGGTCCCGCCATTTTTTCAAGTTTCTTTTGGGCGAACGTCGCGACATCGGGCGTTTGAACCACCATTGGTGTTCCGACTGCAGCGGCGCGTTGCTCTTCGATTTGTAGTTGCTGGTATGCCTTTATGAGACGTTGCCGTGTGGCGTCATCGACGGTGCGACCAAGTACCTTGCGGGAGGTTTGTTCGATAATGTCCCCGATGTCATCTGGGTTGGAAACCTTGTACTGAAGACCCTTTGATGGCGGTGTGCTTGCCTCCAAATTGTCAAGGGCGTACCGCCATTCGGTTAGGTCGCGGTTGGCTTGTTCCAATACTTTTTGGAACGCTGCGACGGTTGCCTCGTCTGCCTTCCCGATGCGGTAGTTGGAGCCGAGGATGCCCGCTTTTTTCATTTGCGCCTGTACGGAAGCAATTTCTTCTTTGGTGAACAACGCAATTTTGTCTTCGTCGCCAGCAAAATAAATGGGTTGTCTCGCTGCGTCTCCGCGACCGCGAAGTTCTTCCATCGGGGTGACTTGTCTTGGCGGTGCTTGGAATCCCGTGTAAGTCCCTGGGATTACTTGTCCAGTAACACTGACGCGTCGCCCGCCACTAACGCCCAATGCTTGCTGCAAGTACGTATTCGTCAAATCCTCTGTAGGGATTGTTCCTCCGCCTTTGAATACAAGGTCGTTTGGTTGCTGGGATTGTCCAGAAAGTTTTGCGGCTTTCGCATTGAACAGGGCCGTCAACACCTGAATCTTGCTGGCGTCTGGCGCGTTGTCAACCTGGCCCTGCTCGTACTCGTCCAGCGTCTCGTACATTTTCTGCTGGTCTTCGTCAAAAATAATCGCCATCGTTAGTCCTCTTTGTCCGCTACGAACTCAAACGATAATACTTGGTCCCACACCCGTTTGAACGATGGGTACTTGGCGATGAGGTTGAGCGCAGTAACGTCGCGAAGGTGGTTCCGTAAGGGCCTACCAATTTTGTTGTTTTTCTTCCAGTTTTCCTCGGTCAACCCCTTGGTCGATGCAAGCGCATTGGCAACGCTTTGGTCTCGGGCATCAAAATACTCTTTCAACGCCATAACTGTGGGGTCTGTCGCAAGGTCTTTATCTTGGGTCATGAGGCGAAGTTGTTGGAGTTGCTTGCGGTTGCGAGAAGCGTAGGCTTCGCGGCTATCTCCTGGCGCTGCCCAGAACGGGAATCGTTCACGAAGGTCGTTGATAAGGGCATCGCGCTGAATCCTGAACTCTTGCGTTTTTTGCTGCTGCGGGCTAGCCGAATCCACAAAGGTGTAGTACATGTAGTTGCCATTTGCTTGCTGCGATTCGCGGCTTGATTCTTCCAAGGTGCTGATGTCGCGCATGTTGGACCGCAACTGCCTGCTCCATACGTCGATGTCTGGGTTTCCGCCATCGGGACCCAGATACCCCGCAACCAGTGGATAGTTCTTGAAAAGGCTGCTGTTTTCGCGGGACCATTCGTCGAACTCTCGGGTTGTGAGTAAGCCACCGACGTTGGCTTGGGTGACACTTCCCGAATACACCCACACCATTTCGCCCCATGCGTTGAGCCAGTCACCGAACGCCGTGTAAGCGGGAAGACCCTTTTTGCGTGCTTGTTCTTCTCGGATGGTGAGGTCCTGCATCACAATGTTGCGTGGTACCAGACCTACTTTTGTCATCGCCAAGTATTCGGTTGTCGGCGCGCCAGGGCCGACTGCGGCAACGAACGCCCTGAACCCCTGGATTTTGTCCATCATCACTTGTGCCTCTTCGACCGAAGCGTTCCAACCTTCAATCCCTTGGTACTTATCGCCGTGGCGGTTGATGAGGTATTGGTGCATTGCGACTACGCCGCGACGGTAGTACTCGGTTTCTCTTGGGTCTCCGAAAAAGGCTTTGAACGCGTCATCGAACTTTTTGCCGTCGGTCCCTAGATAGGAAAGCATCTGGTTGAGGAATGGGGGGATGAATGGTGTGGCGACACCGCCTTCGGCTGGTCGTGGTGGACCGTATGGGGATGCGTATTCGCGCAACCAGTCATAGTTGGGGGTTGGCGGCAAGATTTTGTCGATGACGTATTGGACGACGAATCCCACACCTGGGCGCATTTGGGTCAAGATGTTGAAATTGCGGACGTTGACTTGAAAATCACTTATTGGTTGGTCCTGTCCAGTCAGCCAAGAAGCAAATGCGCCAGTTCCCTTCAGTTCGATGACGGTATCTCCGTACTGGTTTTTGGTGATGTAACCGTTTTCTTCTGCCGCGTCGTAAAGGCGGGCAGTGTTCCTGATGATTCGCGGATTTTGTGCAGTGGCAGTCATCCACGTCGTTGCGCTTTCGACGAACGCATTGAAGAACGGTACGAGAATCTTGTGCTGGTTTGAAATGAATCCACGCGGCGTACGCACCATAATGTCGTTCGTCGTCTTTGTTGCAAACGCGGCGGCAAGGCGCTCCGCGCCCTCCAATGTACCTTTGCCGTTGGCAAGGCTCGCTTGAAGTTCAATACGGGAAAGACGTGATTTCAAAAGGTTCGCACCCTTGGCGGCATCGACAACTTTCTGTGCGTCGGCTGGCGTCATGTTGACGACGAGTTCCTCCATGCGATTCCAGTAAGAGGCTTTCCAAAGCGGTGAACGGGCGAACGTGTCGGAGACGCGACCGTAAATGTTTTCAAAATAGAACCTATAACCAGTATTGAGGGCGGAGGCAAACTTGCCGAAGAAGTTTTGGCGCTGCGGAAATGTGTCGGGCTGGAACCCCATGTACGGGTGCGTGATGATGAGTTTGGGAGAGTGTGGTTGCTGGCGGAACGTGTTGGCAATAAAGTCTTCAAGTTCGGGCGATACCGTGCCCCGACCAGTGCCATCTCTGAATACCGCTCTCGACCCCGCGTATTGTCCGCTTGCGATAACGTCCAAAAGTTTTTGGTCGCCACCAGTGACGTGTGCGATGTCGCGTGACAGGATTTCATCTACGCGTTGGGAGGCCACGTTGTAGGCGTTGTATCCGCCGTTTTGGTATGCGGGTTTGAGATTGTATGCGTTTTCGAAATACTGGTCGAAGTACTGTCGCCCGTCGCCAGAAAACAGCCACAGTTTGACGGCATCAAGGTCATTGTCAATCGGCTGATTTGTGTAAGGGTGGATGGTGCCGTCGTTTATGTGGGCACCGATTTTTTTGGTGACGCCGTTGATGGTGAGTTTGTCTTCGGGCAGAAGTCGTTGGCCTGCGATGCGCCGATAGTCGGCGTTCATGTACATGTCGACTATCTCTTGGGCGATGCCGTTTTTCCACACGGAAGGGTCGTCCAGTTTGTTGGCGAACTGTGCGCTGCCTCTGCGAAGGGAAAGTTCGATTAGTGGTGCGTATTCATTGGTGATGACGTTGGCGCCTCGCGACCTGGGGCCAATGAGCGATTCGTAAATCTTCGCCTCGAAGTTTGGGGCCTGGGCCAATAGGTCGTTGTATTCCTTGTCCAACTTGGGTAGAAGTTTTAGGTACGCCTGTTCTTCTTTTGTTAGTTGAACGCCTTGGTTGGCGCGAAGTTGGAGGTTTTGGGCGTGCATAAGATTTGCTTCGGTATCGGCCAGATTGGTGTAGTATTTTTCCCAGTCTGGGATTTTGCTGGGGATAATGTTTCCCATTGCGTCACGCTGCATTGTTCTGCGGAGCATCGAGTAAATCCATTCCATCGGGTGTTCAAGGATTCCTCGGGTGTTGGCTCGGAACATTTCTTCGATACCGAGACGGAAGGTGTGGGATGGTTTTGCGACAACACGCGGTTTCCATACGTCCGTGACATAAGACAGCAATACGCGGCGGGCTTCGTCGTATGCAACAAAACCTTTTCCGATACCTGGTGTTCGTTTTGCCGTAGTGAGAAAACCGCCCATAGACGAGAACACGCGAGCCAAATCGTCAATGACGCTGGGAGGGATAACTACGTAATTGTCGGCCATTTGTTGCGAAAGCCGTGCGGGTCCAATTCCGTTTCCATCAAACCACGTGAATGGCACTTTGTCCATGATGTCGTTGTAGGCGTAGTACGTGACTTCGTCGCGGAGTTTGTTGGCCCATGAGGTGATTTGGCCGATTTCGTCATCGGTGAAGAATCGTTCGCCGTCGCTGAATGGAATCTTTACGTCCTTCAACTTGGTTTTCATGGCTTCGTCTTGGAATCGGTTCATGAATCCGAAAAACTCGGATTTGGTTCCGTTGATTACTTTAGAGAACTCGGTCAGCCATTTGTTGCGTTCTGCATACTTGAAGTTGAATACGCCCATAAGGTCGTCGAGATTGCGTGCAGATTGGTCTGGGTCCGTGTAGCCGATTTTTGTGCTTTCTGGCAGCATTTCTGCGACCTGAAGATTGGCTTTTTGGATGGCGGTTTTGACTTTGAAGCCCTGACCAGAACGGTATGTATCGAAGTTACTGCGTCCAGGGGTACGGACGTTGAACCCTTGGTCGAACGTGGTGGTCAGTTCGTCGACGACGTTGAGAATGTCTTCCGTAGTGATTCCAGGTCGGCGGGCAGTTTCGGCAAGTTTCGCAGCAGCGCCGATTCCTTCGTGGTTTAGTACCGTCCGCCAAATGGTGCCCTCATCGAGGTCGCCAGCCTTGACTCCGTCAATGAGTGACTGTGCCCATTCTGTGCCTTTTGCACTTTTGCGCCAATCTTTATACCTGTTGGTAATCATGGATGGGGCGATGTCGCGGACCAAGCCCATGTTGTTGGCGGCATCCGCCATTGCTTTGTCCATCAGCGGCTGCCACAATCCGTAGATACGTCCCCCTTCGTGGCCTTTGTATCGCACAACGCCGACGGTTGGGTCAGTTATTTCAACGATTTTCGTGGGTGTTAGGTTGCTTGTGAGGTCGGAGTATCTTGTGGCGAGGTCTTGTTCGGCTTGCGTCAATGCCCGACCCGTGGTTTGCGCTTCATGGCGTGCTTGGAGTACTTGGCGTTCCAGGTCGTCAAAGTTTTGAATAAATTGTTTTCTTGGCAACAGTTTGGTTCCGCCAGGGCCAACACGTGATGCCGCAGAAGTTCCAGAAGGGCGGTAGGAGGGAATCGTGTTGAACGGGTCAATGGGGTTTTTGACTGCCACAAGCATGTCGATGAGACCAGAACCGAGTTTCCAGGGAAGGGAATCTTCGTCGACAATGTTTGCTTTGACGAATGGGTACATGGCGCCGCGTCCGAATGTGAAAGCATGGGAGCCGACTCGGGCGCGTGCTTCTTGGACGCCCATTTCTGCGAGGTAACGTGCGCGACCCTGCGGAATGTAGCCCTGACCCAAATCCATGCTGTCTTTTGCCATGCGCCCGTAGATGAACTGGTTCGTAAATTGGTCCAGGAACTCTTTGGGTGATTGTTTCGGCGATTTTTGGAAGGTAAGGCTCTTCCACATGTTGCTGCCAGTCCACGTCAAGAGGCTGCCTGCGTCGATGCTTGCCGCGGTCGCGTATCTGATTGCTGGACGTATTACTTTTTTGTCGACCTCAATAATTGGTTTTTCAATAATGTCTGGTACGACGCTTGACAGGAACTTATCCGCCCATTTGTAGGCGGCGTATTGTTCAAGGTTGTACCACTGCTGTTCGTTTTCGTCAGCCATGTGTTACTTCCCCGTGACTCCGCGGTACATGTTGGCGAGCAGGGATTTGCCGCTGGGGTCCGCAGCCAACGATTCACGTACATAATTGTCGGTCAGGATTTGGTCAACCTCTGACTGGTCCGACAGGTCCCCTGGGGTTACACCCACTTTGCCCATTTCGTTGAGCGCGTATTTTGCGATGTCGGGAAGTATGTCGTCATTATTGGACAACACAAGACTTACCAGGATTTCTGGGTTGACCCACGGGTACATCAGGTAGGCGTGAGATAAACGTGCTGCGTCTTGTTCGGTGTACTGCTGTTTGTATGTTTCGGCGCGTTGAAGGTACGCGTTATTGGAGTCGATGATGGATTGAAACAATTCGTCGTTTGCGCTCATGGCATCGCATCAAGTTCCGCAACCAAACCGTAAAGTGCTTCGTTGGGGAACTGGGCGAGGATTACTCGGACGCGTTCCGCCAAATCCGCACGTGAACCAGGTTGGGGTGCAATCGGAATTGGTAGGACTTCTGGGCCAGGTCCAGCACCAAATGGTGCGCCAGCAGTAATTGGTTCATCGGGCCTCGTGGTAGGCGCAACAAGCGAACCAGGCGTATTCGGTGCTACGCGACGAGCCGCCTGTTGTGCACGCTGCTGTGTCGGAGCCGAACCAGTCGGAACCGCTTGGACGCGACGCTCCTGCGCAGCACCCTCACCGTACGTTTGACCTTTGAACTGTGGCTGAACCATTTATCCCCCGAGTTGTGCGAGTAGAGACTCCAACGACGGCTCACCAGCAGGCGCAGCCGCAGGTGCCTCGGCACCCATACCTGGCATCGCCAACCCTGGCATCGTCTCAGGCGAACCAGCAGGCATCGCCTCCGCCTGCCGTTGACGCGCACGCTCATCAGTCTTAGCGACCGCCTCAAACAGTGGAACATCCTGCTCCACGACGAGACGCGTTAGGTACGCAAGGTCTTCAGGCTGGTATGGGCCTTGCGGGTTAGCAGCCTGCTGCTGAATCGACGCCAACAAAGCATCCTCAACGCCTTCAGCGATGATGCGGTCATGCTCGAAGTCGGGGTCAGAAATCAGCGGGTCAGCCTCACGAGCCGACTCTTTCGACATCAACCCAGTACCCAGACGCTGACCAAGTCCGATGATGAGGTTGTTGACGTCGGTGCCAGCAGCCGAATACGAAACAAAGTGGTAATCCGTCTGCCACACCTTCATCGGCACATACGTCTCCTGGCCTTGTGTCATACGACCAGACATGAAGAACGTCTTAGGTTGAGAACCCCAATAGGCTTTCTCAAGTGCGATTGCGATTTTATCCTCGTGGAGTATCGAGTTGGCGAAGATTTCTTGTGCTTCTTGTACACGGTAATCCACCGTCGCTGAAAGCACGGCCTCGCCGCGTCGACCAGTTCGGATGTTGGTTGCGGACTCGCCACCGAACTCGGCAGGTATCGCGCCTTCAAGACGTTCTTGGCGTTCTAGACGGTCGAGGGCTGTGTCGGTTTTGTAACCAGGATTCAACTGCAACTGCTGGATGTCGCCACCTTTGACCACACCAAGGATTCCCGACTTACCATCAGCAAGTTGAAGAATCTCGGGGTTCTCACCAGGGCGAGCAACCAAATACTCCTCAGGGAAAATGCCGCGCTCAATAGCAATCTCCGTCAACGCCTGCAAACGTGCACGCGTGTAGTACATGCCGAGTACACCGTCGAATTGTCCTCGCGGCTTATCGAGAGTGATGCGCTGCGGAACAACTGCGAGCGGCATACCGGTACGATTCGGGATGGCTTCCAACAGGATTGCTTCCAAACCTGCACGCTCAGACTGGGTAAGTTCAGGATTATCCTCGGCACCCAAC
>Ga0070749_10003854_pt1 | contig 9991 bp, 12 predicted proteins | sample VirMetDEL_Nov_18_FD_75180 | JGI IMG/M metagenome (GOLD analysis project Ga0070749, IMG submission 75180) | Aqueous microbial communities from the Delaware River and Bay under freshwater to marine salinity gradient to study organic matter... | ecosystem: Environmental > Aquatic > Marine > Coastal...
TATCTTTGTGTTTGACCCTCTTGCTGTATTGTTGTTGATTGCATCACAATACACATTTGAATTTCATAGAAAGAAATTTGGATTCACATTCAAGCCAGAAGATGATCCAGAAGGGCCCGACGGTTTGGGAAAGCAACAACCTGAACCAGAACCAGAACCAGAACCTAATTTAAAAGGGGATTTTTCCGACAACGACAAACCATTACCACATCCAGGTGCTCCTTTTAATTTCCATATAAATGATGCTGACCCAACACCATCACCCGAAGACCCTGAATGGGATTGGAGTCCTTTACAAGACAAAATAGACGAAACTAAAAAAGCATTTGCTGATTGGTACGCTGAAAACCCTCCAGAAATTTCAGCAGAGGAAGAAGTCTCGGATGAAAATATCTTGGTGAGTGAGCCGGAACCCGAGCCTGAACCAGAAGTTGACATACAAGAATTTTTAGATAAAGGATTAGTACCTACTGACGGCAAAACATATCAGAGAGTATTAGGTTCTGATTATATTATCGATTTAGAAGGTAAATCGATTCATCAGGACGCATTAAAAACACAACATCCTGATTTATTTCTAAAAGCAGACGGTGCCAAATCGGTAGGAACTAGTTTTGGTACTGAATTCCCCAAACTAGCAACTAAAGGTGACATTTTTGTTAGAGTTGATCAAATGCCAAATCGTGTCTACAAGTTTGAAGGCCACAAGTGGATGGAAATCAACAAAGAACAATCTCAATCATATATCTTTGATGAAGAATACATTAAATATCTTGTTTCTAAAATAGAAACAGGCGAATACGATTTGGACCTTTTATCCGAAAAAGAAAAGGTTGAAATCGAAGACTATTTAATGTCACAACAGACTGCACAAAACGGGTAAATTCTTACCCAAAATTACTTGACTCTTTTTTCATAATTTTATATACTGATACAGTAATTAAATTATCCTGTTAGGAGGAAATATGAAACGAGTAATGAAAACTGTGATCACCCTAGTTGCAGTCACTACTGTGATGACCGGTTGTTCACTATTTGGTGGTAAGAAAGCAGATGAAGTTGAAGTTCCAAAAACTACTGCTATTACTAGACAGAAACTAAGTACCTACTTTGAAGATGATGGCATCCGAGTTAATTGGGAGTGTTTGGACAGAAATGCATGGACGCTCGGTATAACTTGTAAAGAGTCTGTCATTGAATCTATCGAAGCAACTGTAACTGTACCCTCTAATGGCGGAAGCAATTTTGATGGCTTTAATGCATTTCAAGTAGGACAACTAGAAGCACAGGGTATGATTTCTAGGTTTATTAATGAAGAAATCACAACCAATAGAGTAGTTGACCTTATGGTTGCTAACGTAGAAAAAGCAGATGACACATATCGTAATCCAATCGCCGGTACAGGTGCACAAGTTGGTGGATTTAGACTACCAGCAACTGTAGGGATTAGCAGTGGAGAACCACCTGTCGGAAGAGATCCAAATACACCAAATATGAATTTTGCTGTACGATCTAACGTCAATGATACTGTGCGTAATTTACAAACACAAGTTCGAGGAACTTCTCAGTCTATTCAACGAGGCATTGTGTTTGACGTAGATCAAAAAGACGATCAACTACTTCAAGTTACCGCTATATGGCGAAGAGATCGTGCAGAAAGTGTACAAAATCAAATAACAAAATATTTCTCTCAATAGGAGTTTTAGAATGAGAACTATACTAGGGCTAGTTTTCATTCTCATGGCTTCCCCGGTTGACGCAATCGTAGTTACCGGGGAGGCTTCTTCATTTGAACTTGCCCAACAACAAGCATTTAAAAAAGCAATCGACCATGAAGTAGGTATTATCATTGATACCGAACGATTTGCAGTTGACAAAGAGTTAATTCACAATCAAATTTTAAGTTACAGTGCAGGTTACATTACTGATTACACTATTATTTCACAATCTGAAACAAATGGTGTTTGGAAAGTAGAAATGGATGTCACTGTTGCTAGTTCTATACTAAAAAATTTCATACTATCTCAAGCAGAAAGCATTAGCCAGTTTAATGGTACCAATATTAAAATGCAAATTGATATGTATAGAAAGCAACAAGCAGACGGTGATAAGTTAGTAAAAAATACATTAAAATATTTTCCTACAGAAGCAATGCACATTGAAGCATCAGAATACAAGATAGTGTTAGATGCTAATCGAAACATATATTTAGAAATACCGTATACTCTATCTTGGAACCAATCTTATTTGGATGCTTTATACGAATTATTGAGTTTATTTGCAGTCGAAGAAAAAACATCAATCTACTTTGACTTTGATCACGGAGACAGATTGTATTTCAACGACCGCGTGTTACTGACTCATATTAAGAATCGTATGAGGCGTGCAGACTTTGTTACATTAAAGATCAATAGTTTACTTAATGAACCGTTACTAAATACTTGTGTCCAAAGCATACTTTATAGACAAGGGGTAGGATGGGATGGTCGTTCTACAATGTATGGGCACAAAGGCGACGGTATAGCGGTATATGACAGGGTGGTACAAAATTATATTTCTGTTCCCATATCATCTGATATTTACAACGTGTTGGATGGTATGTCGCAGATCGAACTTAGTGTTAGCACTGCAACCGACTGTCCAAAGTAGAGATAAACATAGTAATGGCAGAAGATAAAAATATGCACTGTTCCTTTTGTGGTAACCACAAAGATGCGGTAACAAAACTTATTGTTGGTGAAGATGTAGCAATCTGTTCAGAGTGTGTATCCCTATGCCAACAACTTATTGATGATGAAAAAACCGAAGTAAAAACTAAACCAGTAGTACAAAAAACAATTGATGCCCATAATATCTTACGCCACCTTGACAAATATGTTGTTGGTCAGCACAAAGCAAAAATGGTCCTTAGTGTTGCGATATCTAATCACTATAAAAGAATTTATAATCCTCCCCCCGGAGATTTGCAAATACAAAAAGCAAATGTCCTTTTAATTGGACCAACTGGCTGTGGTAAAACTTTACTAGCCAAAACTGTAGCCAAATATCTTAATGTTCCCTTTGTTGTAGCAGATGCTACAAATTTAACAGAAGCGGGCTATGTAGGGGAAGACGTTGAAAACATGCTAGGTATGTTATTAACAAAAGCAGGCGGTGACGTTGAACTAGCACAGCAAGGAATCGTCTTTATAGACGAAATAGACAAGATAGCACGTAAGAGTGAAAGTACATCTATAACACGTGACGTAAGCGGAGAGGGCGTTCAGCAAGCACTATTAAAGATAGTTGAAGGTACAGTAGCAAGTTTGGCTTCGGGTGGCAAACGCAAGCATCCAAACGATACTATGGTAGAATTAGACACAACAAATATTCTTTTTATTGCCGGTGGGGCCTTTTCAGGTCTAGAGACTATTATAAAAAATAGAACAACTGGTACTTCTATTGGATTTGGATCTGAACTAAAAGAAAACAATATGGTAAATTGTGATGATTTAAAACCAGACGATTTAATTAAATTTGGAATGATACCAGAATTTATTGGAAGATTTTCTACCAACATATGTGTAGAAGAACTAACAAAAAATGAACTAACTAAAGTACTAACCGGAGTAAAAAATAATTTTATAGATCAGTACAAACATCTATTGAAAATTGACGAAATTGATTTGTCGTTTGACGATGATGCAGTAGAAGAAATGGTTATGAACTGTATGAATTCAAAAGTCGGCGCACGTGGACTACAAAGTGAAGTAGAACGTGTACTAATGCCTCATATGTTTAACTCAGGAAAATATCGCAAGAAGGGTATAACAGAGATAAATATCGATAAGGAATTAACATTACACCCAAAAGGGCTTTTATGAGTTATAACAGAAATCAAAAACACAAAAGAAATTTTCAACACAAACCAAAAGAACAAACTCCAAGAGTATTTGGAAACAAAGTAATAGTCATTGACGGTAATGTAGATCAAGCCCTAAGAAAACTCAAAAAGAAAATTTCTAACTCAGGTTTAATGCAAGAACTTAAAGACCGAGAACACTACGAAAAACCTACGCAAAAAAGAAAAGTTGCAAAAGCAATCGCAAAGAAACGTGAACAAAAACGTGTACAAAAAGAATCGTTGTACCTAAAGGGTAGAAAAAAATATTAATTTTTACCCAATTCTACTTGAAAATTTGTAATTAAATCATATATAATAAATATCTATTGTTTACAGATGAATGACGATGGGTTCATCTAGGACATCGGACTTATTGTAATGAATCAATAATCTCCCCTAGGTTTTGTGTACCTACTGTAAACAAATGATAAATAGATATGTGACAAGATAGGTTTCTTATCACATGGTCGCCGAAAGGGACCAACATTTAATCTTGCTTATTAAAGGAGAAATAACATGACAAGCAATATTCCAACCTTACGTCTAAATTCTTTAGACATTCCCTCAATTCACAAATTTGGTATCGGTTTCGACTCAGTATTTGACGAGTTTAATCGTATCGCATCTATTGCTGGAAAGGATAATTATCCTCCCTACAATATTATTAAAGAATCAGAAGATTCTTATGTGATCGAATTAGCAGTTGCTGGGTTCAAAATTGACGATATTGATATCGAACTTGAAAAGAACCAACTCACTGTTAGCAGTGTGCAACAGCCTAAAGATGTGACTGAGGATAAAGTAGAGACTGAGTATCTACATCGTGGCATCAGTGCAAGACAATTTGCACGTTCATTTACTTTAGCAGATCATGTTGAAGTAGACGGAGCCTCAATGAAAGATGGTATTCTTTCTATTAAGTTACATCGTAAAATTCCAGAAGAATTGCTACCCAGAAAGATTGCAATTAAATCTGCTAAATAATATAATAAAGACTTAGCAAATTAAGTGCGGTTGTAAAAGGCCGCACTTTCATTAAGTCATACAAGGAGTAATTAATGTCCGCAGAATTTGATACAGAACAAAAGATCAAGCCAAACTATGCATTGCAGGAACCACCATTATATCGTGTGATTTATATCAATGATGAAGTGACTACTATGGAGTTTGTGGTAGAGTCTTTATGTTCGTATTTTAGTTACAATCCAGATACCGCAGGACAAATCACACATGATATTCACCAAGACGGTAGTGCTATCGTTGCAGTGTTGCCATATGAGATTGCTGAACAGAAGGGCATCGAAGTTACTTTAGATGCTAGGTCTAGAGGCTACCCTCTACAAATCAAAGTAGAAGCCGAATCTTAAATATTAACAACGATTCTTTTTGCGTAGAAGTTTTTAACGTCAGATTTATCTGTTAATGGATTTGTAAGAGCAAGTATATCGTTCTTTCTTGGTACCAGTAGAGTTGCTTCTACTGGTTTTCCATATGAGCCATATACCCAATGAGACACTTTTGCTTCTGTGTCTGAATTTAGAATAGTGTCAACTGGCGCTTGTAAATGTGAGTATTCTGGCAGTTGACCAAAATAACAATTAGGGTTGGGGACAGCATTAGTAATTACTATAATTTTTCTAACGTCACCGTGTCGCTGTAGTTTTTCTATAGTTTGATGCAAAAATCCCATATCGTCTAAACGATATTGATAATATTTTAAATCGTCAATACAAATAGATTTGCCAGGTTCATGTGCAGTTTCCCAACAACAAGAGCCCATAATAGCAACGCCATCAACAATTACTACATTGTGATGTAACATTGCTACATTAGGGACTTGCTCAGAAATACTTAATAAGTCCTGAGTACGTTGATTGATATTATCAACGGTGGAATATTCTAATTCACCGGGCACAAAAAACACACCCTGATATAATCTAGCAAGGTGCGTGAGAGTTAGTGTTACTGTGCGTATATTAGAACTAATGTTTCCGCTTAGTAAGCAATAAAGACTTGTAGGTTTTCCTTCCCAATTAAAGTTATCATTAGGCTCCAAATTGAGATCACTAATTACGTCAAACCCAATTTCCATCATGTGGTTGATCTACTTATTTTGCTACTGTAAGTTTTTTAGTGCCTTTTTTAACAGGTGTCTTTTTAGCGGCTGGCTTTTTAGCAGGTGTCTTTTTAGCGGCTGGCTTTTTAGCAGGTGCTTTTTTAGCAACAGGCGCTACTGGTTCTGACGGAGCAGATCCGCCACCACTTGATGACCCATTTTTATTATCCTTGAAGACGTTCCATCCTACAAATGCAACAAATGCAAGTACGACGGCTAGTCCCAAAATTTCAGATTCGCTCATTTGTTTCTCCTTTTTAATGAGTTTGAAGTATTTATCTGGTCTTGATGCTATAGTTCTTTTTCCCTATAAACTTGTCCAAGACTTAAGTAAGTAGTAGAATAAATACTTTATAGATATTCTATCATATAAAACCGAAAGGAGAATCTAAAATGGAACCCAAAGAAGCCCGACGGCAACTAAGGGAATGGATGAACGAAGACTTACCTTCAATCACCAAACAGAAAAGGTTTGTATTTCGCCCAACTCAAAAAGAAATTGTACAAACATACAATGTACTAAACACTGTACTATTTCAAGGTAAACTAATTAGACCCGTTATCGAAACTGTCGGTCGCAGAAAATATTGGGGGTTGTGTCAAGCAACGAATTGGCAGCCACAACGATATAAAACTAAATCTAATTGCGAAATTGAACTGAGTGATAAATGGTTTTGTAGACAATGGTTTATTGATACGTTAGCACACGAAATGGTGCATCAATATCAATGGGACATTGATGGTCCAAAAAGATGTAATGAAGGGAAAGAACCAATTATGTCACACGGGCCTAGTTTCTTTAAGCACAAAGCCAAATTAGATCGTCATGGGTTAAACTTAAAAACATCACACAAAATTAAAAAGTGGTTCAAGCACCAAACTTTGTCTAAGTGTTGATATACGATAAATATATGCATGGAGAATGCAAATTATCGTAGCCTGATTGACTCTTTATCTTTTATTGCTGAAGATGTTACTCTAAGTGCTAGTCAAATAAACAAATATCAGTCTAGGTTTGAAAAATTCATAGACATGATTCGCAACGGCATGCCTTTTTATACAGTAGATAAAGAGGAAGTTGTTGCTGACCCTTCTGAAGCAGATAGATTTCAAGGCTTAAAAGACGAAGACCAATTTAAAGGTACACTAAAAATGCTGTTAACTACTGGGGAAGAAATTGCCCTCAGTAAGTTACTAAAAACAGCAGATTTAGGTGGACAAGCAGTTGTCGGAGATCCAGAATCAGCAGAAGAAGTAGGCAAAGAATCTGCTTTATTAAAACCCTCACAAATAGGTATCACAGATAGAGATATTCCTGCAAGTGAACTAGGTGCAGAAATTATTAATAACGAAGCACTCAACTCTACTGATTATGGTAAAGTAGTTGTGCAAATGGCTATTGAAATTTTAGAAGGCAAAAACCCAGTTATACCAGACAATGTTCCTGCTAAAGTACGTTCATCTATACACGATTATGCAGGTGAGTATTTAGGTGTGCTGGCTCTTATTGTGGGCACATCACGTTTCCCAAGACGTAAAAGTTTTGAAGAATGGTTAGGTGGGGCAGTAAGTGATCTAACTATTAATTTCCCAAGTGCCGCTAACAATAATATTGCAGATAGTTTTGCCGCTATTTCAAACAAGACTACTAATCACACAATTAACATTTCAAGCAAAGGAAAAGGTGGCGGTGCACCACCTAGTATCAGTGGACTAAAAGTTCCTGATCATTTAAAAGAGAATCCTGACTATGAAGCATCGATTAAGTTTATTGATTTGTGTCAAGCAGATGCTCCTTTACCAACACCCAAGACTGTTTCGCAAGTATTTTACGGCATGAATATTTTGGCACGATATGTTCCGGACGCAGTACCAGATGAATTTATACCTTTCTTACCATGGAAAGATTCAACTATACAAGAAGTTAATGACAGTTTAAAAGCATTTAAAACTAGCAATCCAATAGAGTTACCTAAGTATAAATCATTGTGGAATGAAGATGATTTTAGGGCGCCATCTAGTGACGGTGGCAAATTAACTTATGTAGTTAAGAAAGCAGTAATGGAAGCCGTTAACGAGGGTAAAGCATTACCAGAGTTTCAAAGTGTTATCTTAGAAATTTTAGACATGAACTTTATTCAGCAGTATGCTGACGTATCTACAAAGAAAGGTCCTAAAGTTATGTCATTTGCTACACAATGGCCTGCTAAACTTGAAGGTAAGATTACATTAGAATCTAAGTCAGGTGCAACCGATCCTACTAAAGGCGGTTTTTCATTCAAGTTAGCAAACACTGCTCCCAAAACTATTATTGCTGAACCTGATGAAGGTGATAGTGATGAAGAAATTATGTCAAAAAGTGACATAAAGAAACAAGCAAAGAAAATTGCAAAAGGTGGAAGTAAAGAAGTTACTGACATCTTTAAAAAGCCTGAACCAACTACTGGAGTTGGAAGGTCAAAACGCAAATAGGAATAAACATGGCAGAAAGAGATGATGAATTTGGGATAGGTGATACACCCATCAATATACAAAACAAAGAAGCAGAACCTTATATTTACGAGTGTAAGTTAGAAAAAGTTGTGGACGGAGATACTATTGATGTTACGTTTGACTTGGGCTTCAACGTATTAATGGCAAATCAAAGAGTAAGATTAGCAGGTATTGATACTCCAGAAAGCAGAACTAGAAACAAAGAAGAAAAAAAATTAGGATTAGCCGCTAAAGCCAGACTTAAAGAAATTTGCAAAAGTAAAATCAAAGTACAATCTTTAGGTAAAGGAAAATATGGTAGAATCTTAGGCATACCTTTTACAGAAGATGGCAAAAGCATTTGCCAAATGTTAATCGATGAAGGTCATGCTAGACCATATGACGGTGGTAAAAAAGAATCCTGGACTGATTAAGTCTTAAATACAATTATGTATGAGACATTATCTATTGAATATTCCAGTGTCACTGGAAGTTGCGATCCTCTTACTTTAAAGTTTGCAGTTGAAAAAACTTCTATTGCACAGAAATGGGCCGCATTACTAGATGAATCTATACAAAAATACAAGATAGATAATCCAGAACGCATGTATGGATTTGATACACTAGAAATAGAAAAATTAAAAGCAATCAATGCGATTAACAATTGTGTAGACATTATTAACACGTACCGGCCCGGATTCGTAGAAAGAAGATTACATGACACTATAGACCAAGATACACTAAATTATTTGCATCATATTTTTGAGGTCTATCACGGCATGCTAAATGAGCCACATGAGTTTTTTCAGAATGCTCCTAAAAAAGTACAACGTGCATTGGGTCAATTAAATTTAGAAGTGCATAGGTGCGAAGCAATGGCAGAAGGCACTGTACGTAAAATGCTTCCTACACATCTAGTCACGTATTATGATATGCCTAGAGGCCCAGAAGTAAGAACATTGGACACCGAAGACTATGAACATTTTACGGACTTTTATGAGTTTGGTACTGTGTATCTGTTATATGTAGAAATAGGAAAAACATTACAAGACTTATCGATTGATGACGATCATCATATTTCAGACGAAGCATACAAACCATTTAGACATTATGCTAGTGATTTTGTTATTAGATATTTTCAATCTTCACATGAAAGTTGGTTAGAAATGCGTAAACTGTACAAACGACACTATGATGAAAACAAAGAATTTTATGATGCAAGATATGAATATAGTCACCCATATAATAGACCGGGCAATATTCCTCTAGCAACTTTACAAACACATTTAGCACCAAATGTAGTTGTTGAAAGTATACGAGACAGACAACGGGTAACTAATATCCAAATTACTTGACTTTGATTTATTGGTGTAGTATTATATCAGAAATAACTTAGGAGTTAACATGGCAGAAATAAATTTTATACAAAATGAGTGGCATAGAGTTTTTATTAAAAAAACTATGTGTGCCAGTACTAAAGATTGGGAAGGTAACGAGAAAGTTACCGCAGAAGAACTCAA
>Ga0070749_10003855_pt1 | contig 9991 bp, 5 predicted proteins | sample VirMetDEL_Nov_18_FD_75180 | JGI IMG/M metagenome (GOLD analysis project Ga0070749, IMG submission 75180) | Aqueous microbial communities from the Delaware River and Bay under freshwater to marine salinity gradient to study organic matter... | ecosystem: Environmental > Aquatic > Marine > Coastal ...
GATTGAAACAATATTTTGATATAAAGAAGTGGCAAATAAACCAACCTATCGTGATAAGTAACATTTACACAGAAATTGATAAGGTTGATGGTGTACAAACAGTTTCTAGTGTAAAGATTACAAACCTAAATGATATTGCATTGGGTTACTCTCCAAATGCATATAGTATAGAAAGAGCAACAAAGGATGGTATTATATTCCCATCTCTTGACCCATCAATTTTTGAAATCAAATATCCTGATAATGACATTATCGGTAGAGTGAGGGCATTCGGATGATATACACAATATATCCAAAATTTGATGCTACTATTTACGAAAAAACAGAATCTCTGAATACAGGAACAGATTCTGTTTTGGAATTATCACATGAATTGATTGGTAGTGCTTCAAAATACAATAGTCGAGTACTTCTGAAGTTCGATGTATCAAGTATAGAATCTGATGTAAATGCCGGAAAAATATCTGCTGATGCAAAATACTATCTACAACTAAGAGCGTCAGATGTCAGAGAGATACCACAGGAATATACAGTATATGCGTATCCTGTAAGTGGTTCTTGGACAAATGGAACTGGAAAATTTGCAAACAATCCTGCAACTACTGACGGTGTATCTTGGAAATACAGATCATTAAAGACACTCAATAATTTGTGGGGAGTTACCGAAGTAACTGGTGGTTTGAATTACGAATGGGACGAAATATCAGAGTCGTGGGTAGATGCCGATCTCATATTTGGAACACTATATGCATCTGTAACGGGTTCTTATTTTTCAACCGTTGGTGGTGGTACTTGGTGGACTTGGGATGGTGCTGAATGTACACAGTCATTTTCATTTGAGACGGGTGATATTTACATGGATGTCACATCAATTGTTAACAAATGGATAACTGGTTCTGGTAGATTTGATAATGAAGGTTTCATCCTAAAGTTTTCAAATGAGATAGAGTCATCGAATCAAACACTTGTTAGTTTGAAATTCTTTTCAACAGATAGTAATACCATATATGTTCCAAGACTCCACGTCGTTTGGGATGACTCAGTATTTTCTACGGGAAGTCTGACTCAGATACCATTTGATAATTCAGTTGTAAATCTTCAATTGAATCAAACATATTCTGAAAAAGAAAAGACAAAGATAAGAATAAATGTAAATGAAAAGTATCCAACAAAGACTTACACAACGGAATCATACTATACGCGTAATTTTTACTTACCAACATCGTCGTATTATGAAATACGAGATGCACATACTGATGAAATAATCATAAGATTCGATGAAACTGGTTCTAAAATTAGTTGTGACAGTAACGGTAATTATTTCAAGTTGTGGATGAACTCATTTCAACCAGAAAGATTTTACAGAGTATTGATAAAATCAGAAACAGACGGTGGTGACGTTAGTAAAATATTTGACAACAATTATTACTTCAAGGTTTCTAGATGATACGAATTGAAGACTTCTTGTTTTTGGAAAATGTAGAACAATCACAGGCAGAATCTCTGATTGGTATTTATGGTAATCTTTCGTTTGATACAAGTCAAGAGTTTAGAGACTTTTTCGAAAGTCAAGGTGTTCGACTTGTTATCAAGAATATCACAGAATCAGTTATAGCAACCGATGATACTCAGGTATTATTGGAAAGACTGAAAAATTTCAAATCATCAACAGATTACGATTACGTAAAAAAGTATATCGTTCGAGAAAAATTGATAGAAGAGGCAGTTCAGGTAGGTAAAATTGAAGTTGCAAAAAATGAGTTCGATTCACTCACAAAAGAAGAATTGGATCCGTTCTTTGGATTTATTGTTAGGAAAATACTAACAGGAAACGAGAATGGAGTCTTACCGTCTGAGAATCTGAAGGCAATACTGGATGAACAAAACAGACGAAACACAGAGGTAAACTTAGACCCCACGGTTCCGGTTGAAAGAGACTCGACTGGTAAAATAGTTTCTTTCAAGAATTACCTGAAGAACAGAGGATTTGTTTCATTTGATACCACAACTGAAAGATATATGCCAAGAAGTTTTGATTACGTTGTAGATAAAACGTTTACTAGTATACCAGAAGCCGTAGATGCTGAACGTTATGTCTTAGAAAAGGCAGAAGAATGGGCCACAGATATAAATGTAAGTGCAGATGAAGCTGTTTTCTTGGAAAAGTTGAAAAGGCTGATCAATGAAGATTCTACAAGTGTACCAGCTTTGGAAACAAAGATAGAAAAATTACAATTGCAGTTGAATGAGGCAGAAGAGGTTCAACAAAATCTAACAGACACTAACGATAATCTTTTAGAGGCTATAGAACAGTTATCAGTAGAGTTCAATGCAAAAGTTGCTGAGGTAGAGACAAAAGATTCACAGATAATTACACTGAATGAAACAATAGATTCAACCTTGACTGATCTTGGTACATCTGTAACTTCACAAATTGAAAATGCAGCCGATGCCTTCGATTCACTCTCATCGAAACTTGAAGAACAGGCTAAACGAGCGGAAGAACAGGCAAAGGCCCAACTTGATGCATTCAAGGATGGTATCGGGGCTATAGCTGCTGCACTACAATCATCACAGGCAAGTGGATCAAATGGAACTAATAATCAAACGGGTGGAGGTTCAAATGAATCAGAAAGTTCACTACCTATAACCGAAACTGAATTCAACAAACGAAGACAACAATCTGTTGATGCCATTAGAAATCCAAAAATAACAATTTTCACTCTAAGACTTGTTAGAGATACGTTAGGAATTATTCTTGATTTGGGTGAGGCTGTAGAAGGTTCAAGTTACATAACTGATCAAGAACAACTGAAAATAGTACGTGAGACTAAACAGAGAATTTCAAATGAAGTGAAAGATCTGAAATACAATAGAACTAATGTTGATAAAGTATCCACTATTTGGGTTGATCTGAAAGAAGCTGGTCTAATTTCTTCAAGTACAAGTAGTGGTGGTGGAAATAGTGGAACTGGTTCGAATACACCAAACAATGATTTCTTAACAGAACAAGAAGAACGACTGAGAGTAGCCGAAATACTTTCAATAGTCAGTCGAAACAGAATAGAACGAAACTCTCTACAACTTGAAAGTTTACGTGAGATTTCAAAAATCTTCAAAGAATTCAATGGAACAACCTTTTCAACTGAATCTGTTCTCACAATTAGAGATGAATTCAAAGGTGTTTTTTCAGAGCCAGATACCAGTAAGGTCAAATCATTTAGAGAACAAATCGTTGGTGAAATAAGAAAAATATCTATACCAAACACAGACGATAGACTATTAGATAAAATATGGAAATTTTTGACGGATCTTGGGTTGACATCAGCATCAACAACTGGAAGTGGTGGTAGTCGTGGTGGCGGAAGTGGTGGAAGTGGTGGAAGTATAAGAGGAAAATAAGATCGGGAATTCTAATGTCAAATTTCAATTACAAAAATATAAAAGAAATCGATAGAACCAATACTCCTGTTTTTGGTCAAACAATAGCTACTGAACAACTTAGTTTGTTAGAGAAAGCCGCTGTAATACCACAACTCGATGTAAATGATTCCTCATTTAGACAAGAACTTCATGTGTTCTTGTCAAATTTGGTATATCAAAAATCGGAACACGATGTAAAAACAGGATACTTGTTGGAAACGTTTGGAGAAAGAAAAGCTCCTGAATTTGCATTAGATGTCCACTCTGATATACGTAACTTACGTTTACCCGCTAACACATACAAAGTAGTTTACAATTTCCATAAAGACTACATTGGGTCGTTTGATTCAAAAGATAAACTATTCATATCAGAAATATCTGAAGATAGAACTGAAATAAAACTATCACTTACGAATCCAGATTCATCTGATGGTAAGACAAAATTAGCATCCTTTGTTTTAGAAAATCTAAAGCCAAAGAAATATGTACCACCGATAATTCTGAATTTTGGTTCAAATGTCATATTTGACATTATCAATATCACGTCGGTTGGTGACCCAACTTCTTTTTATGCAAAGCTTTATGAACCATTAGCGAACGATATAGACATATACACGTACTGCTGGGTATCGGTAAGACTATTACAACCGTACATAGACACAGTAACATATGTTGCAGAACAAATACAGATAGAACCTAATTTCATATCTGGCCCTAACTTTGAAGTGGATTATGATTATTGGGTAGTCTCCGAAACAAATTACAAGTCATGGTCTGACATTCTTTCAGAGAATATCCAAACCTCAGAACAAATTCTAAGTCGGTATATATCGTCTTCGGCTTCACCTGTAACATTGAACATAGATTACGGTGAATTTAGAAACTTTATCTATTACTCTAATGCAGAAGAACGAGTAGACAACTTTATTTTCAAAATGGGTCTACTTGAAAACTACAGAACCGAGTTAGATATACTACAAAATTATTCTGCATCTGTAACGAGTCCTAATCTGATAAAGGTTCGTAGACTTCGTGACACGTTGATAAATGGATTCGACGGTTTTGAGAAGTATCTATACCAATCTTCTACGGGTAGTATAAACTACACATATCAAATTAGTTCATCAATAAAACCGTTTCCTAAAATTGAATTAGACGTTACTGCCAGTAACTTTGATTTGGTTACAAAAGAAGGTAAGTTTGATTTTCAATCCATATCATCAAGTATTGTACTTGATTGGGGTAATGATCTATTAGAACAAGCCAGAGAATATGATGCTAAAAATTACAATGCCTTGGTAAAAGCTGTCCCGGACTTTATATCAGAAGATGTAGATAACTCAGCTGCAATATCTTTCGTAAATATGTTGGGTCAACACTTTGATGTCCTTTACCTATACACGGATCATATACTCAAAAAAAATCTAAGGCGAGAAAATCCAAAAGACGGTGCCTCACAGGATTTGGTATATGAAATAACGAGGAATATGGGATGGACACTCACACATGGAACTTCTGCAAAAGACCTATGGGAATATGCACTTGGTGTAAGTGGAAGTGGAGATCCAATTTGGACAGGAAAAACAAGTGTAAGACGTGATTTATCTAAGACATATGAAGAAAGAACAAAAGAAGTTTGGAGACGTATTCTAAACAATCTTCCATACATCTACAAGACAAAAGGAACTGCAAGAGGTATACGGGCACTATTAGCTGCTTATGGTATTCCACAGACTCTTTTATCTATTAGAGAGTTTGGTGGACCAGATAATGCAGATCTCGGTATAATACCAAGAACTGAGTGGGAAAAACATACTTACTATTTCAACTTCTTTGGTAGTCTACCTACACCAACAACAAACCGATATATCTATGTACCGTGGGAAGAAGTGACTACGGTAAATAGTACAAATCAATATCCAGATACAGTGACATTCCGTTGGAAAATGGAACCTGAATTTGCCTACAAATACACTGGAAATTCAACACAGACTTTATTACAAAAAGAAAGTGGTGGTAGTGTTGGTTGGTTTGTAACAATGGACAAAAATTCTGGAACCGATGTTGGTAAAGGTAGTGTTACATTTTGGTTAGGTGATGGAACGAATTACGCCTCTGCTTCTATTTATGATGACTATTTCTACGATGACGTTCCGTTGAATCTAATGATTCGCCGAGAATATAGTACAGATGACACATCCTCAAATCAGATATACAGTTTCTTTGTAAAGACAGGTAAGTACGGTAAACTCGTAATAGAGAGATCAGGTAGTATTATTGTTAGTGGAAGTGACAGTGGTAGTTACAACCAATCATGGGCATCGGATGGTACACTATACATCGGTTCAGGTTCAAATATACAAACAGATAACATATTATCTGGTTCGGTTTATGAACTGAGATATTGGGTAAATCAACTCAAGGAATCTTCTTTCAATAACCATGTTCTTGCACCAAGAGCTTATAATGGAAATACACCAACTTCCTCATTTTATGAACTACAGGCACAGTGGAAGTTCTGGCAACCATTTGACGTTGCAGCAACGTCAAGTTTGATCAGTTCACATCCAGATCAAACAAAGAGTTCATTTGCCACCTCACCTAAGGTTGCTACATTTTACAACTTCACATCCGAATCGTTTGAGTCAATAACTGAGACGTATAATATGGAGGTTGCTACCGTAGGAAACAATACTCCGTTTTCTCAAAAGGTACGAAATGATTCTGGTTCTTTGATTGGTGGTCTATCAAAAGATCAATCAGTTGTAGTATCTAGGTTTGATAAGTTTTCGGTTGACTCCAACAAACTTATGATTGCCTTTTCACCACAGTCTGTTATAAATGAGGATATATACGAGGCAATAGGTTATACAACCATCGATGACTACTTTGGAGAATATTCGAATATAAACAAAGAAGAATATCCAAGACTAAAACAGTTTTCGAGAGAGTATTGGCAAAAATATCCAAACAAAAATGACTTTACTGCCTACATAAATCTGATTTCAATATTCGATTTTAGTGTGTTTGATCAAATACGTCAAATGATTCCGGCACGTGTAAATGAGATTCTTGGAATCGTTATTGAACCTAATGTTCTTGAAAGATCTAAAGTAAGAGCCATTCGTGGTATAAGTGGAGATTCTCCCGAAAAGATGGTCAGAAGAACGAATGAGATTTCATCTTCTGGTACACCGTTTGCTTCCGTATCTACAAACAAGTCTACTATTATGATTGGATTTGAGAACGAAAGTTCTTATCAAGAATTAGAAACTGAAATAGAAAACCCATTAGAATTTGAGGCATCTACTGATCTGAATGTTGCCGGTGACTTTGATCCAAAAACAACTCCAATCGGTTTTGCAAAACAGTATAGAATGACTATATCGAGTTCTCGTGGAAATTTTGCAAACTTCAAAAAAGAAACATTCAAACCACATAGAGCTGTTGTACAAGTAAAGACTGGTTCCTTCGTATCAGAATATACACAATACTTTACGTCTATCGCTAGAGCTAATTTTGGTAGAGTGCTTGGATCTATTTCGTCAGGAATGGGAACCGGTTTTTCAAATGTATTTGCTATTTTTGATACCAAGTTTTCAGAAACAGAGACACGAACAAATGTTGAATATTCACCATCCAGTCCTGATGTTGGGTATGGTACTAATTGGAAACCAATTTCTTCCGATACTGGCAAGGCTTTAGCACTATTTACAACGTATCAAACTTATAGAACTGATAGTTATTATAGTGGATACAAGTTCTACTATACAAGTAGTAGAGATATTGCACATCGTACTTATTCTTCATTTGAGTATGTGACAGGTAGTAGTTTTGAAAATCCAAACAGTTTGACGAACTCTATACGAAATCACAGATTTGAAGGTTCAAAACTAACTGGACCAGATATAAATGTTGATACAAGAAGTACACCAGATGGTAAGCCGGTTATCGAGTTATTTATCGTAGATCCAAATCAGATAAACATAAATCAATACTCAGGTAACAGTGGAATCTAATAGAAAATCAAGAATGTGTATATTTATATGAGTAACAATATATTCAAAAGGAGTAACTAACATGGGTTATTTAGACAATACCTCGATTACAGTGGATGCTATCCTTACTAAAAAGGGAAGAGAACTTTTAGCTAAGGGACAAAGCCAATTCAAAATTACACAATTCGCTTTGGCGGACGATGAAGTAGATTACGATTTATGGAACCCTGCTCATCCACTCGGTTCTGACTACTACGGTGTAGTTATCGAAAATATGCCGGTTACAGAGGCAGTCCCGGATGAAACACAATCTATGAAATACAAGTTGATTACCTTACCAAAGGGAACAACTGCAATTCCTTATGTTACACTTACAACTCAAAATCCTCTTGTACTTACAGAAGGAACAATTCCTGAAAATGCAAATATCATTCCACAGACGAATTTCAATGGAACAGGAATTGCTGCTTCGGGACTAAATGCAACACTAGGATATACGGCTACAGTTCTTGATAGTACATACGTTACATTGGAGTATGTTACTAGAGCAACAATATCTACATCACCTATTACAAATATGAACGGTGATTCGGAGACTGCAAATTCAATGTCAGTTATAGGATTGACATTCAAGGCATATCCAAGTGCAAGAGCTACGAATTTAGGAAGTTCGAAGTCAACTAAAATTATTGTAACTGCCAATGAAACAGGTGGAAGAATCGTTATCCCAGTAACAGTGAATCCACTAAGTAGACCGGCGTAATTGTATAATACATGATATAGGAACAAATTATGTCAAGAATTTTTAGCCCTGTTGCAAGACCACTCGACTCTGTTGGTAGAGAAATCTTGACACCAGAAAAGGTGATTGAAACACGAGGACTTTGGTCAAACGGAACCGGTGAATTATTTACATTCTTCACCAGCTCTTTACAAAATACATCTTCTCGTGAATACTATTACGAAGTTTGGAGTTCGGCTTCATTAGACTGTGAGGATGCACAGATTTTTTCAGTCACTTACGGTAATGCAGCTGGTTCTGGATCTTTATCTCAAGGTGGAGAGCAGTCTGACACACCTTCTAGGGCAATTTACTCACAGTACAGGTTGTTGTGTTTAGAGCAAGATCAAAGCCTCTTTACATTAGGAGATACTAACAGTACAGCCTTTTCTCATTTTTATGCTATAAATTTCAATAGAAGTAGAGTTGGAGATAAACTCGATCCGGGTAACTTTGAACTTTCTATTGCGGAGCTAAATGGTGGAGGATTTGCAAACTCTGTTTTTACAGGAAGTAATGTTGAAGTTTCATCCTCAGATAATATTATTACTCTGATTGACGATTCCGGCGATCAAAGTGATAGTCTTGGCTATAATGGTGTTCCGTCTCCTGTTAGAAACTTAGTAAGTGGAAGTTTGGCAAATGGAATTCACAATCCATCGGCTCCTCACTATTATGGACTTGTATATGCGGATGTGGGAACGATTATCATATCGGCAGATGTATTGAATATTTCAGCTTCTTTCAATACTGTTACTGGAAGTAATATAAACGGTGATAATGCCTATAAACTCTTTACATCGATAAGTGGTTCGGGTGCAAGATCAGCTGGATTTACTGCAAGGGCTGTAGACGTAAAGCAACAAGATTTCTACTTCATTAGAATAGACAATTCAAAATACAACTATTCAACTAACCCAACATATGTTACTGGTAGTGGAGATGGGTTCATAAACAATACACGATTCTCAAATGAACCTGTTACTTACATAACATCCATTGGTCTTTATGATAGAGTTGGTGGTGACTTACTGGCGGTTGCCAAATTGAGCAAACCACTTCAGAAGTCTTTCAATAGTGAGTTATCAATTACTGTAAAACTTGAGTACTAAACATTATGACACAGGCAGATATTTTACTACGGAAAAGTTTGAGAAATGGAAAGACGTTTACCCCATTTGTAGACGATATAGATATTTCTCCTAATCAAAAAGAAGTCGTTTCAGCTCCATTGTGGTCGAATAGTCGTGCCTCGTTGACAGCCGTATTTACGAGTTCTGCTCAATCTGTAAATCAGAAACGATACTACTATGAACTATTCAATAGTCAATCCAATCTTCAAGGCGCCGAATCACAGTTCAGTGTTGCATACGGTGATTTGGTAGGTAGTGGTTCCGCAACTGGTTCAGGTGCACAAAACCTATACGATTATCCAACGAAAGCGGTATATGCACAATATAAACAAATGCTTTTGAATGCAGGTGATAATACATTTACATTTAGAAACAATGAATCCTCAGATTATATCTATGTAATCAATATAAACAGGGCAAGATTCAAAGATAGAGTTGATACCAAAACATGGCAACTAACATTATCTGGCTCTAATGACGAGTATATTACACTCATAGATGATTCAACTACAACAACAACCGAGTTAGCACAACAAGGTGGTCGTGTATTCAATGTTAGAAGTGGTTCTATTGCAGATGGTATTTATACCCAAGATACAACGCCATGGGGACTTTTCTATCCAGATAGGGGTGTAATCGTATTGAATGGACAGGCA
>Ga0070749_10003859_pt1 | contig 9985 bp, 17 predicted proteins | sample VirMetDEL_Nov_18_FD_75180 | JGI IMG/M metagenome (GOLD analysis project Ga0070749, IMG submission 75180) | Aqueous microbial communities from the Delaware River and Bay under freshwater to marine salinity gradient to study organic matter... | ecosystem: Environmental > Aquatic > Marine > Coastal...
AAATCGTCACCGTCCTTCAGGCAGATTTTGTCGTCGCCAAGTTTTGCGCCCTTCAAATTTTCCTTGATGGATGCAGCAATGGCGGCCTGAATTTCCTTGATCTTGTCAGCCTGCGTTTTCTTATCGAGGAGAAACGTGGCCTCAAATTTCGTCTCTTCGCCGTTGTAAACACTCTTGCGGAAGAGGCTGGGGAACGAAATCCGGACGTTGTTCAGTTTAATCTTTGCCATTTTACTTTTCCTTGTGGTTCTGCTTTCGCGTTTATCGTCAGCAAATCAGCCGACGCTTTGGACATTATGTCCATTTTCACTCGTCGTCAACTGGAGGTTTGGGCATCGGCATCCAATGTGTTGGTTTTGGGCCTTCGGGGCACCCATTGGTCAATATTTCATCCGCATAATGTAAATACCATTCCCCCTCAAATTCGAGAAAAACAGCGAGCGAAACGGTTGGCTCAAAATCAGGTTCAAAAATAATAAATTCTTCACCGGTCTTTGGTGCTGTTTCGATCGGCAACCATTTCATGATCAGTCCTCCTCACTGACATCATCAAAGTCATCAACAGACGCGGTGATTGACGGGCGAGGATCGCTCGCCGGAGCCAATGCCGCCTTACCCTTCGGCTTGTAGACAAGACCATCCAACTCCTTTCTACTCTGCTTACCCAGCGCCTTCTCGGCCTGCGACGGGCTAATCAGTTTGCGGCTGAAGGCGCTGTCGCCAAGCAAAAACTCCAGTTTGCCGGCCGCATCTGTCTCGTCAATCCACGCGCGGTTGGCTCGGCCCTCCACGAGCTTCCAGCCGGGAACGTCCTCGCCGGAGGACAGACGCTGTTTAATAAATGTCTCGACAGCGTTGAGCCAAGCCTCGATGACGGGCCGGGCCTTGAGGGCCTCGGCCAGTTGCTCGTCGGTCAGCTTGTTGGGAGCGACCGGCTCGTCGTGCGCTTCAAAGTCCATCAGGAGCGTCCGCTCCGTGAGCGCGAAAAGTGCCGGGCACGTCGCCTTGGCTTTGCAGAACCGGCATTGCTTCTCGCCCGGCACCCGCTTGGCGTTAGGCTGCGCCGTCTCCTCGGCTGCGGCGCGCGCGATCTCGCCCCACTTCAGCAGGTCGGAGACCGAGATCTCCCACTCGCTGATATTGTCGATGCGCGGCTGCACGATCGCGATCTGCACCCGCTCGATCTCGTGGAGGAACGAGAACATGCTGTAGGCACCCAGCGCGTAGAGCATCGCCTGTGGATTGTTTTGAGCATCCACCCGAACGCCCTTGCCAAATTTGAGGTCGGCAATCTGTAGCGTGGCCGTATCCTCGTCAATGACAATGCTGTCGGCCGTCCCGAAGCCGCCCGGCACCCATTCGCTGAAGTCAACGCGGGTCTCGATGAACCGATGCTTGCCCGGCAGGGCGCGCACATAGTCCACATAAACCTGCGCCGGCTCGGCGATGTATTTCACGTCCGGCCTGTCTATCAGGGTGTCGCAGTTGAACCCCAGACGCAGCGCCTTTTCGACGATCTCATGGGCGAGCGTGCCCTCCTGCGCGAAGGTGGATGACTTGTCTGGCAAGCCCTCCTCTGCTTTGACTGATCCGGGACAGGCCATCCAGCGGTGCGCCCCGGACGCGCTAAGTTTTGCGTGAGCGGTCATTATTCGCCGTCCCTTGCGATTTTGTGGATAACATTGTTGAGGCGCGTGAACACATCGAACAGGACGGCCTGATCCTCAGGCAGTTCTGAAATTGTTTTGGACTTGTGACTGGCCAGAATAGAAACGATTTCTTTTTTGGCCGAGGGGTCGGTGCGCGATATTTCCAACGCAATTTCCTTCAGATTTTCTTTGGACACTGACGAAACTGCGTCGGGGGCGTCCGGGGCTTCCGAAGTTTCCGAGGGTTCCGGGGCGTCTTCGACCGTCTCAAAAACCTTACCTGCGCGAGGTGAGGGTTTCTTGGAAGGCTTTTCGGCCTCGGTATTCGTGTTCATACTCTTGAGCTGAGCAGTCAGAGCCTCGACGGCGGCGGTGAGTTTCTGGATTTCTACTTCTAGCATCTTCGTTTCCCTTTTCGTGCTTGCCTTGTGGCGGTTCGTTTGATACGATTTGCGCCGATTGTTGTCAATTCAAATCGCGCTTTGGGGGAAAATCACAGTGCAAAACCTGATCACCAGTTCAAAACTGGCCCGGCATCTTTGTGTTTCAAAGAGCACAATCAATCGTATGGTCAAGCGAGGCAAGTTGCCATTTTACCGGCTGCCGAGTGGCCACAGGCGTTTTGATTTGGACGAGATCAAGAAGATTTTTAAGGAAAATGATTTGCAAAATTTAGGCTCAGACGCATCGGCAGAACAATAATTGTGACGGGGAACACAATGATGATCAAATTCACCTATTGCAAGAATTTCGCCTCGGCCGAAACAAAAGAAGTCGAATGGGACGACTTCGTGCGCCCCCTGACGCGCAGCGTCGAATACCCGTCCAAGGAAGCCTCCATCAAGCGCGGCGCGTTCATCGGCGGCGTCCGTGAGGACGAGAGCCGGGGCCGCGAGGCCAATGTCAAATGGCGCACGGTTGCGACCATCGACTACGACGCCTTGGACATGCGAATCGATCAAGTCGAGTTCGCCTTTCAGATTACGCTCAACTGCGCCTACGTCGCCTACTCGACGTTCCGGCACACGCCCGACGCGCCCCGCGTGCGCCTGTGCGTGCCGCTGTCTCGTCCGGTGGACGAGGCCGAGTATAGGGCAGTCGTCGATGAGATCGTGCACATGGTGGGGCTGGGTGCGCCCGACAAATGCTCCTACGTCATGAACCAGATCATGTTCCTGCCCTCCCACCAGCCCGGCGTGGAGCCGTGGAGCCAACGCAATGATGGGGGGCCGTGGCAAGTGCCGGGACAATTTCCGACGGTCACGGCTGCCTCGGCTGCCTCGGCTGCCTCGGCTGTAGCTAGAGCTGCCACTGCAGGGGCCGATGACGGCGACGACCTTTTGCGCCTTGTGGCGGCGCGGCCGCTGGACCTGAGCGAGGACGAGGTGGATGCGGCCCTTGAGGCTTATGGGGCCGAGGGTCTGGATTACGACGACTGGCTGCGCGTGGGCATGGCGCTCTATCATCAGTTCGAGGGCACAGACGCCGGGTGGCAGCGCTGGCTGGCTTGGTCAGAGAAAAGCTCAAAGCACGACCCGCGTCATATGAAAGTGAAGTGGCGGTCGTTTGGCGCTGGCAGGGACGGCGTCCTGCGGGACAAGCCAGTGACCTTTGCCTCTGTGATCAAGCTCGCCGGCGGCCTGCGTCAGGCCATTGAAATCCGCCCCGGAGGCCAGACGTTCGAGGCCCTGCGCCTGCGCGCTGAGGCCGTATCATCCATGGAGGACTATCGGGCCATCCGTAATGAGGTGCGCGCCATGAGCGACGTGCGCCTGCCCAAGGATATGCGCTCGATGATCGTGGGCACCGTCTACGAAGTCTGGGGGAAAGACGCGAAGATCGGCAAGCGGGAGATGGCGTCCTCTTTCAAGGCTGGCGGCGGTGGTCAGAGTGTAAACCCTTTGGGCGCTGGGGATCTGGCGGACGGCGAGCACGTTGAGACGCCAGACTGGCTGACCGATTGGGTGTTTAACGAGGCGGGCGGCACATTCGAGCGGATCGCTGTGCGTCACTCGGTCAGCCTGACGGCGTTCCGCGTGATGTATGACAGCATGCCCGAGGTGGTGGGGGCGGAGATGGACGCGGTGAAATACGCCCGCAGCGTCTGCAATCTCCCCACAGTCGCCAATCTGATGTTCTGGCCGGGCGCTGACAACTTTTTCGATCGGAACGGGCTGCGCTACCTGAACAGCTACGTTGAGAGCGGCGTGGGCCCCTGCGAGGGGCTGGAGGGCGACGAGGACGGTCAGCGCGTTGTGGGCCTGTTCATGGCCCATGTGCGCAATCTCATCCCGTCAGAACGCGAGCAGCGCATCCTGATAGACTTCATGGCCTATGTCCTCCAAAACCCCGGCAAGCGGGTCCGCTGGGCGCTCCTGCTGCACGGGATCGAGGGGAACGGGAAAAGTTACTTCAGCAGCGTCATGCAATACGCACTGGGCGTAAACGCGCGGGTGGTTTCGACGACGGCCATTGATTCACAGTTCACCGGCTGGGCCGAGGGGGCAATCCTGATCACCGTGGAGGAGATCCGGATCGCCGGCACGAACAAATATGCCATCCTCGACAAGATGAAGCCGCTGATCACCAACGACACGATTGAAGTCGTTCATAAGGGGCAGAACCAGAAAACTATCCCAAACTTCACCTCCTACATGATGATGACGAACCACGCCGACGCCATCCCGGTCGGGGACAATGATCGGCGCTACTGCGTGATCTCGACGCGCCACACGCGCAAGGAGGAGCTTTACGAACAGCATGGGGGGCCGGAAGGCACGGCGGTTTATTTCGACAAACTGTTCGCCGAGACGGCGCGTCGCCCGGACGCTCTGGTGCGGATGCTGTTGGACTGGGAGGTCTCGGCTGGTTTCAATCCGGCGGGGCGGGCCCCGGAAACCGAGGGCCTCGTGGCGATGCGCTCGTTGCATATTTCCGAGGAGCGGGACGACATCGAGAACCTGATTGAAAAGCATGCGTGTAAGATTATTGGACCCGATTTGCTTGACGTGACCGAGTTGCGGAAGCTGGCATTGATCGACGGGGAAACGCTGCCGCAGAGCTTTGTCCTATCCAGAATTTTGAGCGACATGGGCTACCAACAAATCCCAAATCGCAAAGTTAAGTTCAAGGATAGAGTCAATCATTACATCTGGTTTCGGCCGGGGAGGGTTGCGCCCCAAAACGCCATCGAGCAGGCGCGGAATTTCTTCGAAAACCCCGAAGATTTTAATGACGTGCCATTTTGATTTCAAAAACGGCGTTTGGGGCGCAGGAGTTGCGCCCCAAGACATAGCTGCGCCCCAAGCTGCGCCCCAAGCTAACTCTTTATTTTATATAGTATTTTCTTTATTTGGGGCTAAGGGGCTAAGTAAATATAAAAAATCATGTAAGAAGAAAAAAATAAAAAAAATAAAAAAAAAGATAAAAAAAATTAAAATATAAATTTAATAGATGGGGTGAAAATAGCTGCGCCCCGCGCCCCATGCGCCCCATCGCCTTGGCGGCATCCAATAAAAAGGCCCCTTGCGGGGCCTCAGTCAGACACTTTTTCCGCCGCTCTATCCGCCGTTCTTATCCGCCGTTCTCACGGCAAGCCAATGGACGTCTATTCGACCGTCGTCCAAGGCTCTCAGGAGGAGCGCCACGGCCCTTGGAACAGGTTTGCGGCCGTGGATCCAGTTGTGGACCGTCCGGGGCGTCACGGAGCAGATAATGGCCAAATCGACCTGCAGCAGGTTGTGGCGATCCATGATGGTCTGGAGATCGGGCGGGTTCATAGCAGCAGCATCCCCATCAGGACGCCCCAGATAAACCCGACAGTCCCTACAGCTACCAGCCACCAGCGCATGGACTGGCGGCCGGCATCAAAGCCGTCATGGTAGTCTGGCGGGCGTGACATCTGCGCCCGCCGATAGCGTTCGTTCAGATCGTCACTCAGCATGTGCCACACTCCCCGAGTTTGTCGCACCTGCCGAGTAGCAGTGATCGATCGCCAGAACGACGTCGATCTCTGTCCACAGGTCCGATGGCTCGCACCGCCGGTTGTGGAGCAGGCAGTAAAACTGCCAGAGGTCAGGATTGACCTCCCAGCAGAGCCCATCCCTCGGAAATTCTGGGGCGACGTCGAGCTGCCACCACAGATCCAGCAGGGCGTCCTGCCGGGTCTTCCCGAGACCTTGCTTCCAATCCCTATCGTCTGGGGACTGATGATCGTCCCACGCAGACCACGGCTGCCAGCCGAGGGCGTCGTATTCCACTTTAAATCGCATAATTTCCCCCTAGGTCTCATCAGCACCCGCCTAACGGGTGGACGGGGCTCCCGCCCCGTTTCGACCTGTTAGGCCAGCACCGTGACGCCGACCCGCGGCTTGACGCGCAGCGTCTCGACCAGCGTGACCTTGGTGCAGGCTGCGACCTGCTCGTCGGTCAACAAAGCCTTCGCGGCCTTGGTGTCGAGCGTCGAGCGCTCCGACAAAGACACCGTGACGATGGCGTTCTCGCCCTCGATGGTATCGAGGCCGGTTGCCTTGATCTCCGCCTTCACGGCGTCGAGGGCCTTGGCGATGGCGTCGTAGTCCGCCTTGAGGACCGCATAGCGGTCGGCCAGCGAGAGGTTGGCGAGGGCGGCGAGGGCGGTGATGACGTTCGACATAAGTAGCTCCTAAGTAAGTCGGCGTGATTGCCGATGACCAATGTTCTACCGGAAACCATTTCCGGTGTCAACAGGGTTCCAGAAGAAAAATCAAAAATCGGCAAAATATTTTTCGCCGATCGATTGCATCAGAATTGCCGTCTCCAGCCGCCGGCGCAGGGACGTGGTGTCGAGGCCGTCCCAGTCTGCGTCTGCGATCTGGGCTTGCAGGTCACGGATGCGGGCCTCGATTGTTTGCGGTTCAGTCATCTCTCATCCTCCTAAGTGAAAGTGGGGAGGGGCCGAAGCCCCTCAGAACCAGTTCGCTTCGCAGATCGGGCCGATGCCCTTCTCGACGCTGACGGGGTCGGTCAGCTCGCGGCCGCAGCAGCAGCACCGGCCGGTTTCCTTGCCATAGGCGACGGCGGCGGCCAGAGGGTCGGAGATGACATTGGCGACCGTCTGGGCGGCGTCCGCGCTGCAATCGCGCGAGGCGAAGAACCTCTGGCCGGTGATCTTGCCGAGGTAGGCTTCGCCGTCCTTGACGTAGAGCGACCCGGCGTTCTTGCTGGCGGCTCCGGCGGGCGAGATTGTCAGTCCCTGCAGGTGCATTTTGGGATACTTCAGGCCGGCCCTGCGGGCCTTGTCGAATGCGGCGAAGAGCTTGTCGGTGACGACGGTCGGCGCGGCGGCTTCACGGGCCTCGGCGGCCGCCTTGCGGGCCGCGTCGCGCTCGGCGTCACGGGCGATGCACTTGTCGATCGCGGCAATCTGCCCCTCCGTCAGTTCGCCATACTTACGGGCTGCGTCGAGGAGGGACTGGGCGAAGCTGAAGGTGGGTGCCTTGGCGACCAGCCACGCATGCTGCGCCGGGTGCGTCTCGGCCACCCACGCCTCGTTTTTGGCCTCGGCGTCAATCTTCTTCTGGGCGGCCTTCGCGCGGTTGCCGGCGCGGGTTGCGGCGTCGGTCTTGAAGATCTTGTAGCCCACGCCGTCGCAGGAGAAGCACTTGCCGAGCGAGCGGCCCGACCATGTGATAAATTGACCGCGGCCGCTGCACTTGGTGCAGTTTTCGCGGTAGGTGGGGTCGATGCGGTAGCCCTCGGTGTCGTAGCTGACGGTCATGTCTGTCTCCTAAGTAGGCCGGCGTGATTGCCGATGACCACTGTTCTACCGGAAACCGTTTCCGGTGTCAACGTCTATTTTGAAAAAGAAAGAGGGGCCGAAGCCCCTCAAATTCCGGCTCTCCAGACGCCGTCGATGCCCTCGCTCCAGCCGGGAGCGAACGCCGATCTTTCGACCGGCAGGATTTCTGAGGACCATTGGTCCTCTTCGGACGGGCAGTATTGCCCGCCCATTTCAGTCCACTGCCGCCGCCAGCGGACGACAGTGCCGTCCTGATAGCGGCAGTCCTCATGGCCTTCCCGGCTGATACGCCGGGTTTCAATTGGATTTTTCATGCTGCCCTCCTTTTTTCAATGTCTGAAATTAGTTCCAGCCCCTCTTCCACCCATGCCCCGAATGACAAATCATTGAGGCGGAATGCGTAGACCGACTTGGTTTCGTATTCGACGCCATTATCGAATACGAAATACCAGTAGCCCTCGCCTTTATGCAGGCTCAGGTGCTGGCATTTGACCGCCCTGAGAATTTCGCGAGTTGTCATTTCAGTCTCCCTTTAGGTGGTGGGGAGGGGCCGAAGCCCCTCACTTTGCTGCGATGAAACGGATAGGATCGCTGTTGCGGGGAAATGCGCCGTCGTTCCCTCGGTTGACGTAAACCGTATAGGCGTTGCCCTCGATCTCGACCGTTTCGCCATGCGCGACGACAATGGCGCGCGCAACTTTTGCGTTTTCGATCTCGTAAAAGCTCTTGCTGCTGGAGAGCGCTGCACCCGCGTTGACCGTCCAAGCCTCGTCATCGCCACGCTCACGCGCCTTGTCGGCAACGTTTGGGCAGTAGCCATTCAAGGTTCCGACTTTGGCGTAAGAGTTAAGCCACGAAGCGAGCTTCACAAGGTCATTGTGGCTAATGGTCTTGGTCATGGTCTGTCTCCTAAGTAAGTCAGCGTGATTGCCGATGACCACTGTTCTACCGGAAACGTTTTCCGGTGTCAACAGCCTAAAAAGACATTTTGTCTTTTTTCTCAAAAAATGTTAGTCTGCTGTCGTCGTCAAAACTGGACGCAGGATCTGCGAGGGAAACCAAATGTCTAATATTAACAACAACATGCTTGCCAATCTCATCGACCGGATTGAGGCCATGGAGAGTGACAAGGCCGAAATAGCCAAAGACATCAAGGACGTGTATGCTGAAGCCAAGGCGAACGGGTTCGATGTAAAGATCATCCGCAAGGTCATTTCCCTGCGCCGCATGGATAGCGACAAGCGGGCCGAGGAACAGACCCTCATCGATCTCTACATGGGTGCGCTCGGCCAACTGGCCGACACGCCTCTCGGGAAAGCCGCCTTGACGCGCGCGTCTCTAATGGGAGTTTGAATGATGGAAGACGAATTGTTTGCGGAAGCCCTTGATGAAATCGTCAAGGAAATCATGGCCGACGAAGAGCTTGCGGACGAGGTGGAAGACGAGGACGACCTCGACGAGGAGACCATGGACGCCTATTTCCACGCCCTCGAAAAGGATGACTGATGCCACGTTTCAAGCCTACGCCAGAAAAACCGTTCCCCGGTAAAGCTGGTCGGCCGTCTACGTTCGACCAGACAATCGCGGACAGGATCTGCGAACTGATGGCCGAAGGTAATGATATGGGCACGATCTGCGAAATGGACGGGATGCCGTCAAGGTCAACGGTCAGCAGGTGGGCGGCGAGCCGGCCTGATTTCGCAGAGCAATGCGCGCGCGCGCGCGAGGCTTTGGCCGACTACGAGTTGGATCGGCTGAAGCGGATCGCGGAGGAGTGCACTGAGGAGAACGTGAACTCCACGCGCGTGAAGTTGAACCATTACCAGTGGCGCGTGATGAAGATTGCGCCGCGCGTTTATGGCGACAAGGCGCAGGTCGAACTCACAGGCGCGAACGGCGGCCCAATGCAGGTGCAGGCGCTGACGATTGACGCGCGGGCGTTGATGCCGGAGCACCGCGAGGCGCTGAAGCAGGCGCTGCTGGCTGCGAAGCAGGCGAAGGAGGGGGAGAATGACGCCGGAGAATGAGGCTCTCTTGAGCCAACTGAAAAGCGTTTTCATCGAGAACGCTCAACTGAAGAAGGCGCTTGCCGGGGGCGAGGCGAACAAGGATGCTGTCTCGTTTTCAGCTTACAGGAGCGTGATCATTGCGCTCAGGCGCGCCCACAACATTCTTGAGGACATGCTTCCTAGCTTGCCCAAGGCAAAACGGACAGATGCGCAAATCTACCTCAAGCTGCTTGGCGACATGCAGTCCGATGTCAGCGTCTACGCGAACATCGGGTTTCTGGAGGAGTTTGTGCGGCCAGTTGGTGATCCTTATCCCAACACCTATCCGCTGATGAACGCTTCTGCGCCGAAGTCATCACGGGGCAAAAAGCGAAAGTCGAAGGAGAATGGCGATGGCAACTGAAAAGGATCTGTTTGTGTTTGCCATTGAAGAAGAACACCTCGCTGGCCTCTCCTACGAGCGCCTCGCGTCTCCCGCTCACATCGGAGAGATGCAGGACACTGCCGCGATGGCCGTGGTGTTGCTGACGCAGTCAATCCGCATGCGC
>Ga0070749_10003862_pt1 | contig 9978 bp, 7 predicted proteins | sample VirMetDEL_Nov_18_FD_75180 | JGI IMG/M metagenome (GOLD analysis project Ga0070749, IMG submission 75180) | Aqueous microbial communities from the Delaware River and Bay under freshwater to marine salinity gradient to study organic matter... | ecosystem: Environmental > Aquatic > Marine > Coastal ...
CGACCCCATTGAAGGCCATACAGACGCGTATACGGCCTGTTTTTGCTTTTGATATATTTTTACTACAAAAATTAACACTGTGGCGGTCTACTACACTGCTTAGTATGCCGAAAAATTCGCGAAAAATTTTTTCAAAAAACAGTTTTATAAACTTCTGCGAGATATTACTTTACCGCCTAATCCCGAACCACGACTACGACTTTTTGCTTTGCGGTTTCCACCTTGCCATTCGCCTTTACCCATAGCCCCCATGACGATTGGAGTTGCGTTAGTGGTTGCCGAGAATTGGTCAACGGCATGAGCAAGTGCCATTACCAAGTCATTGTGTCGGCCTGTATCAACAATGTCGCCTTCTTTCCAAGCATGAGATTCTAATTCTTCAAGCATTTCATTTACAGACCGCCTTACTGCGTCACTACCGTATGCAAATGTTATTTTTTCACGCTCAAACCATACACGAAGTCTATTTAACAATCCTTGCTTTAAACCTTTGTTGCTAACTTTGCTTTGTCTATAATCAACTCCAATATTTTTGGCTTCTAATAAACTCTTAAACAGTCTTTGAAATCCTACATCTTCTGCGGCAAGTGGCGCACTATAACGCTTGCACCATTCGCCTATCATATCAGCCTGTCTATCGGGGGAGAAATCATTACGCCTCCAAATGTTAGAAACTACAAGACCGCCATCAGATTCTTGTCTAACAAGCACCATAACCGAATAGTCTTTACCAAGTCCTTGTGATGGGTCAAATCCAACAACATATTTGCATCCGTCACGCTTTTCAGTATCGAATACCTGTTCTAAGTCTAAATTACATCGTGTGTATTTGCGAGGATATACAGAAGATTCATCGTCAATAACTCGACACAAAAATTCTTGAGCAAATTCTAACTCACCACATACTTCTCGTTGCTCTAATAGAAAACTAACCGGCCTAAATTCCGGCCAAAGTGCTTGTAAGTTATCGGGGTCATTTTTTGCTTCATCCCAATTAGGTAAAGCAGACCATGTGCCGGATTTCCATAGTGGGCTACTTAGCATTTCAGTATGATATAAGTCAACTTGCGACATTGGGGTTCCAACACAAAATAATTTACTGCCGGGGTCAAGCATAGGCATAATAACTTTACGAAGCCATTGACGCAATTGTTCATTGTTTAATTCTTTTTTAGCATCAAGCAATACATCGTCAAGTGCTACTGCGGCAGGGTGGTCGCCACGAATTGCAGACCCAACAGAAGAACATCGTATTACTGCGCCATTAGTCAACCACAATTCTTCTTTACCACCTTTTTTGGTATTGAGGTAGCGAGATAATTCTTTGTGACTTGTTATGTCTTTACGGATTTCAGCCAATCGTCTTTTAGCCGTATCTTGGCTTGCTGAAAACAACCATATATCCATAGGTTTACCATTGAATTTTTCAAACAAACACATATGCAATAGTTTTACCCCTAAAGTAACAGATTTACTATGGCTTCGTGGTGCGATAATACAAACTCTATTTATGTGCAAACCATCGTTGGCTGAATACATATCCATCCATTCGCCAATATGACTACCCCAAGAATAGCCAAGCCACTTGTAAAAATACTTTACATCTGTTTTTGCTCTTTCAAACGCTAATGCTCTTTTTAAACTTGACATAATTAATCACACACATTCTGACAGGTAATTCCCAATTTATATCCTTTGTAATATTATACATACTTTTCACCGCGCTTTAAGCGAGCGCAAAAAGCATACGGGACATTCTCTTGTTAAAGCCTTTTGGCGAGGGTAGTAGCGAGAAGCCCAACCACAAGCGGGATTTGTGCATATTACACTTTCTCTTTGACTACTCATTTCTAATCACCCTCATAGTGCCGCAGTATTTACTTTTTTTAGTTTGACTACACCATACTTTATGTGTGTTATACATTACTATTGCTTCATAACCACAAGTATTACACTTTCGTAGTTTTTTTTGGGGAAACTTTATTGATTTTTGTTTTTGCGTAATGCTCAATGTTCCACCACCGGCGCGAATAAACTACCAATTAGACCCTTTTCTTTGTCTATGATGTGTGCCGCTAATCCGGCTTTACTTGTTGTATAACCTTGTCGAGCATGGTATCTATCGTGACCTGCTAAACTTGGTAGTTGAATAATCATAGCACCTTTATTTTCTGTAAGTTTTCTGTGGTGCAAATGTCCGTGAAACCAAATATGGTGTTCGCACTTGCCCCATAACTCACGCTTTTCACATGACATTAACTCAACAAGATTCTTAGCACCATCACCATGAATAAATCCAAGTAAGTTATTACCGTATTCAACATATTGTCGGGTTGATGGACTAACTACTACTTCGCAATCTTCAACATTTTCATACACTGCCGACAAATACATCATCAAAGCAATTGCGCTCATGCGGTCATGATTACCCGGCATAAAGACAACTTTAACAGGTGCAACTTGTCGTAGCAAATCAATATGCTCTCTTGCCATTTGGCAACCTGTCATTAGGATTTCAGCAGGGCTACCGCACATATCTTGTGGTGTTCCTCTTGTAGTAGTGCCTGTATCGGTATCAACATGGAACCAATCGCTACCTGTCGATAAAATAATCTGTTCCGGTCTTGATGGCAACCTTGTAATCAACTCACTTGTTTTTTCCATAAGGCGTTTTTTGGCTTCTTCAAAGTCATATTTTTCACCTACTTCGTCAACCCAACCATATTTACCCCAATGAAAATCTGTTGGTGATACAACAAGGGAATAATCATGGCCTCCATCAACCATTTCAAGTTTTGTTACTTCTAAATCAGCCTGTGGTATTAACTCTCTAAACTCATTCAAAACTTCATATTCAAACTTTTGATATTTTTCAGCATCTTTTTGTATCGTTTTCCACTTTTGTTTTTCAAACTTAATGTGCAACTCATTTCTTTTTTGAGTCATTAAGTCTGTTATTAAATCATCAACATCATTTTGTTGTATTTGTTCATCGGTATATGGATTCATGTCGTGACTCCAACCATGCCTTCGCTTGTATTCTTCAAGCCATGCTTTAGGCATATCAAACTTTCGTGCCATTTCAGAAATGCTTAACTGTTCGCCAATCATATTAGAGTAAGCAGTTTTCATTTCACGGTGTTTTTCACCATCAACGATAATCATTTTACCTGCGATTGCCAAAAATGTAGCATAAGTATCATTAGTTTCATCATAATAATATGACTTTTCAACAGGCGCACTTATTGTTTCCGTTGGTGTTTTTATTTTTTCACCTCTTCGCCAACGATAAATCGCCATTTCCCATCCTTTTACACTGCGAATATCACTAATACCATGTAAATTCCTTGCATTTGCAAGAACAGACATTGTATCATCGTAGTGTTCGTTAATTAATTCGTAGCCAACATTAGCAGAACATCTTCCCATTAAACAGTGCTAAGAGCCACCCCTTTATTAACTTGTATATTTTCAGTAATTTCAGTGGTTACTGAAAGAATTTTTTGCAACGCAGTATAGCGGTTTTGTATAATTCTTGAATTAATTCATAGACATATTTCTTAGCCTTGCAGATATTAATTACTACTTTTACTTAAACCGTTATAGAAACAATTCAAGAATTAGGCGAATTGTAACGCAGTGCATCGAATTAATTCTTTCAGTAAAAACTGAAATTAGTAAAAGAATTAACAATGGCGAAATATTATCAATCAAATGGTGTTATACCATACTACATGGAAGAGGTAGTTAGGAAATGGCCTTTGACTTGTATTACACCCCTACAATTGGATTTATTTTTATCCTCCTTGAATTATTGTTTTGGGTCTTTGTATTGTATAGAATAACAAAATACAAAAAGCGTAAAAATATTGTAAAACGGTGGAGTTCTCCGTTTAAAACACAAAAATAATTAAAAAACAGACCGAAGGTGGGTAATTTATGCCTAATTGGTGGCCGTTTAGTAAGAGAGTAGTAGTGGCCGATGAAAAACCGGCTCGTAGGGTGGCAACAAATGTTCCATTTTCAGTAGCCGCAGGTTTACCTAACATTTTTTCGGAAACAAATGATTTTCAAAGTGACACAAACTATGATAATGAGTTTGACTTGTATGATTCTATGGTTCGCTTAGACCCCGAATTAAACGGTGCAGTGCGAAGCGTAGCACTAACAGGTAATAACTACCACATAGACTATAAGAAAGCCAAGAATCAACGCATACGCAACGGTATAATGACTCTTATTGAAACTATTGACTTCGATGACATACTAATCAATTCTATGCGAAACTTAATGGTATATGGTAACGACATAAACAAGTTGGTTGGCAGAAGTGGTGTTGGTATTACCGATGTGCAAAATTTACCCATAAAACAAATGACTATTGTTGACGAAAGGGGGGCTGACGGCACTGCGTTTTCAGCCGATGAATACACCTACATTAACAACAACAATTACTACATACTGCGTGAAGGACAATACACTATGCAGGTATTCCCTCGTTCAGAAGTAATGCACTTTAGAATTGACTATCGTAGCAATTGGCTGACAGATAGTAAAACCCGTAAGACATACGGTGTATGGGGTGCATCCCGATTTACTTCGCTAAAACAAGCAATTCGTGTAAAGTATAACAGTATGAATAACAGAATTGCACTTGAAGATGCGCTAACTAAGCAATTTATTACAATTGACAAATCCGCTATTGAGCATATTACAGACCCCGATGAACAAGCCGAAAGACTTGAAAAAATTATGGATGAAGTAATATCATTGTTTGAAAATTTGCGTGGCGACCAAATGCCAATCTTACCAAGTTATGTGCAACTACACCATGTCGATTTAAACAACACAATCCCCGACAATAGCACATTCCTTGACATGGTTGGTAGCAACATAGCCGCCGTTCTTCATGTTCCAAGAGTAGCCGCAGGTCAAGAGCGTGGTTCAACATTTGCGGCTACATACAACGCTAATATGTGGGCTAACACTGCAATTAGAAGATTACAAGATGTAGTTAAACAAGAAGTTATGAAATTGTTTTCAAAGCACTTAGAGTTATTAGGTATAGAACATACAATGGCTGATTTGCCGGAATTTAACTTTGAGCCTGTTGCCGAAGAGTCACCATTAGATGCTATGAAGCGAGCAGTTATGGGTTATCAATCCGGTATACTAACCCTTAATCAAGCATTAGATATTGTAAATCTTTCACCGGAAAGAGAAGGCAATTCACGCAGTAAACCAAATAATACAAATATCGGTGAGTTGCCACGAACCAATGAACAAGAGGGGATGAAAAATGAGTAAATCTAACAAAACATTTAACGATAAGATGGTTAGCAAAACTGTTATACCTGCAATTTACTTGTGGCTTTTGGCAAGTGGTTCAGTGGTTGCTATGGGTATTTGGAAGCCCGATGTAGTATTGGCTAATCTTGATGGATTTATCGCATTGATAGCAATTATTGGTGGAACGGCAGGGCCAGCACTAAGCACTATACTTCGTATGTGGGAGTCTGAACAAACAAAGGGTGTTGACGATATACCAAGCGAATTAGAACATAAGAGGCTAAGGGATGAAGCCGAAAAGGAACATAAGATTGAGTTAGAAAAACTTGCTCAAAAGCACGAACAAGAAATGGCTAAGTCGGCACAAGACCATTCACAAGAAATGGCTAAAATGACAAAGTTGCCCGACATAAAGGAATTAAAACCTAAGAAGGGAGAGTAATGTCAAGTGCGCCCGATATACAAGCCTCATTAGAAAACGCTGATGAGATTGCTCGTTTAACAGGTCGTGACAAAGGCGATATTATAGCCGACCTTCTTGATGATGGTAAACTAAACAATAGTAATGCCATAAAAGAAAATACTTCGGCATTAGACCGAGCAACAGAAATGGTTAATAAAACACATAAATTATTAACTGCTTTTATTCCTATTATGTTGTTGTTGGCTACAAGCGGTCTTGAATTAGGCGGTATAATTGATTTAACCCCTGCCGGAGAAGGTGATGATTGGGTTTGGGAAGAAGATAATTATGTTCCTCCACCAAAACCAAAAGAAGAAATTATTTGGGGTTGTATGGATAGTATGGCTAAAAACTACAATCCCGAAGCAACAGAAGATGATGGGTCATGTAATTATAATCAAGAACCCCAACCGGAATGTAAGGCTAACTTTTACGATACTTATACTGAATGGATTAGCGAAACAGAAAGTAATTCCTTAAAAGTATATTGGGATGCAGATTGGTCTTGTGATGCTACGCAGTATATCGAAGTTGACATATACATGAAATGGGCTGAAAACAAAACTGATTTTAAATTCTTTACACATGGTTATAACATTACTCATCAACAGGAAGATTTTAAGGTCGCCACGATTACCGAAATACCTAAAGGAGATTCGTTTAATATTCATTTAGATATATGGGTTGATGTAAACGGATGGCGAAAAGACGCAGAAATAATAATTGAAGATGAGAAATCACCACAAGGAGAATGATAATATGCCCGACCCAAGAGAAGGAGAAAGCAAAGATGATTTTATGTCACGATGTATGGGTGACGACAAAATGCTTGACGAGTTTGGCAATCCACAACAAAGAGCCGCAGTATGCAATTCTTACTTTGAAAGAAAGGCTACCGCAGGTATGGAAGATTACATTTTTTCAACTCCCGAAGGTGCAAGAAAAAAGTCAAGAGAAATTGGATTCAATGGGGAAATTCATAGCGATAAAATGGCTGATGGCACTATGATGTATTTTCCTGCTAAAGATGAAAAAACATTTCAAGAATGGTTTGACAAAAACGATTCCCACACTGCATCAGAAGATTATGAAGATTGGGGCGAAACAAATGTCACTGCGGCTGAATATCAAGGTCGCAAAGTCACACTTAACAAACCATTCCGCACACCCGGTCAAAGGAAAAAATTTGCAGTTTATACCACTAATAGTAGCGGTAAAGTAATTATTGTAAGATTTGGCGACCCTAATATGGAAATTAAGCGTGACGACCCAAAAAGGCGTAAGGCATTCCGTGACCGCCATAACTGCGATACCGCTAAAGATAAAACTACTCCCCGATATTGGTCATGCAGACAGTGGCGTGGAGGTAGCAGGGTTGAGGCATCTAAACATGACCCTCGTTCAACCCCTGCGCCACCCGAAGATAGAAGAAGAGGTTCTAAAAAGAACGAACCCGGTTCGGCAAGACCCGGAGGCAAAGTCACTTTTTCAGAACAAGTCACTAATTCTTTAAAGGCAAAAGTAAAAACACATAATGAAAAGTCTGATAGAAAAGTCACACTTGGTATGCTTAAGGCAGTTTACAGGCGTGGTGCAAGTGCGTATTCGACTTCCCACAGACCCGGAGTTTCAAGAGCCGCATGGTCTATGGCAAGAGTAAACGCATTCCTTACATTAGTTAGAAGAGGTCGCCCTGCTAACTCAAAATATGTTCAAGATAATGATTTGTTACCAAGCAATCATCCTAAGAAAAGCCGAAAGGCAGACATTGATATAACAGAACAGGATGAAAATATATCTATGGCATCAGAAGATTGTGGTTGCGGTTGTGGTGGATGCGGTGAAACTGTTGAAGCGGCAAGTCATCAATATGATAATCCGGCTGATGCTATGGAACAAGCAAAGAAAATGGGTTGTGATGAAATCCATACCCACGATGTAAACGGAGAAACCATCTTTATGCCATGTAAAGATATGAGAGAATATCAAGAAAAGTCCGGTGGCAAAATGGAAGTTGAAGGCTACAAACATGAAGATGAAGAAATGGAAGCCGGTTATCATGAAAAGAAAATGGCATCCGAATCTTGTCCTGTTGGAGAAGAAATGGTCGAAGGTGTTTGTAAGCCAATAGCAGTAACAATGGAAATTACTATTGATGATGTATTGGCTAAAGTTGAGGCATCCACAGGTAAAAACATTATTGAAATATCCGGCATAGCATTTCACGAAGGCAAAAACAAAAACAATTGGTCTTTGACTCGCAAAGGTGCTGAATTAGCAGTATCACAAATGGTTGGTGCTGACCTAACACTAAATCATCCTAAGCCTTCTAACATTGGATTTAGTCGCAACATGGATGGTGGAATTGATGAAGCCGTTGTTGGTGTAATTACAGAAGCAAGCATTCACGACTTAGAAGATGGTAAGTGGAATGTAAGATATAAGGCAGAAGTCCACAGGGCTGAATTGTTTGAGGCTTTGGATTCCGGTCTTTGGCTAAGAGCCGGATATGGAGTATCTATTGGCGGATATGGTGTGCCAATACAAGCAAATGACGATGGTATAGTCTTTGAAAATGACTTTACCTTTGACCATTTGGCTATTGTTCATAGACCTGCTTATCCAAGAGCAAACATAGAATTAGCGGAAAAGAAACAAAAGGCTATGGCTTCTGAAACATTTAAGTATCAAAGCGATAGTGAAACCGATTATCAGAAAGGAGAAATACCTATGGATGATGAAATGATTAATGAAGAAATGGGCGCAGTGGCTTCCGAAGCATTAGCGGAAGCAGAAAAACTGAAAGCCGATTTAATTTTAGCACAGGCCACTATTGCTGAATACAAGGCTATTGAAGCAAAGAAGGTTGAAGATGAAAGACTTGGACTTGTCGCAAAGGCAACTGAAATGGGTCTAAAAGGCCATGAAGATTTGTCAAGCGAAACCATTACGCAACTAATTGCATCATGGGAAAGCGCAAAGCCAACTGTTGAAGAAGTTGAAATGAAACCTGCTACCCCTGCGGTTGCATCCGAAGAGGTAAAGCCGGTATCACAGTCCGTTGTAGCAAACTACCTAAACGGAAAAATTGTTGAAACTCCCGAAGAAGTCTATGAAAAAGCATACAACGCTTGGGCTTCCGCATGGAACAAAACCCTATCCGGTGTTGAAGTGACAGAAGGTCGCTTTGTTGCACCAAAATACAACGACATAAAGGAGATGATTTAAAATGGTAGCATTTAGTAGCAACGACCCAAGAACTGCAACACTAAAAGATTCAACAACCGTTAGCGGTATTGGTTATCTTTTGGTAAACGACTCAACCACTAACAAAGTTGACTTAACTGCCGCAACTGAAATCGCAATCGGTGTAAGTGCGGGAGAATCCTCAAGAGATGCTGACGGCACACTTGAAACAAGCGGTGCAACTATATCTTTCTTCCCTCTCGGTGGCGTTCAAATGATTGCTTCCGATGCAGTAACATGGACTGTAGGACAATTGGCTTATGTCAATGCAAATGGCCGATGCACAAATGTTGCAGGTTCAAACAAGAAACTCGGTATTTATGTCGGAACAGGCGAAACCGCAACTGCGGGTGGACTTGTGCCAATTAATACTCAATCAGCGGCTAACGCATAAGTAAAATAAGAAGGTGAATAAAATGGATAAAACATTAGAGCAAATATTGAATGTTGAAGCAACTGCGGGGCCATTTGGTGTCGGAGATGCAGTATTAGAGCAAACACTTAGAGATTTCATACAATTGCAATCTCTAAGAATCGCAATTGGAACAAACCTTGTAGGAACAAGAAGTGTCGGCTGGCTCGACTTCAAGTGGTATACAGGTGTTGAAGGTTCTTTCACATACCCACTTGATGATGCGGCAGTAGCAGACCCAACAAAGGTCGGAACTGCTAACTACACTGTAAAGTTGCAGAAAGGTATGGGAAGATGCGTTTTCCTTGACTCCGTAAGACTACGCGGTGAATCCTTTGAGAACATCGACAGACAACAACTTGGTATCGTAAGAGCAAGGGCTGACACAATTGACAACCTAATTCTTGACGCACTACACACAGGGGCAGGTCAAAGCCAAGCCGCTACTGCAACCTTTGGTTCAGCAAGTGCTGATGAAGAGAAAGACCTTCTTGACACAATGGACTTGGTTTACTCCAACGCAAGAGTTTCCGGTGACGAAGGAATAGCACTTGTTTTGCCAACCTCA
>Ga0070749_10003863_pt1 | contig 9978 bp, 11 predicted proteins | sample VirMetDEL_Nov_18_FD_75180 | JGI IMG/M metagenome (GOLD analysis project Ga0070749, IMG submission 75180) | Aqueous microbial communities from the Delaware River and Bay under freshwater to marine salinity gradient to study organic matter... | ecosystem: Environmental > Aquatic > Marine > Coastal...
AAACGGAGCACTAGAATTAATGGTCACGCTATCCGTTGTTTTGGAAGTTATGTAGAGGTTTACATCAGCAGTGCCAGAACCGTCATCTCTGGCAGCGACAGAAATCTGATACTCAGTATCTGGAAACTGCATTTCAAATGACAGTGTACCACTTGAAGCGTTATCAAAGTAAACTGATCCAACTTCAATGCCCAAGTCGCTGCTTGTTCTATAAGTCAGCCTTTTAGGTGCACGAATTAGTGGATATCTTTTTGCGTATCGATTTTTATCGATGAGCGTTGTTCTAAGGGTTCCCATGCGATGCCTCCAACATTAAATATCTGCCGGAGGACTTTGTTATAATAATTGGGAAGCTTCTGAAGCAATTGTGGAACGAATTCCAACCGGTAGATCAATGTGGGCTGTATGGAGAGAATCTCTTAGCTTTTTTGTTACCAAAGACAAACCATTGGTATTCTTATTGATGTATGGAGTATCAATCTGATCGGTATCACCCATCAAGATAATTTTTGATCCTTCACCAACTCGAGTAATCACAGTTTTTAGTTCATGAATAGTTGCATTCTGTGCTTCATCAAGAATGATGTAAGAATTTGTGAATGTACGACCTCGAATAAAAGACATAGGAGCAACTTCTATTAGGCCATTGACTCTCATCATGTCGAACGTATTTTTGTCTTTAAATTGGTTTCTGAGGTTGTCAATTACCGGTGCCATCCATGGCGTCATTTTTTCATCGACGTCACCAGGCAAAAAACCAATCTCTTTACCGACAGGCTGCAGATTTCTGGTAACAACAATTCTTTCGTAACGATTTTGCTGCACCTGAGATATGCCGGCTAGCAAGCTAAGAAAAGTCTTACCAGATCCAGCAAGGCCAGTAAGGGTTACTAGCGGAATATCAGGATTCAGCAGAGCAGACAGGGCAAATCTTTGTTCTTTATTTTTGCCTCTAACTCCAAAAGAGGATCCACCTAACTTGAGCTCGTTGTTTGGAATTAGAACTAAAGATGTATTAAATGCATCGTAGTAGCACAAGGCAGATTGTCCGGTTTGAGACTTTAGTAGAACGAAGCTATTAGGACTAAGGTCACTATCAAACTGTACTCTCTTTTCATTGTATAGAGTTTCTATCATGCCATCTTCAGGCACGATCTCTACCATGCCGTTCCATTGTTCCTCAGGAAGGTCAATGTAGTCGCAGTAGTAATCTTCAGCCTTGAGTCCAACAGCATCACACTTCACTCTCAAGTTGATGTCTTTCGAGACTACAACAATTGGCCGAGAAGGTTGCTCAGATTGAATCTGGAGCGCTTCTAACAAGATCTTGTTGTCACTATCATTCGAATCTAAAGGGAACCTTGGAGGAGCTTCTGGGTACCTAAGAGAGATTCTAATACAGGAGTCTTCTCCGACAGGAACTCCTTCGTGCAAACTGCCTTTGGATCTTAGAGAATCTAAGAGTCTATTTGCATATCTTGCATTTTCTCCCAAAGATCCTGGCTTATCCTTGAATCTGTCCAGCTCTTCCAATACTACTAACGGAAGCAAAACTTCACATCCGTGAAAATTTTCAATAGACTTTTTGTCATACAAGATGACGCTAGTATCTAGTACAATTATTTTTTTGGTATTATTCATGTGAAAACTTCTTTCGACTCCTGTACAGTATCATACGAAGCGAGTGTGAAATGGAAAACGAAAAACAGGATATCGAAAAAAATAGCATTACTAAAAAGAGCATGAGAGAAGCCAGTCTGCAAGAGATTGGAGATCACTTAGGACTAACTCGCATGCGAATATGCCAAATAGAAAAAGCTATTTTGAAAAAGCTTAAAGATAGCGGAATTCTAGATGAGTTTAAGTGAAACAGGTGGCAAAGGCGCCACCTGTTTAGAAAAGTTGAGTCTGCTATTTTACTTGCTGTCTTTTCGAGATTTCTCTTCAGCAATAGTGAGTTTGACAAGATCTCCTGTCTTGTTCTTTAGCAATCTAAGTGCACGACGAGCACGGACACCAGCTGACGAGTTTCCAGATGCATTCTTGACAACATCGGTCTCAGTTGCCTCTACCAGGGCCTTTACCTCTGACCATGCGTCCAAAATTGTATTGTTAAGATCACTCATAATTCTTCTCCTAAGTGTAAATTTTTGTTTTGCGAGGGGAAGAACCCTCATCAGTACCGGGTAATTCTTCCATGTTAGCGAACCTTTCGCTATTATCAAGGAATTCATTTATTTTTTGCATTACCTGTACATCTTCTAATTCTAGAGATAATAATTTGATAATGTAAAAAATTTGGGATTGTGACACACCATATTCTAGAATGGTTTGCACAATTTCTCTAGCTTTTGCGCGATGCATAACATCGCTGCGCTGATCCTTTGTCAGGGATTCTACTCTTTCTTTTTGCTCTTCTTGATTCATTCGAAATATTCCTGTCTAGAAAAAGATTCAACTCTAAATCTTCCATTTTCTAAAAATCGAAGTATTTTTCCGTTAGTCTTATCGTCTTCTTGTTCTTTCGATAGGACTATAGTGGCATCCCAAACTTTATTGTCAAGAATATACCTTGCCATCATATAATCGGGAACTTCTAGAGAATAACTTTCAAAAAGCTCAACTAAGTTTGTCGGCAAAGACATTGCAACATCAGAAAGTTTTTCAACCGTCGCTGACTCATCCTTTCCGGCAATAATTTCTGACTTGCAGATATCGTAAACCTTGTGTACCGTACCGCAGTTATTACACTGAGAATACGAAGGCAAAACTGTATCTGCCTGAGCATCTAATTCACTGAATACCACAAATTTGTGATAAACTGGATCTTTACGATCTCTGTATTGCGGCAGAACACAATGGCATTCTACCGTGTGCTTGACAGCGTTCATTTGCTGGTAAAATGCCTACCAACTTGAGCAACTAGGCCATCTGTGTGCGTTGCAAAGAGCGCTTTTACTTGTCGATCCAGATTTACTAAATCGTCTCTGTCTACTTTGCTGCCAACAGACTCGATGATTAAATTCACGACAGATGAAGATAATACCGAATTTCTATCGATAATTTCTCGACAAACTTTTCCTTCTGACACCACGTGCTCCTTCTTTTTTGTAGTTGCTTTAGTAGTTTTTGCTTTTGCCATTTTTAGTATTCCTTTGAGGGAGCGTAATGATAGCCCCCAAGCTTTGAAAAATTTCAGACAAGCTTTCGTGACATTTTTTTGCAGCTTCGTAACTGCTGACTGGTGCCGTAAAAACTTCGCCATTGTAGCTTAATTTGACTAGTCCTGTTCTGCTTGTAAAACGAGCTAATGCTAAAAGAAGCTTAGTCCTGTCCAGCGATATACCTTTTAATGAGCCCAAGTCTTTACCAAAAGATGCTTCAATCTTTCTTCTCTGACTGCTTTTGCTCCGAATTACTATTTCTTGAGGGGCGATAGAGACATTGATTTTCTTTAGTAATGTAGCTTCTTTGATTACGTCTCCGGTTTCGTGAGAAATACACGATATACCATGGTGCATAAAATCTAAGAAAGAATCTACACACCAGTTTTCAACAACGTAAGGAATGCATTTTAGTTTTTCCGGAAAGTTAGCAGCTAAAGTATTTGCAACATCTGGCAGGAAACCTTTGGCCATGATGACCATTGGTTGCCCTTCAGAAGCATCTAAAAGCCTGTGAATCTGACCTACGCTCTCAACGATTCCGTCAATAGCAACAACGTGTGCCGGCCCGTCGTATCTGTAAGAATTTCCAATTTTGCCTAGCAACAAGTTATCGATAGTTCCTAATTGTGGAATACCTGAAATGCAAGTGACTTTCGTCCCCCATTGGTCACCCTCAGATAATCTAACTTCGCTTCCGCAGCCTCCCATTTCAAATATTTCTTTTGCAACTTTTCTAGAAATTCCACGTGGAGCCCAGTTAGTCAGCAGCTCTATTACATTTTCATGCTTTACTTTTCTAGTTCTTGATAATTCAGAAACATTTCCGGTTAGCATCATGGCAGATAATATGCCAGAACCACCCATTTTCGCCTCTGAAGAAAACAAAGCACTAAGTACTATGTTTCTTATAGCTGTATCAACCGGTGAGCTTCTGGACCACTCTGAGATCATTCTGTGAAAATCGCAGCTATTGGCTGTTACAACTCGATCTTCGTAAGAAAATGCTCCGGAGCTATTGGTACAAGAAAGCACAAGCTCTTTTAGCTCGAGCTTGGCTTCCTTTAGAGATTCTTGTATTTTTCGGGAACTGTGAAGTTGGCTAGTGAATTTCTTCGTTGCCTTTGAAGATCTCGAACGGATCTTTTTTATTTTCAATGGGTATTTCTGAGATTTGTTTGATGATGCCATTTACAGTGCTATACCATTCTTGCTTTTTTATGCTAAAACTTAGATGTGCAGCAAATCTTACGATTGCAGACAAGCAACCTAAAACCAGTAGCGCTATTCCTAGTCCCAAGTTTTGGGAAGAGATAAAAGCGCCACTGGCTATCAAAAGCTCAGTAGCATAGCCGGTTGGCATTAGCTATCTCTCCAAAGGTTGTTGGAAGCGTATGTCAAGATTTCTTCAGCACTATCCTCGTTGTAGCCGTACTGTTCAATCATAACCTCAACCATCTCGTTGTATTTCTTTTGTTGGTCATTGTCACGAGTTTTTGACTTGGTGACGATGCGAGAAATATCACGAACTGAATTGATCAAGTAGGACTCGATAGCTTCTTTGAGTGGCTCGTAAGAACGGAAGTCTACTTTTTCGCCTCTTCTCATCTTAGCAAACATGTAAGCAGTGACGTCAGAACGGAAGCCGTCCTTAGCAGAACCAGCAACTCCAATTTGCTCCTCGATAGAAGTCATAAAGCGTTCGTCTGGGCGACGCTCTTCCTTGGTGACTCGGTCTTTCATTTTCTGTTTAGTAGTATATGCCTCAGCATTATCGAGATAAGTGTCAAATAGCGACTGTGCTTGCTCCTCATAAGCTGAAATAAATGCCTTGGCAATTTCGGTATCGAGCATCTTGAGATACTCTTCGCGAACAATTTTACCTAGTAACTCAAGACAACGCTGCTTGAATTCCTCATCGACAATTTGCTCTTTGACGCATGTAGTCAGCGAATCAATGAGTGAAACAGGTGTAATCATGTTCTTGTCGCTGTTTGCTAGTGCAGCGTCTAGCGCCTTGGTAATGAATCTGGTTGAAATGCCATTCATGCCCTCATAGCGAACTTCGTCTTTGAGATCTTTGATGTCAATATTTTTGACACGGCCTTTTTCAACAACCTCTTCTCCGTTGTAGATTTTCATCTTTGTAACGAGATCGCACTTGGCTGAATCTTTGAGCCTAGACATAATAGAGAACATCGATGCAACTCGAAGAGTATGAGGGGCAATGTGTGCATCAAAGTCAGATAGATTGAGCATTTTTTCATAGATCTTGACTTCCTGATCAAGCTCTAAACAGTAAGGCACATCGATCTTGACGACACGGTCAAGAATGGCTTCGTTTGTATGCTCGCTCTGGAATCGATTCCATTCAGCTTCGTTGCAGTGAGCAAGAATGACGCCGTCGAAGTGAAGCATGTCACTCTTGCCTGGTGAAGGAATTCTTTTTTCTTGCGTTGCAGTAATGATCGTGTGAAGGAACTCAATTTCATTCTTGAAAACCTCAACTAGTTCCACGATACCGCGATTGCCTACATTGAAAGCGCCGTTGAGTGACAGGGCTCTTGGATCATCCTCTGCATACTTGTCCAATTTAGAAATATCGACAGAGCCAATAAGCACAGAAACATCTTGGCTGTTTGCATCCATGGGAGGAACAGAGGCTACACCACGTCGACCGCGCTGGGAATATGTCGTCTCGACAACCTCGAAATCCTCGTATTTACCATCCAATTGGTCAAGCAGAATGTGGCGTGCAATTGGACTAATATCACCATCAATTCGAACGCCTAATTCATCCTTGAAAGTGTCTCTGAGAGATCTTGGAACGAGCTGCAAAGGCTCACCTCTGTGGGGATCGCCCTTAAGATGGAAGTACTTGTGGCCTTCCAAGCTGCTCTTGATATGCTCGACTAGTGCTGATTTACCGGCACCAACTGGCCCCATTAACAATAGGACCTGACGACTTTCCTCACCATTATGCGCAGCACTATGCATGAATGCCATAACTTTCTCAATGACTCTTTCCATGCCAAAAAAGTGCGGCTTAAAATAATCGTATACTTTGACAGCATCGTTATCAAAGACTTTCACTTTACGCGGGTCGCTGTCTGGCATCTTTTCGACGCCATGCTCAGTGATTGCATCGTAAAGCCTTTTCTGTGAGCTCTTGGCAATAGTTGGATCTTTCGATACGAGCTCGAGGTAATCTTTGAAAGTTCCTTTAAATTTTTCTTCTTTTTTGCCGGCCTCGCGTTGGGCCTTGATAGCATCTAGAAGCTTATTGACAGACATAATAAATTCTCCAGCGCATTGCGATTATAATACAGAATCTCTTCAGATAAAATGGTCAGATTTCCCACAAATCTCCCTCAATTATCGTATTGAGAATAACGTTATTTCCCCATAAAATTTTTGCATGTTCCACCGTATGGTCAGCATAATCTAATTCCAGATCTCTGCCATCATGTTCATGTTCCAGTACCAAAGTGCCGTCAATCATTACGTCAGAAACTTTAATGACTGGCAGCTTAGAGTCAGCAATGGAATTGCACATGTCAGTTCGAACTTTTTTCCAACCATCTTCGTCTGAAATCTCGTCAATAGTATAAGCTTCTTTCTTTTCGCTCCAACTAAAGAGATTTAGCTCTTGGCATAGTTCATGTGTTAGATATTGTCTAATGAATGCAATATCGTTGCAGCTTTCTCTTGCAATGAAACATTCTTCTAAACCAAAACGTTCCTTAATGTCTTGGAAGATCACAAACCCTAAGTGATATGGATTCAATCCGCCCATATGAGGACGAATGACTGCGTTATGCATTCTTAGGAACGGAAGATGCAAATCGTCAGAAAGATTCAAGTCATGGCAGATAGTGTAGTGCCAGAATGATGCCCAGCCTTCGTTCATGATCTTTGTTTGAATCTGAGGCATGAAATAATAGGACTCGTCTCTAACGATCTCTATGATGTCCCTTTGCCAATCCGGCATCTTGCCATGTTCAGCAATAAATCCCATGATATCTGCATCTGGTTCTAGAGGCGGATTATCAAGGTCAAACAAGATTAGATTGCCTTCACTATCTCTCTGTTCTAAGCCTTTGTAGTACTCTACTAGTTCAGCGTGAGTTTTTCTCTCACTGCCGTCTCGCAAAATCTGGTACTGCATAGCATGGCATGCATCAATAACTTCTTCTACTTTCTCAATGCCAATGTAAGGATCCTCAACATACTCTTGGATTCTCTTTTTGGCAGCGCGAAATCGGCCAATGACAGATTCGGCGCGGGTGTTCTTAAACATCCGATTGTTCTTGAAGAAATCAGAGTGACCGACACAGTGAGCCATGATGAGAATCTGAAGGTACAGTGGATTTTCACGCATCAAATAAGCAATGGAAGGATTCGAGTTAATGATGAGCTCGTAAGGCAATCCTTCCACACCGGCATTGTAAGCCTGGTGAGTTCTCTCGAAAGATTTTCCGTATGACCAGTGGTCGTAGTGAGTTGGCATGCCGTGATATGACATATGGCCAATCATGGAATAGTAATCACAGACTTCGTAATTGATTGGATGCCAATCTAGGCCATATCCATTGGCGATCTCGATGATCTTGTCGTCCCACTCTTTCAGGTCTTCAACAGTCCAATTCATTTGTCACCGCCGTAATTTCCGAACATTACTTTGAAAGCTCGCCAAATATCTTCTTTCTCTTTGACTTCAACACACTTCATAGATCTGCCGATAAGTTGTTTTAGATGGTTTGAAATTTTGTGATCGTCAAACCAGCTTGGTGCATCCTTCGGTGTGATCTCGATGTAACCAAATAGTTGGCAGATGTCTTTTAGCTTTGTAGCTGCCGCCAACATATCGTTAGTATCATAAGAAAAATTGTCACCATCTGAAGCGTGGAAAGCATAGACATTCCAAGCTGAAGGATGATAGCGTTTGCTGATAATGCTTAGTGCTTCATTGTAACCGGCAGACACGACGGTACCGCCTGAAGAGCCTCGATTGAAAAACTGTTCTTCACTGCACTCTCTTGCTTCCATGTCGTGTGAAACAAAAACCACTTCTGTCTGATCATATTTTGATCTAATGAACTGGTAAAGCAAGAAAAAGAAACTGCGAGCTAAGAATTTTTTCCTCTGCCCCATGGAACCCGAAACATCCATAATCATAACGATCACAGCGTTCGTGTTTTCTTTCATTTTAGGCTTGTAGTGCCTATAAGTCAAATCGTCTGTGTGGAAGCTGCCTTCGAGATCTTCTTCTATATCTTCTTCCAAGCGTTGTTTAGATTTGAGACGCTTGATTCTGTTGATAGCAGACTTCTTTTTGTCTAGTCTGGGAATGATGCCTTGAGGCCTGTATCCGGTTCTCTTTAGCTTCTCTGACTTGGATTTTGTCAGAGACTTTCTTTCCATGTCGGGAAGTTCTAGCTCAGCAAACAAGTATTGTGCCAATTCGTCCAAAGAAATTTCAACTTCGTAAAACTCTTCGCCTTTCTTGTTGCCTGGTTTACCTGGCTTGGCAGATTTTCCCTTGTTTTTTTGCTTGATTATCTGATCTCTTTCTACTTCTTTTCCTGGAGCAGAACCTACATTCTTGTTAGATTCTCCACCGCCGTAGACAAATCGATATTCTTTAATTCCGCGGACTGGGATTCTGAATTTCTTCTTCCCGTCTTGGCCAATGATAGATTCGTCGGCTACAATATCGTAGATGCCATCTCTAATGGCTCTTTCGATCTTGTGCTTGTGACGTCGACGATCCGATGCTGATCGATCGGCTGTCGTTTTATGGTATGAAAAACCTGACATGATCTCCCTTCTAAGAACTAAGTATCTAGGGAAATCATATCAGATATATTTGAAATGGAAACCAAACTTATTGTTTGGCAAATCAGGTGGGAATTTTTAATTCAGATCTTGAATTCTGGACCGAACAAGCTTTTGTTCTTGTTGTAGAATCTCTCCCAGGATGAGTCTAGGATATAAGTTACCGCTGTATCCTTTTCATTTCTAATAGAGCGACCGACAGATTGAATGACTGTCTTTGCAGTTTGTAAGTCATACCACCACTTCCACTTATTCATTTTTTTACGGATTAATTTGTCTCCTAAGTAAGGAAATGGTACTTTGCAAATAATTTGGAATCTAGAAAGATCTCCGTGAAGATCGACGCCTTCCGTCATAGATGGCGAAAGTAGAACAGTTGGCTCTTTAGAACTAATGTGTTTGCGCAGCACTTCATCTCGATCCGAAGAGTCATGAATCAAAAGCCTTTTGGACCTAATGTTCTTTTTCAAGTACCAAGCAATTTTGTAGCTGTGACAGTGAATGATTCCCTTTTCGTTCTTGTGACCATCCAAGATTGCTTTTACTGCCTGTTTTAGTTTTGGTAAGCTAGCTTGAATTTCATTGGCTGACATTTTGCCAATGCCACTGTAAATGATAGGCCGATTCTCAACAGGAAAAGGGCTCTCAATCCGAATGCTGCTATAATCATCTTTTTCAATGCCTAACAACTGAGAAAAAGCCGATTCATTTAATATGGTCGCTGACATGAAAAGACAGTAGTCACCAAATTTGTGGATCATGTCTGGAGCATACTCTGCAACATCGATGGGCTTGAATTGAATCTTGCGCAAGTTCTTTTCGTTAGAAAATTGCTCGTCCATGACCCAGTTGTCATTGTCCCAAATCTTGAGAAACCGGCGCATCTTGCAAGCATGCTTGTCTAAAAGTTCATACTTCTTTGCCAAGCTAGCAAATTCACCGGCTTCGATCTTTTCTTTAAGATTAGTAAACCTTT